>Ga0187819_10000060_pt1 | contig 47709 bp, 33 predicted proteins | sample NC_wetland_sal_i_15_FD_132411 | JGI IMG/M metagenome (GOLD analysis project Ga0187819, IMG submission 132411) | Wetland sediment microbial communities from Neuse River Estuary, North Carolina, USA - SO4_4 | ecosystem: Environmental > Aquatic > Freshwater > Wetlands > Sediment | place: USA... | reverse complement strand
AAATACTTTTCGATAGAGACCCGGGGTACATGATTTTTTCTGCCGACACCGGTGACATTGCGCTTCTGTCGAGCAATACAGATAACCCTGACTGCTGCGCGATTGACCGCGATAGCGCAGTGGTTTTCCTTCTGGACAGTAGTAGGCATTTTCCTTGGGCTCGTAACGGAACTGCTCTCGTGTGAAATGTCCCTGTGTTTGGTGGCGGCGATCGATGACGGGAATATGGGGCTGAATGTTGCGCTCCAACAGCCACGCCAGGAACTCGCCGCTTCCGTAAGCCTTGTCCGCTGCCAAATTGTGTGGCCGAACTCCGAACTGGCCCACGCGCTCGAGCATTAATCGAGCGGCCAGCACTTCTTGGCGGAAGCGCGCCGGCGTGGCATCGACCGACAAAATCACTCGGCTCGTCGTGTCGACCAGATAGTTGTCGTAGTATCCGAAGGTCGCTGGCCCGCTTTTGACCGCCCACGCAGCATCTGGATCAGTGCTCGACACCATTTCCTGAGCAGTAGGGCATTCTTCTGGATCTGCCACGGGGTTCTGCCGCTCCAGTTCCGCCAGGTATTCCTGAACCGTTCGTGAGATCTGCGCCACCTCGACCAATTTCTCACGCGGAACTCGGCTTTGGTTACTGGCGTTGGCGCCCACCAGTGTCCCGTCCACCGCCAGGTCGGCCCTCTACTAAGCCAGCCTCCAGACAACGCCGCACGATCTCCTCAAATACTTTTCGAAATACACCGCACTGCCGGAATCGGCCGTGCCGATTCTTGGAGAACGTTGAGTGGTCGGGAATCTGTTGTTCAAACCCCAGCCGAGTGAACCAGCGATAGGCCAGATGCATCTTTACTTCTTCCAGCAAACGCCGCTCGCTGGTGATTCCATAGAGATAGCCGACCAACAACAGGCGTAGCAGCACTTCCGGATCGATCGACGGTCGGCCCATCGGACTGTAAAAATCCTTGAGTTGTTCCCGCACAAAGCTGAAATCAATGTGGCAATCAATAAGGCGTAACAGGTGATCTTCAGGAATCTGGTCCTGCAAGCGAAAGTAGTAAAACAGCGACTCCGTTCGCGGCTGCTGACCCATCATCGGCGGTGTGCCTCCTGCCGCGCTCCTTAGCACGGCAGGGGATAGTCACCGCAAATAAATCTGCTCCCAAACCGACTTTTCCAACACTCTCCTTTGTTTTCTGTGCGAGTTGCGCGGTCTTGGAAGTGTGGATTCTAAGGTGGTTAAACTCCTTTGTTTTGGTACAGATTCGTGATGTCGTGGAAGTACGGATTCTAACGGACTTAGCGAACAGTGGGTAGCGAACAGTCGGTGGTAACAGAGGGTAGGCTTCGGGTGCGCCGTGCGAGGTCGGATTTATAGTTTGGTACTACGTTTCGATGGTTGCGGGCGGTGGGTGCAAAAAAAAAGTCAGGACCTAACGCAGAGACGCAAGAGGTCACGGAGAAAAAGCACGGCTGAAGAGGCTGCGGAAAAACTGATTTGGACGAGACATTTGAAGTTGTCTGGCGAAATGTACAAACATTAATTGGCTGCAATGGTTGAAGTTGAGATTCTTCCGGCATCCTTACCTTTCGCGCAACCCGCGCTGGGGATCGGATGCCCTCAGAATGACAGCCTTCGCGGCCCCGGCGCCCCCACAGTGGATGAGGAGGAGCGCTTACGGCACGGCCAAAAGCCGAGCGCTGACGGGCCTTTTGTCGGATGGCGACTAGCCGTGGTGCCTTCGCAGATGACGCTGGAGTGCCTTGGCCAAAAGGTGCTGCCTAATGGTCCAGGAGATCGCCGCGAGAGCGAGGGCCGATAGCAACGCACCAGCTAGGACGCCGGCATCCGCGTAAGGACCTGGATCGTGGAGCGAGTCGCGCAGAAAGTAGGCACCCGCGGAAATGAATACGAGGGAAAGGAAAAGGCTCAAGTACTTGTTTCTTCTCATGTAAGCCGATTCGTCCTTCCTTGCCAATGGGCCCAGGCAACATCCCGTTGCGATGATTGCTACGCTATATCGATTCGTCACCTAATATAGGGAGAACGTACAGAGTAAGTGTCGTAAGAGTCTATGTTCTAGAGTTGGTGTCCGGGATCCAGTTAAAGACAGGGGAGTACGTGGGTTGTGCTTGAAAGCGCCCGCCTCAGAAGGCGACCGCTACAACAGCAAAGGCAAGTCCGCCACGGTCGGCGGCCGCTACAACGGCAAAGGCAAGATGGTTAGGGGCGCTGCGAGGCTCAGGATGGAGTTTTCTTTTGTGAGCCGACGAAGGCGTAGAAGGCGATATAAGCGTAACAAAGGATGGGGAGGAAGAAGGCGTGGTGGATGCCGATGCGGTCGGCGATCATGCCTTGCAACTCGGGGATGATGGCGCCGCCGACGATGGAGGCGACGAGGAGGCCGGAACCGTCGCCGGTGAGCGGGCCAAGACCTTCGATGGCGAGCGTGAAGATGGTGGGGAACATGACGGAGTTGAACAGACCGACGATGATGATGGTGCCCATGGCGACGTGGCCTGACGTGAGCATGGAGGCGGCGACGAGAACGGCGGCCATGATGGCGGCCACGCCCAGGACTTTGTTGGGCTTGATTTTCTGCTGCAGCCCCGAGCCGATGAAGCGACCGACCATGGCTCCGAGCCAGTATAGAGAAACAAATCCCGCCGCAACGCGTTCCGAAATGTTGCCAATGTCCGGCTGGCTGAAGTAGTTCACCAAGAAACTGCCGATGGAGACTTCCGCTCCGACGTAGACAAAGATGCCGAGGGCGCCGAGGACCAGCGCGGTATGACGCCAAATGGAATCGTGCGAGACGGCGTTGCGCTGCTCGACCGAAGCGATGCGCGGAAGCTTGAACAACGCGATCACCACGCCGAGGGTCATCAGTGCGAGAGCGAAGACCAGATAAGGCAGCTTGACCGAGGACGCTTCGTGGATGCGATAGGCATGCAAGTCGGCGGGGGACATTTGGCGAAGAACTTCGGCGCCGACAACCGTGCTGCTGAGGATGATCAGGCCGCCGAGCTTCGGGCCAATCGTGGTGCCGAGGGAATTGAAGGCCTGCGCGAGATTCAGGCGGCTGGCCGCAGTTTTCTCTGGGCCAAGCACGGCGACGTAGGGATTGGCAGAGACTTGCAGAATGGTCATACCGGCGGCGAGCACAATCAGAGCGGTGAGAAAGAGTGGAAACGAAGGAACGCTCGCAGCGGGAATGAAGAGCAGCGCACCGGCTCCCATGGTGAACAGGCCCGCGACCATCGCTTTCTTATAGCCCACCGCGTCAATCAACTTGCCGGACGGCAGCGAGAAGACAAAGTACGAGGTGAAGAAAGCAAACTGAATGAGCATGGCCTTGGCATAGTTCAGATCGAAGATGGACTTGAGGTGGGGGATCAAAATGTCGTTGAGACTGGTGAGAAATCCCCACATGAAAAAAAGAGTGGTGACCATAGCCAACGGACGGCGGTAGTTCTCGCCGGCGCGGGTCTCGACGGCCACAGCTGTGGTGCTTACATTCGCTTGTGCCATTGTTTAACCACCCCCTGGAAGATCGTTCATTCAGTATCGCAGAGTGCGGCGGCCCCGGCTATACCGGCGTCTTCTTTGTAATGGGCGAGCATCAAGGGAATCTCGTCCGGATAGGGATTGAGGCACGCGCCTTTCCAGCGACCGCGAATCTCGTCGAGAAACGGCGCGAGCAGGGAAGAGACGCCTCCGCCGATCACGATGACGTCGGGCTCGAGAAGGTCCACGACGCTCCCGAGCCAGTAGGCCAGCAAGTCCAGCGTTTCGGTCATCACATCCTTCGCTACCGCATCCCCCGCAGCATAGGCTTTGCCGACCATTTCGCTGGTGACCGCCTGCGGATCGCCACCCGCCATTTCCAACAGCATGGATTTCGGATTTTGCGCCAGCTTTTGGCGCGCGCGTCTGGCAATCGCAGGGCCCGCGGCGAGGACCTCGATACAGCCACGCTTGCCGCAGGGGCAGAGAGGACCGCCGGCGTCTACGCCCATATGCCCGCCCTCCGCCGCCGAGCCAGTGCGGCCATGATAAATCTTGCCGTCGAAGACAATTCCCGTGCCGATGCCGGTTCCGATCGTTGCGTAGAACACGTTTCGGTGGCCGCGCCCCGCACCCCATTTTGCTTCGGCGAGCGCTGCAGCGTTTGCGTCATTGTCTATCTTTACGGGAGCGCTGTAGAGGCGGCGGAGTTCGTCGGCCAACGGAAAGTTGTGCCACGCGGGAAGATTGGGCGGATTGATGATCACGCCGGTGATAGGATTCAGCGGACCCGGAGCGCAGACGCCGATCGCAGATATTTTTTGCGTTTCGAGTACCTGCGAGACAAGCTCGCGAATGGCGGCGGAAACGGCGGCCAAACCGCGCGCGGCATCGTCCGCAACCATCGGCGTGCGGCTACGGACGAGAATCTGGCCGCGCGAATCCACTAGCCCGGCGGCTACTTTCGTTCCGCCAATGTCCACGCCAACGACCAGGCTATTTTGCATTTACGGCAATTTCTTCGCTTGCAGCATACCTGAAGCGGAGACTGGTGAGTCTGTGCGGCTGGTCCTCAGCGGCTGAAGCGCGAAGTAGTTATGGCACGGCTGAACAGGCTGCGGAAAAATGCGAAGGCGTTCCTTGCTCCGAGGCAAGCGGGGTGCCGGGGTTGACGCCGGGCGGGGCAAGCCCGCGCCCCTACAAAGGATGAGGAGCCGCGCTTGCGGCACGGCTGAAGCCGTGCCCTCCCGTTTCAAGCCGGGCGTCAGCGTTGGCCCCGATTTGGCATCGCGATGGGAGAGGGTGTGTTGCACGTGGATCGGCCGGGAGTGGCGACCCCTCCCCTACAGGAGGTTTTCCGCAGGCTGTGAAGCCGTGCCACAGACTCATTGCCCGGCATTTGTGGTGTGCCATGCGTTTTGCACGGTGATTGGAGTGGTGGAGGCTTTGTAGACGATCTGGCCATTGAAGATCGTCATCTCGCATTTCATGTTCTTGATGGCGCTCGTGGGAGCGGAATACAGGTCGAGGTCCCACACGGCGATATCGGCCTGCTTGCCGGGCTCGATCGAGCCGACCTTGTCGTCCAGAAACAATTGGTGCGCGGACCATATGGTGTAGGAACGCAGCGCGGTGTGAACGTCCACGGACTCCGAGGTTCCAAAGGGGTGCGCGCCGTACGTGCCCTTGAGCGTTTCGCGCGCGATGGAGGACCAGATTCCGTAGCGCGCCGGAAACGGCGTCACGAAGTAGTCCGATCCGCCGCCCCATTGGATGCCCTTCATCAAATACGTTTTGAGAGGGATGAGACGCGCCGCGCGCTCGGGACCGAAGCTGCTCGCGTAGGTGTCGCCGATCCACCACATGAACGGTGCCTGCAACTCCGGGTACCCCGCGTCGTATTCTTTTTCCAGCATGAGCATCGTGTCGAGAGCGTGATCCGTGGGAATGTTGGCGTGGATGATGCTATGCCGCAGGCCGCGCGTCGGCTTCTCTTTCAACACGGCGGCGTAGGTGTCTACCACCATGTCGATCGCGCGATCTCCCACGGCATGCGTACCGACATGCTCGCCGGCTTGGTGAAACAGGCGTACTTGCTGGCGGTAGATCTCCGGTTCGACCGACGGATATCCACGATTGCCCGTGTCGACGCCGGTCGAGTTTTTGTTCCAGTCCTTGTAGACCCACGCGGTGCGGGCGCTGCCGCTTCCATCCATGAAAATTTTTGCGCCTCCCGAGAGTAGTTTGCCGTCGCCCAACGATTGCGGCGGTTTGGGCAGCGCAGACAGGTGAGCGAGAGTTTTCCGCGCCGAGTCCATAGTGGAACCTGCAGCCCAAAGGGTGAAAACGCGCACCGTCAACTTGCCTTCGTCGAGAATCTTGCGATAGGAGTCCCACGTTTGGGGCTGGATGGCAGCCTCCTTGATGGCGGTCATGCCTTCTTGATGGAGCGCGTCGATCATATGCAGGATGGCGTTGTGTTCTTGTTCGGGAGATGTTGGAGGAATCAGATTCGTTACCATCTCCATCGCCGATTCCTTCAGCACTCCAGTCGCCGCTCTCTGCGCATCGCGGTCGATGGTGCCGGCGGGCGGATCTTTCGTTTCGGCGGTGATGTGCGCCATCTTCATTGCGTAGGTGTTCGCCGCGCCGTAGTGACCCGTGGTGTGCGTCAACCAAACCGGATTGTTGGGCGCCACTTTGTCGAGGTCGGAAGCAAAAACATAGCGGCGATCCGAGAGTTTGCCTTCGTCCCATCCATTTCCGAGGACCCACTCGCCGGGCTTCAGGGACGCGGCACGTTCGCGAACTCTTCGCACAATGTCTTCAATGCTCGCGGCGTCGCTCAGGCCAACATCGTAAAGCTCATTCACCCCGCCATCGGCAAAATGGCCATGGCTGTCGATGAGTCCCGGCGTGGCGGTGCGGCCGTGGAGGTCGACGGCGCGCGTTTCTTTGGCGGCGCGCTGCTGGATTTCCGCGTTTGACCCGACGGCGATGATTTTTCCTCCGCGGATGGCCACCGCCTCGGCGATCGAGTCTTTTGTGTCGACGGTCAGAATCTTTCCGTTGACCAACACGAGATCGGGTGGGCCGGTTGCTGCGTCAGGCTTGGCTGGAACACCTCCCAGCTTGTGGGCCGAGGTAAATAGGGCGGCGAGAAAAACCAGCCACAGAATTATTTTGTATTTTTGCCACCGAGACGTCTGCGTCATTGAAGTCCTGTTCGGGTTGCGCGAGTGGAGGAAGAAATGTTGCTCCCGCCGCGCGACTTCCATTAAGGAACGGTTCCGGGCGGCGCCAAGTATTCCAGTGTTGGTGCGAGAAATCCAGTGTCCTCAGCATTGTTTCTCCCGGCGTGTTTCTCGCGGCCACCTGTGCCGAAAAGCGATGAATGATGTAGAGTACAGGCGTAACCAGGGATTCGTCGGGGCTATCACACCTAAATTCAACTGTCAGGTAAGGGGTCTATGCGAAAACTTTCGTTCGGGCTCGCCATTCTGTTTTTGTCGAGCGTTGCAGCGTTGGCGCAGGCGCCGGCCGCTTCTTCGCCGGAAATCGAACAACGCGTCAACAGGCTGCTGGGTCAGTTGACGCTCGAACAGAAGATCGACCTGCTCGGCGGTGTGGACGGCTTTTACGTGCGCGCGATGCCGCAGATCGGCTTGCCTCGGCTGAGAATGGCCGACGGTCCCTTTGGCGTGCGCAACTACGGACCGTCGACGACGATGGCCGGTGGCATCGCGCTGGCCGCCACGTGGAATCCGGCTTTGGTCGCGCAGGCCGGCGGCGAAATCGGACGAGACGCGCGCGCCCGGGGCGTCCACTTCATGCTGGGGCCGGGCGTCAATATCTACCGCGCGCCGCTGAATGGCCGCAACTTCGAGTATTTCGGCGAAGACCCCTTCCTCAGTTCGCTCATGGCCGTAGCGTACATCAAGGGCATGCAGGCCCGCGGTGTGAGCGCGACGGTGAAACATTTCCTGGGCAACAACTCGGAGTATGACCGTCACAATACGGACTCCATCATCGACGAACGCACGATGCGCGAGATTTACGTGCCGGCATTCGAGGCTGCCGTGAAGGAAGCGCACGTCGGCTCGATCATGGATTCCTACAATCTCGTAAACGGCCAGCATGCGACGCAAAACGGAAAAATCAACGTCGATCTTGCCAAGCGTGAATGGGGATTTGAAGGAATCATGATGTCGGACTGGTTTGCGACGTACGATGCCGTCGGGATCGCCAACGGCGGCATGGATTTGGAAATGCCGTCTGGCAAGTATTTCAATCGCGAGGCCATTCTCCCGCTGATTCAGCAGGGCAAAATCTCCGCTGCGACCATCGACGACAAAGTGCGGCGAATTCTGCGCACCGCCATCGAATTTGGCTGGCTCGACCGCGATCAGACCGATGCTTCGATTTCGCTGTACAACCTGGAAGGCAGGCAGGTTGCTCTGGAAGCCGCGCGCGAAAGCATGGTCCTGCTGAAGGACGACGGCAATGTGCTGCCGTTGAGCAAGAGCGACGCCAAGACGATCCTTCTGGTTGGACCGGACGCGTATCCAGCTGTGCCGGTGGGTGGAGGCAGCGCTGGAGTTGAGCCTTTCGCTGGTGTGAGTTTCCTGCAGGGTCTCGGCAACTATTCGGGCAGCTCGGTCCGCGTGTTGTACGCTCGGGGCGTTCCGGAGTTGTCGGAGATCGCGGGATCCACATCGTTTGTTACCGAAGCGGCGAATGGCCGGCCGGGATTGCAGGTGAACTACTTTGACAACGAAAACCTGGAAGGGAAGCCGGTCTTGAGCCGGGTTGAAAAGCACGTCAACCTCGGCCACGGCTCGCAACGGGATTTTCCGCCGCAGTCGAAGTCGGACCGCTGGAGCGGCTACTACGTCCCACAAACCTCGGGCTCCTACGAATTTTTTGTGCACTCCTCTGCGGAGGACGGCGGCTACTACCGCCTTTACGTTGACGACAAGCTGGTCTTCGACAACTGGAAGACGTCACCGCAAATTTTGGGGCAGGCAGCCATCACCTTGGATGCCAAGCCTCACAAGGTTGTGTTGGAGCACCACGGGCATCCGGAATGGTTCGGGCCGCGGCTGAAGCTGGGAATCTTGCGCAATGGAAGCTTCGTCATCGAAGACGTTAAAGCGATGGCCAAGAAGGCCGACGTTGTCGTTGTCGCGGCAGGGTTCGACCCCGACTCCGAAAGTGAAGGTGCCGACCGGACGTTCGGCTTGCCCGTTGGTCAAGATGAACTGATACAAGAAATGGCCGCCGCAAACAAAAAGACCATCGTGGTGCTCACCTCAGGCGGAGGCGTGGACATGCATTCTTGGCTCGATCAGGTCGCCGGTGTCGTGCAGGCCTGGTATCCCGGTCAAGAAGGCGGCACCGCGCTGGCCGAAATTCTTTTCGGCGATGCCAATCCGAGCGGACGTTTGCCGATTTCTATCGAGCGTCGCTGGGAAGACAATCCGGTCCACGATTCCTATTATCCCGATGCCCAGAATCGCGTGGTCTACAAAGAAGGCGTGTTCGTCGGCTATCGCGGGTACGAGCACACCGGCACAAAGCCGCTGTTTCCGTTTGGGTTCGGGCTTTCGTACACCACGTTTTCGTACAGCAATCTTTCCGTCACGCCTTCAACGGCCGCTGACGGTCCCGGTGCGAGCGTCGCCTTTGATTTGACGAATGCGGGGAGCCGGGAAGGCGCGGAGGTCGCCCAGATTTACGTTGGAGAAGCCCATCCCAAGGTGCCGCGCCCTGCCAAAGAGCTGAAGGCCTTCGCTAGAATCGATCTAAAGCCCGGTGAAACGAAACACGTGACCCTGACCCTCGATCGACGCGCGTTCTCCTACTACGACGTGGGCGCGAGGCAGTGGCTCGCCGATTCGGGTGAGTACCAAGTGTTCGTCGGACGATCTTCGGCGCAGATCGAGTTGAACGGAAAAGTCACGCTAACCGGAGCTGTCAAGGCCGCGGGCACCCGCTAGACTCTGCTGGTTCGGTTGAGTTGGGCCGCGAGCAATCCCACACGAAGCGGGCAGGTTTCCGCCATGCCCCAAAAGCTACTTCGAGCGATACGGGCGAGAGCCGGTGACGCCTTTGCCCTCGGTTACGGTGATGGTTTGCGCGACGCCGATGTTCGAAAGGTGATCGATTTGACCGCTCGGCCAGCGAATCTCGATGGCGTCGGCCTTGTCGTGTTGCGCGACGCCAAAAGTAAGAACAAGTTCGCTCGATGAAAGATAGCTCGAGCCGCTGCGCAGCATCTGCGTTTGGGTTGCGCCACCTGACGTCAGGCGTACCAGCGTGCCGATGCCGTCGCGATTGGATTTCACACCCACGAGTTTCACGCGCAAGCTGCGATTCGCGGCGCTGCCGGGCGCCGCTTCGTTCTTGAACAAATACGCGGGTCCGCCGTTCGTGGAGAACAGCACATCAAGGCGGCCATCGTTGGCGATGTCCGCATAAGCGGCGCCTCGAGCGACGCGTGGTGCGGTGAACTCCTGCCCCATCGATTTCGTCACCTCTTCGAATTTCCCTTTACCCAGGTTCCGGAACAGGTGCGGCGGCATCGCGTACTTCACATTGGCCTGCACGCGCTGGATTTCCGGATCGATGTGGCCGTTCGCGACCAAAATATCCTGCCAGCCGTCCAGATCGTAGTCGAAAAAGAAGCAGCCGAAACCCAGCGTTGTCAGCGTGGCGCGCCCGATTTCTGATTGTGGCGCTTCGTCCACAAAAAGGCCCTTGCCTTCATTGTGATAGAGCGAAAGCATCTGATTCGAAAAATTCGTGATCATCACGCTCGGATAGCCGGAATGATCGTAGTCGGCGGCATCCACGCCCATGCCCGCGCGTGCGACGCCGTCCTCGCTGAACGCCACGCCCGCGATCACGCCTTTTTCCGTGAACGTGCCGTTGCCGTTGTTGCGATAAAGCTTGTTGGGCTGTGTGTCGTTTGAAAAAAGCAGATCGGGCCAACCATCATTGTCGTAATCGAACACCACGATGCCCATCGTTTTTGACGTGGGATCGCCGAGCCCGGCTTTCTGCGTGACGTCCTCGAAAGTGCCGTTGCCCCGGTTATGCCAGAGCCGCGCTGCCGTTCCTTTATACGATTCCGGCGTGCAATAAGACTTACTCTTCCCGTCGAGCGTGCAATAGAGATCGGTTTCCTGCGACCACTGCACGTAGTTGCCGACAACCAGATCGAGCTTGCCGTCCTTATCGTAATCGACCCACGCCGCGCTGGTGCTCAGTTCGTGCGGGCCCGCAAGTCCCGCCTTCTGCGTTACGTCCGTAAAGGTTCCATTGCCGTTGTTGTGAAACAAACGGTTCTGCCCCAGCGCCGTCACGAACAAATCGTCGTAGCCGTCGTTGTCGTAATCTCCCACCGCGACGCCCATCCCGTACATCTCCACATCGAGCCCGGCTTTGTGGGTTACGTCGGTGAATGTTCCGTCGTGATTGTTGTGGTACAGCTTTGGCGTGCTGTGCTTCACGCTGTGCCCCGGCCAGTCCATCCCGTTCACCAGAAAAATGTCCGGCCAGCCATCGTTGTCGTAATCCAAGAAGGCCACGCCGGATCCCAGCGTTTCTGGCAGGAACTTCTTCCCGAAGGCGCCGTTATTGTGGACAAAATGAATGCCGGCCTTCTGCGTGATGTCCCGAAAAGTCACCGGCGAAGCCTCGGGAGGCGCTCCGTCGCCTTTGGGCGCCAGGAAAAGAGCCGCCAGCGCAAACGGCACCAACAGCGCGAGCCATTGCTTCACTTCATCCTCACCTTCAGTCGCGTCCCACGCCCAAGGCGTCGGCGACGCGATTGATGTAGTTGAACCACGCCGCGATCAGCGTGATCTGCAGAATTCCGCGATCGTCGAAACCTACGGCGCGGAGCTTTGCGTGATCGTCAGGCGAAACCCGGGTCGCGTCCTTCGTTATTTTCACGACGTAGTCGAGCATCACACGTTCTTGCTCGGTGATCGGCGCCGAGCGGTAGTCGCTCTGCAACGCCTCGACCAGCGCCGCATCCAGCGTGACCCGACGCAGAAACTCTGCGTGCGATTCGATTCAATAGTGGCACCGGTTCGTCACCGACACGACCGTGGTGATCATTTCGTGCTGGCGCCGCTGCAACGGCAGGTCCGGCGACAGCAGCGCGCCAAACGTGCTGAAAGCATGGAACAGCGCATCGGGAATCAGCGAGTGCGACGCCACAATGCTGGACGACTGCCCATCCTTCACCGGATGCACTGGTGTGGCGTACTCGATCGGATAGAGCTTCCGCTGCTCCAGCATGGCCTTCTTCACACGCTCGTCCTCATCCATGTTCAGCGTTTTGATCCAGGTCATCGGCCGTCTCCCCTCCAGGGCAAAATCACAGACAGCGCAAACTCCGAGCGCCGCGCGTGTTGAACAACGGAAAATCTCAAGGAAAAAGACTCAATTCGATCCGCCGTCCGGCTGAGTCGTTTCTTTCGCCGCGGCTTTGACCGGTTTGGCCGCCACGTGAGACGCAGGCCCTTTCGACGGCGCCCCGTTCAGCGCGACGGATACATGTTCGTGAATCGCCTGGCGCTCGTTATTGTCTTCCGGATGCGCCTGCCGATAGGGGCCGGTAATCGCTTGCGACGATTCGTCGGCCTTGAATCGCAAATAGCGTTCCTTGTGCTCATTCGCCTGCGCTTCGTCGCCCAGTCCGCTATAGCAGAGCATTAGATTGTAGTGCGCTTGCAAGTCTTCCGGATCGATCGACAGTGTTACGTCGAGCTCCTTCACCGCGTCGGCGTAGCGCTTCTGGAGGAAGAAGATGCGGCCCACTTCATTGTGAACGACACGGTCCCGCGGATACTGCGCAAGCACCATTCGCAGCCGAGTGATGGCGTCGTCATACTTGCCCTCTTCCTTCAGGATTCGCGCATAGAAGAAATTCGCGCGCGCCAGGTCCGGCTTTAGCGCCAGCGCCTTATCCAGCACCACACGAGCGCCATCCGTCTCGCCTTCCTGCACCAGCGCCCGTCCGATATTCACCCACCCGTCCGGATTTTTCGGATCGATGTCCGCCGCTTTCTGAAACGCCGCCGCCGCGCCCTTCAAATCGCCTTGCAGGAAAAGGCCGATACCGTAGTCGTTCCACCGCACCCAGTCCTCTTTCGCAAGAGTGACTTCCGGAGGGGGCGCCGCCGCCGTCCTGGGAAGCACCCGCACGGTCTTCGTATCCTCCGCGACGGTAATGATCGGCAAGTTCGGAATCTCTTTGGAGTCGCCCACGACCTGCGTAGCCCCCGGCACAAAGGTCCACCTCCGGTCGTCGTAGTCTGGCGTCATCGCCCCTGGCGGCTGCGTGTGATCCTCCACTCCCGCAAACGCGAACTGCGTGTTCCACCACAGGAACTTACGATAGTTCAGTTTCGCATGCAGCGTAATCTTCTCTCCTGCGTTTTCCGGCACGTGCAGCCGGAAGTGCGCCGTGTCCGCTGCTCCCGGCGGAATCAAGTGCGCGTACACAGTCGCGCGATTCGCATACGCGTTCCGTTTGTTGATGGGATTGCCATGCGCGTCGATCAGCAGCGACTTGTAAAAATGGGCGCCCTTTTCCACCGGGCCCTTGCCATCGTCCTCGACTTTACCGCTCCAGAACAGCGTCTGGCCTTTGTCGTCCACGGCCTGCAGCTCGAGCCACACGTCAAACGCATCGATCGTTCCGCCGGGGAAAAAGTGCCCGACCTTTCGCGTGCGCACCACCACGTCGATGCGCACATCGTCACCTCGCCGGACAGCCGCGTCCACGCGCCCCAGCGGCGCCGTGATCGGCCGCACTTCGCCGGCGGGGCCCGTCGGCAAACTCGATTCCGCCTCTTCGCCCACCGCGAACGACGTCGACAGCTCGGGCCTGGCTGGCCTTCCGCCGCCCGCCGCAGTTTCCTGCATTTCCTTTCCGGCCGGCGACACCGCGAAAATGTCGACGCTAAGTTGCTTGTCTCGCAAAAATTTCTGGCTGAGTTCGAGCTGCGTCTTATCCTCGTTGGCCGTCGGCACCGCTGTGTTCGCCCCGGGGAAGCGGTGCGAATGGACAAATCCGTTGATGTTACCGTCGTCGCTCGATTTCACCGGCGGCATGTGACAATCCGCGCACATCATCGAATTCGCCGGATAGTAAAACGAGCGTGCGCCTTGCCCAGACACTCCGCTCGCCTGCCAGTTGTCGTATTCGTTGAAGCCGCGCACCCACCGGTAGCGGTTCACCGGAACATCCAGGTGCACCTTATGGCAGGTAGAGCAGAACTCCGCCGTTTGGGTTTTCATAAACGGTTTCAAGAAGGTGCGCCGGTGCGGCTCCGGATTCACGCGCACCAGAAAATCGTGCAGCGTCCGCACCACGGGATTCTCGCTGGCCGCCAGTTCGTGCAGCTTCGGATACTCCAATACAAAATCGCCCTGTCCCATCGTGCTCTTCACTTGCATGACGCTATGGCACATCAAACAGCTTAGTCCAGCCTTGGCTTCCGGCCGGTCCACGATTTGTGCGATCGGCTTGTCGAAGAGTCCGCTGAACAGCAGCGCCGGATCGTGGCACCCCGCGCACCATTTCGAAGAGCGCACTCCCGTGACGCCCTGCATGTACTCGATGCTTTTCCGGTACCACTGATTGTTGAACGACGAGAAATGATGTGCCGAGCTATTCCATTGCTTGTAGATATCCGCGTGGCATCGCTCGCACGCATTGGACTGCATGAAATACTTTGCGGGAATGTAGCCGCCATCTTTCGTCTGTGCCGAGCTCGGAAAGAACTTTCCTTGCGGTCCATCGCCTTCGCCGTCCATCGACGCTGACGGCATCAACGGGTTCACGATGCGGCTGTAGTTCCGCCACCGCACTTCCCGCGTCCACCACGCCCCGGCCATAAGCCCGGCCGTCATCACAACCAGCCCCGCGAATCGCAACAAGCGCTGCGCCGAGCTGCTGCCCAGCCATCCGCGCGACGCCATCCACGACGCTGCAACGAACACCGCCCCTGCCACGCACAACAAGATATGCGCGTATAGCCAAGGCTTCAGCCGGTTGGGGGTCCCCACGAACGTGAGCGCCACGCCGAGCGCGGCGCCTGCGGCCAATAGCCGCCACCCGCATCGCGCCAGCGGCGCGCTTCTCCGCAGCAATCCCAATAGAAACGGTAACAGCAGTAGCGTGAACAACAAGCCGGCGCCAACGTGGAACAAAACCACGGCGCCGTAGGTGATGGTTGCGGAAGGGACGACGTACAAATACACAGCGCTAGCGGTGAGTGCAATCAGACCGCGCGAGATCCATCGTTCCATGTCCACTCCACGAGGGACCAATTTAACCAATTTTTCTACACCATAAAGTCAGCGGCCGGATGGGTGTGCATCCGGCCGCAAGTGCTTGGGGTGCCTCCGGGGGGCTGTGTGACCTCACTGGAAGCGATGTCTTTGTGGGCCCTTTATAGCGTTCGTGCGAAACCCTAGCAATAATGTAAAAGAACTAGAACCCCGAATTCTTTGTAAGCCCTTTTGTTTCAATGCATTCGTAGCTCCGGCTGGCTTCCAAGTCCTTGAATTCCTCGGTCCGCCCGCTCGGCCACTCGATGGTTGCCCGTTCAATCTTGTCGCGCTTACCGACGCCGAACGTCACCGGCAGTTCCGATTGCGACAGATAACTGGACCCGCCTCGCACCATGCGGCTCTGGCTTTGTCCGTTGTAGTAGAGACGCACCACTGCGCCAATCGCGTCGCGATTCGATTTCGTTCCCACCATCCGAAACCGGATGCTCCGGTTTCCTGCCAGTTGATCGTTGCGATAGAGAAATGCGGGACCGTTGTTCGTGGTTAGCAAAAGGTCCACGTCGCCGTCGCGATCGAAGTCGCCGTAGGCCAGCCCGCGTCCGACTTTCGGTTGTTCGAAGCCGCCGTCTGCTTCGCTCGCCACGTCACGAAATTTGGCACCGCCCTGATTCAGAAAAAGCTGCGGCGGCTGCGCGTAGCCAACGCTGCCGCGGATGTTGCGCACCGTCTCATCAATATGGCCGTTGGCCACCGCTAAATCGAGCGCGCCGTCGAGGTCGGCATCGAAAAACACGCAACCGAAGCCCAGCGTATTGCGAGAGGGAAGTCCGATTCCCGCCGGTATGGAAATATCGTCGTAGACTCCCGTGCGGGTCGCCCGATACAGGCCGATCATCTCGTTGTCGAAGTTCGTGATCGCAATACCCGGCCTGCCGGAATTCTCGAAGTCGCCGACGTCCACGCCCATCCCGGCTCGGGCTTTGCCTTCCGCGCTGAACGCCAGACCCGCCTCGACCGCGACATCCTTGAATTTTCCGTTGCCGAGGTTGCGGTAGAGTTTGTTCGGCTGCGTGTCATTCGCGACCAGCAGATCGGGCCAGCCGTCCTGATCGTAGTCGAGCACCGCCACGCCGAGCGATTTCGAGCTGCTGTCGAAGATTCCGCTCGATGCGGTGACGTCTTCAAACGTCCCATCGCCGCGGTTGTGGAACAGCCAGCACGTATCCCCGCGATACGCTTCCGGCGTGCAATACGATTTGTGCTGCGCGTCCAAGCTGCAGAAAACGTCGTGCTCGGGCGACCACCGCACGTAGTTGCACACGAACAAGTCCAGCAGTCCGTCGCGATCGTAGTCGAACCACAGCGCCGAGGTGCTGAAGGCCTGACGCCCTTGCAGCCCGCTGGCGCGCGTCACGTCGACGAAAGTTCCCTTCCCGGTATTGCGGAACAGCCGGTTTTGCCCCACGCAGGTGATCAGAATGTCCGGAAAGCCGTCGTTGTTGTAGTCGCCGACGGCCACGCCCATTCCGTACATCTCGATGTCGAGTCCTGCGCTTCGCGTCACATCCGCGAAGGTCCCGTTGCGATTGTTGCGGTAAAGACGCAGCGTGGATCGCTGGCGCTTGTGCCCGGGCCAATCCATCGCGTTGACCAGCAGAATGTCTTGCCAGCCGTCGCCGTCGAAATCCAGAAACGCGCAGCCTGAACCGAGCGTCTCCGGGAGCAGTTTGCCGCCGTACGCCCCGCTGTTGTGCTGAAAGTGGAGGCCCGCTTGCCCCGTCACGTCTACGAACCGGAATCCCAGCGCCGAGGCCGCACCACCGAGTGCATTGATCGCATGGGGCGGCGACGCCCACGCCGCGAGCCCCGCGCCGCACGTCCCGGCAAGGAATTCCCGCCGCTTCACGGCAAATTCACCAGGCCATTCCGGATCGCGTACACCACCAGCTCCGCGGTCTTGTGAATTCCCAGAGCGTCCATGATGTTCGCGCGATGCACGGCTACGGTATTCACGCTCAGGTTAAGTTCCGCCGCGATTTCCTTGTTCGATTTCCCTGCCACGATGTGCTGCAAGATTTCCAATTCGCGCGCCGTCAACCCCGAATCACGTTCACCCTTCAACGCCTCGGGCTTCGTCAACTGCGGATCGAGCACCATCTTGCCTTCGGCCACTCGCTTGACCGCGCTGATCAGGTCCAGATCCATGGCATTTTTCAAAATGTAGCCTCGCGCTCCTGCTTCCAGCGCCTGCCGCACCAGCGTGCCTTCGGAATGCATACTCAACATCAGAATCGTGGCTTCCGGGTGCTTCGCGCGAATGTGCCGAGTCGCCTCGATGCCGCTGAAGCCGGGCAAAGCGCAGTCCATCACCACTACTTTTGGCCGAAGCTCGAGCGCCAGCCGCACCGCTTCGGTCCCATTGCTGGCTTCTCCCACCACGGTGATCGCGTGATCATCCTCCAGCATGCGACGGAACCCCTTGCGCACCAGCGCATGGTCATCCACCAACAAAACGGTAATCTTATCCGCCATGGGCTTCCGCCTTTTCGCGCGGCACCCTCAAGCGAACCAACGTGCCTCCGCTTTCTGGTTGCAAAACTTCCAAGGTTCCCCCAATCAGCTCCGCGCGTTCGCGCATGCCCACCAGTCCGATGCCCCCAATTCCCCTAATACTGTGACGCGCGGCTTGCGCTACGAATCCTTTGCCATGATCTTCCACGTCGAGCTCCAGCCCATCGCCTGCAAATTTTAGCCGCACCCAAGCCTCCTGGCCGCCCGAGTGCCGGCTCACGTTGTTCAGCGCTTCCTGCAGCACGCGATAGATGTGCACGCCCGCGCCGGTATCCACGGGAAACCCGGCTCCCGACTTTTCGTAATGCAACACAAGTCCCATTTGGCGCTCGGCGGTCGGAATATACCAATCGAGCGTGCTCTCCAGTCCCGCTTCCTCCAGCAGCACCGGATGCAGCGCCTGCGACAAGCTGCGAATGTTGTTCAGCGTCGACTGCGCAATCTCTCGCACTTCCACCAAGTCGGTGCGCAGCGGCGAGCCTTCCGGCAGCTGATTCCCCAAACGCCCCAGCAACGAGCCGATCGCGGTCAGCACTTGCCCGAATTCATCGTGCAGCTCGCGCGAAATGTGCCGCAGCGTAGACTCTTGCGTCGAAATCAATTTCTGCGCCAGCTCGCTGCGCTGCTCGGAGAGCGCGGCCAGCCTCGCGAAGATCGCCCGATTCGAACGAATCAAATACAAACTGGTGAAAACGATCGTGACCAGCGTCCCCGCGAGAAACAAATAGACCTGCCGCTGCACCCGGTCGTAGATCTGTTCGATCTGCACCGCAGCCTGCTGCTCCCCTTCGTTATTTTCCACCAGCAACCGCGACACCGCAGTACTCAGCGCCGCTTCCCGCGCCTGCAGCGACAAGCGAATCTGCTCGCGCGCCTCTTTATCTTTGCCGTCGCGCGCCAGCGCAAACATCCGATCCACCGCGTCCCAGAATTGCGCAAGCTGCTGCCGCAGATACTCCCGCTGCTCCGGAGTGCGATGCACCTCCGCGTACTGCTCCTCCAGGTGCAACGCCGCATCCAAATCCCCACGCACGCGCTCAAACTGAGCAGACCACGCGCTCAGCGGGTACGGTTCGCCCGCATCCAGCATGTCTCGCATCGCCAGCGCCACGCTATTCAAATCATTCTGCAGCCGTAAAAGCTGCAGCGAGTCTTTCCTGTTCCGATCGACCAGGTCGCTCTGCAGCTTGCGCAGCCCGGAGAGTTGCACCGTAGTGTAGGTCGAATACGCAACAATCGCCGCCAGGGTGATGATCAGTCCGAGCAGCAATCCTGTCGTCGGCGATCGTTGCGAAGAGGAGGATCTTTGCACGGGCAAAGAATACCTCAGACCAATCGTTCCCGGTGAAGCACCGCCAGCAGGCCCAGCATGAGGAAGCATCCCGCCAGCGGCACCAACAAACCCACACGTAAGCTTCCAGCCCTTGTGGATAGGAAGCCGACCAGCCAGGGCATCGCCGACCCGCCGAATGACGCCATCGAGAAGACCACACCGCCCAGGCGTCGAGCCGCGGCGCCGTACCACTTCGAGAACCAGGAAATATAGACCGGGTAAATGCTGGCGCAGCCCAAACCCGCAATCGTGAAACCTCCGACGGCTGCCTGCGGCGAAGTCGCCGCAAACACCAGCACCACACCGAGCATCGTCAAAGCCAGCGCCGTCAGCACGACGCGAATTTCTCCAATGCGCAACAGCGCGAGAGGAGCAACGCCACGTCCCGTCATCAGTCCGGCATAGAAAAACATTGGCGCCATGGTGGTAAGGCTGGTCGCGTGCCCGGCTAGCCGCTTTGTATCCTCAGCCGCCCAGCCTCCAATGCTGGTCTCCGTCCCCACGTAAATGAAGAAGAGCGCGGAGACGGCGATGGTGATCGCAAGCGTGGGTGTGGCCGCGCGCCCGGGGGTAGGCGCCGTCGGACTCGCGTAATGCTCCGCCGGAAACGGGGCGAAAAGAAAGCAGCACGCCAACACAAACGCGCAGAAAGCCACCGTGAAAAGGAAAGTCGACAAGAACTGATGCTGCAACGCCAGCAGAATAAGTGGTGAACAAGCTACCGCTCCGACGCCCCAAGCGAAATTGAGCAGGCTCACCATGCCCGCGCCGCCGGCCTCGGCGGCGGAAAGATTCGTCGGTGGAATGACGATGCCATAGCCCAATCCAAACATGGCCGTGGCCACCAGGGCCAACGCGTGGGTCGGCGCATTCAGTAACGCCAAGCCCGCGCCGGTAAGCACATACCCAATGAATAGACCCGGCCGATAGCCGCGCCAAGACGTGAGCCCCGTGGTGATCCACACTCCGCAGAGGGACGCTGCGAACTGCACGGTAAAGAACAGTCCTGCTTGCGCGTCGTTCAAAGACCATCGCGAAATAAACAGCGGCAAAATCGGCCCAATGATTACCGTGGGAATGCCGGTCAACAGAAATCCAGCGAACAGCAATGCCAGCAAGCCCGTGCGTTTGCTGGTACGCGCTGCGGCTGGCATGGTGGCGGCCATGGATGGCAGTCATTTTGAAGGAGCACCGAGCCCGAGGCAACTTCCATTGATCGAGCGTTGACTAAAGGGGGGTTACGCTCAATGCAGAATTCGGATACGCTTTGGCCGACTCTGTGAGGGCGGGCTCTCCATTCTCATGATTGACGTCGGGCTCATTGGCTTCGGCCTGGCCGGCCGCGCGTTCCACGCCCCGGTCATCAGCGCCGTTCCCGGCTTGCGCCTCGCCGCCATTCTCCAGCGCCGTGGCTCCGAAGCCGCCGAAGCCTATCCCAACACGCGCATCGTCCGCAGCCTCGAGGAACTCCTCGCCATTCCCGACATTCGCTTGGTGGTCATCGCCACGCCCAACGACACGCACTATCCCTTCGCGCGCCAATGCCTCGCCGCGGGACGCGACGTCGTTGTCGACAAACCCTTCACCACCACTCTCGACGAAGCCGTTGACCTCGTGCAATTCGCGAAACAATGCGGCCGCTTGCTCACCGTCTACCAAAACCGTCGCTATGACGGCGACTTTCAAGCCATCCTTCAACTGGTCGCCGCAGGCACGCTCGGCCGCATTGTGCGCTTTGAAACGCACTACGACCGCTTTCGTCCCCTACTTCGCCCCAGCGCCTGGCGCGAACAAGCCATCCCCGGAGCCGGCATTCTCTTCGACATCGCCCCTCACCTGATCGATCACGCCCTGCTGCTCTTCGGGCGGCCCCAAGCCGTCACTGCCGACGTTCGGGCCGAACGCGAAGGCGCGCTTGCCGACGATGCCTTCGACATCATGCTGCATTATCCCAACAATATGCGGGCCACACTCGGCTCCAGCATCCTCGCGGCCGCACAGCGCCCGCGCTTCCTGCTCTTCGGCACGAAAGGTTCCTTCACCAAGCAAACCTTCGATCCGCAGGAAAACAATTTGCGTCGCGGCGAAATCCCGAAAGACGCACCGTGGGGCGCCGAGCCCGAAGAAAACTGGGGTCTGCTCACACTGCCCAATGCTGACGGCACAACCACGCAGCGCCGCATCCCTTCCGCCACCGGCGACTACCGCGACTACTACGCCAACGTTCGCGACACCCTGCTCGGCCGTGCCACCCCAGCCGTCAGCCTTCAGCAAGCCCTCGACGTGATGCAGGTTCTCGAGCTGGCCCGCGGAAGCAGCGCCACCCGCCGCACCGTCCCGTGGCCAAATAGCAAACTTCTGTAACCGCCCCCTTTTACCCTGCTTGCCCTGACGGAGGAAGGGAGCCTCGAAGGGACAGAGGGCGGGGTTTAGATGCAACATAGCCTCGATTCTTCCGAAAGGATCGCGCACGCAACCCTATGCGCCGCGGATCCGGCCTACCGCGAGCGCCCAACTCCGCCGCCAACATTTCGCCTACCCAAATCCACTTTCGGTATAATCCCATCACCGAAGATTTCTACGGGCTCGCAAGGAGCACCATGTTGATCGAACTCGCACCCTCGATTCTCTCCGCCGACTTCGCTCGCCTCGGCGCTGAGGCCCAATCCGCCATCGACGGCGGCGGCACCGTTCTCCACGTCGACATCATGGACGGCCACTTCGTTCCCAACATTACGATCGGCCCGCCTGTCGTCGCCTCTCTCCGCAAAGCCGTCCCGGACGTGCCGTTCGACTGTCATCTAATGATCGAAAACCCCGACGAATTTATTCCCGCGTTTGCCGAAGCCGGCGCGAACTGGATTTCCGTTCACCAGGAAGCCTGCATCCATCTAAATCGCACGCTCCACTTGATCGCCGCGCACAACTGCAAGCCCGCGGTGGTCATCAATCCCGCCACTCCCGTTCACACCCTCGACGAGGTTTTCGACATCGTCCACCACGTTCTCGTCATGTCCGTCAATCCCGGTTTTGGCGGCCAGCATTTCATCGAGGGCTCGCTCCGCAAAATCGAAGCGCTTGCCCGCATTCGCGAATCCCGCGGCCTTGCGTTCCGCATCGAAGTTGACGGCGGCGTCGATCTCGACACTATTGCCCGCGTAGTCGGCGCCGGCGCGGACCTTCTCGTCGCCGGCAACGCCGTCTTCGGTCACGGCGACCCGCGCGAGAATGCCCGCAAGCTCCTGCAAGCCGCCCGCGCCGTCACCTTGACGCGCGCCTAAGTCGCGCTCTCACTTCGGCGCTAGCACCGCGCCATCTGCATCCGCCTGAATGGTGAGAACGGATTTGGCAAGAAGGATAGCCACGTGAAAGCTCTCGTAATGAAGGGGCCGGGGCAAGCGGAGATCGAGTCTGTTCCTGAACCCGTCCGAACGGCGGGCGGTCTGCTGTTAAGAGTCCGGATGGTCGGCTTGTGCGGAAGCGATCTAAATTCTTTCCGCGGTAAAAACCCGCTGGTCTCCTTTCCTAGAATTCCGGGACATGAGATCTCAGCCACTATTGTTGAAGGAAACAAACAGAACCCGGCACTTGCTCCTGGTCTGGACGTAACGCTATCTCCTTACACCAATTGTGGGAAGTGTGCTTCGTGCCGCGGTGGCCGCCCCAATGCTTGTCAATTCAATGAAACTCTCGGGGTACAAAGAGACGGCGCGCTCACCGAATACATCGTCGCGCCTCCGGAAAAGATTTATCCGGCAAAGCTCACTCTCAAAGAGTTGTGTTTCGTCGAACCATTGACAGTTGGATTCCATGCCGTTGCGCGCGGGCGAGTAACAGCGGACGACATCGTGGCGATCTTTGGCTGTGGTGGAGTTGGACTCGGTGTGCTAGCCGCTTCGGTCTCCCGAGCCACGAAGACGATTTGCGTTGATGTGGATGACGACAAGTTAAAGCTCGCGCTATTGGCAGGTGCCACGCATACCATTCATGCGGGCCGGGAACCACTACACGAGAGGCTGGAGGAACTCACGGATGGCCGGGGTCCGGACGTTGTGATTGAAGCCATTGGACTGCCGCAGACCTTCCGCGCTGCTGTCGAAGAAGTAGCCTTCACGGGCAGAGTTGTGTACATCGGCTATGTAAAGGAGCCGGTCGCCTACGAGACCCAAATGTTCGTGCAGAAGGAGCTCGACATTCTAGGATCGCGAAATGCTTTGCCGGATGACTTTCGTGCCGTGATCCGCATGCTCGAGGAGCACCGCTTTCCGGTGGACAATGCGGTCAGTTCGATTGTGGCTCTCGACGACGCGCCGGAAGCTTTGCGCACTTGGAGCAAGGACCCATCCGGGATCAAAAAAATCATGGTAGGTTTGGACCGACTAGATCCCGTTCGAGTTAGCGAGCGGCGGCGTGGCGCTTGAGAATGAACTGCTCCATGGCGTTCGCAAACCCTTCTTCTTCACTCGAAGTGGTCACGTATGTCGCAGACTTCTGCACTTCCGCGCTGGCGTTGCCCATGGCGATGCTGACACCGCTCTTTACGAACATCAGCACGTCGTTCGGCATGTCGCCGATCGTGGCGATTTCTTCGACGGGAATGTTCAGCAGTTCGGACATCGCCAGCACTACCTCGCCTTTGTTGGCCTTTGGGTGCGTGACGTCCAAGTAGTACGGTTGCGAGCGCGCCGCCGAAGCCGTGGTACCCAGCGCCGCCTGCACATCCTTCTCACAGCGTTGCACGGCATCGAGGTCGTCGCTCACGCCGACAACCTTGGCGACTCGCTCCACCAAGCTGTTCAAGTCGTTGGTTACCACCGGCTCGAACTTCACCGTCCACTGTTCTCGGGCGACGTGAGGGGCCTTCACGTCGCGCACGTACCAAGTCAGGTCGGTATAGATCCACGCATCGAGCTTGTGCTCGAGAATAAACTGGACTGTCTGCCTCACGACGCTCGCCGGCAGAAAATTCTGCCCCAGCACGGTCGTGAGATCAGGCTCGATGACCACGCCGCCATTGAACGCCGCCAAGGGCTCGTTCAACTCCAGCGGGTCGATCAGCATCGCCATGCCGCGCGGCGGACGCCCGCTGGTCACCGCAAATTGAATGCCTGCTTTGCGCATCTGGAACACCGCATCGATAGCTCGCGGCGTCAGGACCTTGTCGTGCGTCACCAGCGTGCCATCGACATCCGCGATCACTAGTCGTACCGGCTTGCTTTGTTGCGTGACGTCTCGTGTCGCCCCTGCGCTCATGGTTGCCTCTCTCGTGCCGATTGCTCACTCTCAGCTTTCGACTGTGAACTGTAACCCGCCAACTCTCTACTGCTCCTGATAATTCCAGGTCAACCCGCCGTCCACGAAGTACGTCGTTCCCGTCACGTAGTCCGCGTCCGATGAAGCCAGGAACGCCGCCAACCCTGCAACATCCTCCGGTTTGCCCAGCCGCTTTAGCGGAATATTTTCCAGCAGCGAATTGAGCTTGACGGGATCGTTCAGCAACTTCTTGTTGATCGGCGTCTCGATCGCTCCCGGCGCAATCGAATTGATCGTGATTCCCAATGGGGCCAGCTCGATGGACAGATTACGCGTCATCATCTTGATGCCGCCCTTGCTCGCACAATACGACGTGAAGTGCGGAAAGGGAAGCTCTTCGTGCACGGAGCTGATGTTGATCACCTTGCCGCCGGCCTTTGCCTGCATGCGATGTTTCACGAACGCCTGGGTCGCAAAAAACGGCCCCTTCAAATTAACGTTGAGCACCATGTCGTAGTCCTGCTCGGTGACATCCCAGAAATCGGCGTGCCGCTCGAGTCCCGCGTTGTTCACCAGAATGTCCAACCTCCCAAGCTGCGTGACGGCTTCCGCGATGAATCGCTGCCCGTCGGCAATCACGCCGATGTCGCATTGAATCGACGCCGCCCTTCGCCCGAGCTTCTGAATGGAGGCGACAACCTCGTCCGCGCCCGCCTTGTTCGCGCGGTAGCACAGTGCCACATCCGCGCCTTCCTGCGCGAGCCGCTCCACAATGGCGCGCCCAATGCCCTGATCTCCGCCCGTTACCGCCGCTACTTTGCCTTCCAATCGATTTGCCACTTTCGTCTCCTTGCCTTTCGTTCGCGGGATGAGATACAGGTTGTAAAAGATGGTTTTCCCGGCGCGGCAGATTTGTTGATCGCTGCCTGTGACCGGTGCATCGCGTTCATTGGTTGCGGCGGGCTGCCGTTCGTCGCGCGCTGCGAGTCTACCAATGGAATGTTGCTCTCGTGTTTCGAAACGAGAAGCGAACCGGTCCGCGGAGAGGGGTGTTACCCGTCTCCACCGTTTCCTGTAAATAGTTGACACTAATCGAGTTACACGTGCCGATTATGCGACGGTGACGTCGGGGCTGAGATACACGTCTTGAATGGCATTGAGGAGTTGCACTCCTTCGTTCATCGGGCGCTGGAAGGCTTTGCGGCCGGAGATCAGGCCGGTGCCGCCGGCGCGCTTATTGATCACGGCGGTGGTCACGGCTTCCTCGAAATCATTAGCACCCGAAGCGCCGCCGCTATTGATCAGGCCCGAGCGGCCCATGAAGCAGTTGGCGACCTGATAGCGGCAGAGGTCGATCGGATGATCGCTGGCAAGGTCGGTGTAGATGCGCTTGTCGAATTTGCCGTAACTGGAATCACCCATGTTGAGCGCCTGATAGCCGCCGTTATTTTCCGGCAGCTTTTGTTTGATGATGTCGGCTTGAATGGTGACCCCGAGGTGATTGGCCTGGCCGGTGAGATCGGCGGAAACGTGATAGTCCTTATCTTTCTTGAACGCATTGTTGCGCAGGTAGCACCAGAGCACGGTGGCCATGCCGAGTTCATGCGCTTGCGCGAACGCCTGGCTAATCTCCACGATCTGGCGGCCGCTTTGCTCGGAGCCGAAGTAAATGGTTGCGCCGACCGCCGCCGCTCCCATGTCGTACGCTTCCTTGATGGTGCCGAATAAAATCTGGTCGGCCTTGTTGGGATAGGTGAGCAGTTCGTTGTGATTGAGCTTCACGATGAAGGGAATCTTGTGCGCGTATTTTCGCGCGACCGCGCCCAGCACGCCGAACGTGGACGCCACCGCATTGCACTGGCCCTCGACGGCGAGCTTCACGATATTTTCCGCATCGAAATAATCCGGATTCTTCGCGAAACTCGCGCCGGCAGAATGCTCGATGCCCTGATCGACGGGAAGAATCGACAGGTACCCGGTGCGGCCCAGACGCCCGTGGCCAAACATGCGCTGCAGGCTGGTGAGCACACGGACGTTACGGTCGGACGCGGCATAGATGCGGTCGACGAAATCGGGTCCCGGGAGGTGCAGGCGCTCCTTGGCGATCTTGGGCGATTTGAAACCCAACAGAGATTCCGCCTTTGCGCCCAAGTACGATTCGATTTTGCCTCCGCTTGCGATGGTTGCCATGACAGCCTCCTCATTTCAGTGTGACCGCGAAGCGGTCAATTGTCTCTGGACTATTCTCGAATTCCGGTAGAAAGCATGGCGGCGGCAGCCGGGTCCACTAGCCATAAAAGTGTTCCGTTCTTTGGCTGGATCAATTGCGACGGCAACTGCTCCGGTTCGTTCGGTCCCTCGAGCACCGCTTTCAGTGCGCACGCTTTGTCGGTTCCGGTCACCATGAAAATCACGAACGCGGCGTTGTTGGCAACCGGCGCCGTCATGGTGACACGCTCGGTAAACAGCTTGCCAATCCAGTTGCGCATCACCAAGCGTCCATTATCGTGCAAGGCTTTCGTTCCAGGGAAGAGCGAAAGCGTGTGCCCCTCGTTGCCCATCCCGAGCAGGATCAGGTCGAATCGGGGCAGCCCTCCCGCGGCAAGATGGAACTGCGATCGCAACACCTGTTCGTACTCCAAGGCGGCCTTTTCGGTGTCCGGGTACTCGCCCTTGATGCGATGGACCTGCTCGGGTTTCAGCGGCGCTTTCGAGATCAGCGCCTCCGACGCCATCCGGAAGTTGCTGTCCGCATGGTCCGGCGGAACGTGGCGCTCGTCCCCGAAGAACACCTGCATCTTATCCCAAGGCACTTGCGCTCGCAGAGCAGGGTCGTTCGCGAGCAGCCCGTAAAGCGCTTTCGGCGTAGATCCGCCGGCGAGGGCGACACTGAAGGAGCCGCGTTCGCTCGCGGCAGTCTTCGCGGCCCCGACAAATTTCTCCGCGGCACGCTTCGCGATCGCTGCTCCGTCCGCCAAGATTCTAACCTCGCGCTCCAAGTTTGCTCCCAAGATTGCAAGAAACTTCTCGCGGGCTAAGATTGCGCCGGGGTAACAGCCCGGGCGGGGCGAGCCCCGCCGCTACAAAGTCCCGCTTAGGCGGTGACGGTCTTGTTTGACGCGGCGATGCGCCCGCGCTGGTCCAATCCTTCTTCGCCGATGCGCCGCCAAGCGCGGCCGTCGCCAGCCAGCAACTCGTCGGCGTCGTGGGGACCCCAGGATCCCGACGCGTAATTGGGAAACCCTCGCGCAGGCAACGCGTGCCAAACGTCGAGAACCGGCTGGATGACGCTCCAGCCCGCCTCGACCATGTCCGCGCGCTGAAACAGCGTAGCGTCTCCGGCCATGCAATCGTGAAGCAGGCGTTCGTAGCCGGTGTTGTGCTCGACACCGAAATAGTTGGAGTAATCGAAATCCATATTCACGAGTCCCAACTTCATCACCGAGCCTGGAATCTTGGCGCCGAAACTCAGCGAGATGCCTTCTTCGGGCTGAATGTGGATGACGAGGCGATTGGTCTCAAGATTTTTTACCGTGGTATTGCGGAACAAAATAAAGGGTGTGCGGCGGAACTGGATGACGATTTCCGTGGTGCGCTGAGCGAGGCGCTTTCCGGTTCGGAGATAGAAGGGCACACCGGCCCAGCGCCAATTGTCGATCAGCAGCTTCAGAGCGACGAACGTTTCCGTGTTGGATTCGGGAGCGACGTCCTGCTCGGTGCGGTAGCCGGGCGCGTGCTCGCGATCCACGCTACCTTCGCCGTATTGGCCGCGGACGGTGCAGGTGAGAACCTCTTCGGGGCCGAGCGGCTGAATCGCATGCAGGACCTCGGCCTGTTTGTTGCGAACTTCGTCGGCGTCAAAGGAGATGGGCGGCTCCATGGCGGTCATGGTCAGGAGCTGGAACAGGTGATTGGGCACCATGTCGCGGAGCGCACCGGCGGTTTCGTAGAATCCGCCGCGGTGCTCGACGCCAACGGTTTCGCCGGCGGTAATCTGGACGTGATCGACGTAGTTGCGGTTCCACAGGGGCTCGATGATGTTGTTGGTAAAGCGGAAGACCATGAGGTTCTGCACCGTCTCTTTGCCGAGGTAGTGATCGATGCGGTAAATCTGCTTTTCGGTGAGAACTTGCTTCAACTCCTGGTTGAGCTGAATCGCGGAGGCCAGGTCGTGCCCAAAGGGCTTTTCGACGATCACGCGCGCCCAGCGACCGTTTTCTTCCTTAGTCAGCCCGATCTGACCGAGTTGTTTAACAATCGGGGAGAAGAACCGCGGGGCGACGGCCAGGTAGAAGAACTTGTTTCCCTGCGTATCGTGTTGCTGATTGGCCTCGTCGATCTGCTTTTGCAGCCGCTTATAGGCTTCCGGATCGCCGAAGTCACCTTTGACGTAATAAATTCGCTCGGCAAACCAGGCCCAAATCCGCGCATCGATGCGTGAGGGCGCGTATTTTGGAATCTCGTCAGTCAGCGTTTTGCGAAAGCTATCGGTGGTCTGGTCGTTACCGGCGAAGCCGACGATAGCGAAGCGCTTGGGAAGCTGATCGTCTTGCGCGAGATTGCAAAGTGCGGGAATGAGCTTACGTTTGGTGAGGTCGCCGGTGGCGCCGAAAATCACCATAACGCAGGGCGACGACTTGGTATTGGTGGCGTTGGGATAGTTCAGAGTCATGAAAGCTCTTTCCGCTCCAAGGAGCTTGGCCCAAATGATCGAGTGCCGCGGTGCGCGACGCCTAGTGTCCGGATTTCTTCTCGATGTGCCCGCCGAACTGGAACCGCATCGCGGACAAAATCTTTGAGGCGAAATCATCTTCGCCGCGCGAGGTAAACCGCTGATAAAGCGAGGCGGTCAGCACCGGCGCCGGCGCGGTGGATTCGATGGCCGCGAGAATCGTCCAGCGGCCTTCGCCGGAGTCGGATACGCGACCCGAAAAGCGTTCCAGCGTCGGCTGTTCGAGAAGGGAAATGGCGGTCAGATCGAGCAGCCAGGAGGCCACGACGCTGCCGCGGCGCCAAACTTCGGTGATGTCGGCCAGATTAAAGTCGTATTGATAATGCTCGGGATTACGAAGCGGGGTGGTCTCCGCGTCGGTCTCGCGCTGGGTGTGGCCAGCGTTGGCATGCTTCAGGATATTCAGGCCTTCAGCGTAGGCGGCCATCAGACCGTACTCGATGCCATTGTGCACCATTTTGACGAAGTGGCCACCGCCGGAGGGGCCGCAGTGCAGGTAGCCTTCTTCCGCGGTGCCGCCGGTTTTCTCGCGTCCGGGAGTGCGGGGTGCGTCTCCACGGCCGGGGGCGAGCGTCTTGAAAATGGGGTCGAGGTGCTTGACGATGTCGGTCTCGCCGCCAATCATCTGACAGTAGCCGCGCTCGAGGCCCCAAACACCGCCGCTGGTGCCCACGTCCACGTAATGGAGTCCTTTCGCGGAGAGTTCCCTGGCGCGGCGAATGTCGTCGATGTAGTAGGAGTTGCCGCCGTCGATGACGATGTCGCCGACGTCGAGTTTGCCGGTCAACTCATGCAGCGTGGCGTCGACAACGCCGGCCGGCACCATGAGCCAGACGGCGCGAGGCTTCGACAATTTCCGGACGAAGTCGTCGAGCGAAGTGGAACCCGTTGCGCCTTCACCGGCCAGCTGTTTCACCGAATCCGCGCTGCGGTCGAACACAACGCATTGGTGCCCGGCTTTCTGCAGCCGCCGTACCATGTTGGCGCCCATCCTACCTAGTCCGATCATGCCCAGTTGCATTGCGTGCGCTCCTCAGCGTTCGATTTGATGGCGAAAAATGGCCGGCGGCTATTTAAGCGCTTGCCGCAGCTCCGATCCCAGCTTGGCGAGATCCTTGCCGACGCTCTTGCCCAGATGGACACGCAGGGCGCGCCGTCCGCGCTCGGCGAGAACGGCGAAGTCGCCGCGGGCCTGCGCGGCCTTCACGATGCCGAAGGTATATCTTTGCCCCGGCACCGGGAGATCGACGGCGTCGTCACAGGTGATCTGCAGGAAGACGCCGCTGTTCGGCCCGCCCTTGTAGGCCTGACCGGTGGAATGTAAGAAACGCGGCCCGAAGCCTAGAACAGTGGCTACTTTCTTGTTGTCGCGGACGGCGTGGCGAATCTTTTGCAGCGCGCCCTCGTGCGCGTCGTTCATGGTGATATAGCCGAGGACGCCGAAGTAGTCGCCGGGCTTGATGCGGCTGAGATGAGTTTTCAGGACCGCCGCGAGGGTCGAGCCGCCCTTCAGCGCGGCCGCGTTTTTTTCGTCGGCGTAAAGCTCGATCCCGTCGCCTTCGAAGAAGGGCGCCTCCGGCGGAAGCTTTCCCGAGGTTTCGTATTCGCTGGTCAGCTTCTTGGTTTCGATTTTGCTGGCTTCGACGTCGGGCTGGTTGAACGCATTGATGCCGATGATCGCTCCGGCGACGGCCGTGGCGATCTCCCAGCGGAAGAATTCCTGGCCGAGGTTGTAGATGTTCGGCAACGAAATGCGCACCACGGGATGGCCGGCTTTTTCGAGGGTTTCCACGGCGGCATCCTGCGCCTTGTTCGGCTTGGTTTGCAGCCGAAGATAGGCAAAGACGCGGTCGTTACCATACACCGCGGGCTTCCCGAGGGCCTCGCGGTCCACCGGGATGATGCCCTTGCCGATTTTACCGGTGGATTCGGCGAGCAACTGTTCGAGCCATGCGCCAAGATCGTGAATTCCGGGCGAGGCGATGATGGTTACCTTGTCGCGGCCCTGATTGGCAGCTGCGCCAAGGATGGCGCCCAGCAGCACTCCGGGATTGGTGTCGGCGGGGGTGTCCGCGCTGCAGGCCTTCACCATCTGATCGGTAGCCTTGAGGAACTTGGAAACGTCGATGCCCATCACGGCGGCGGGAACCATGCCGAAATTCGAGATCGCAGAATAACGGCCGCCGATGCTCGGCACACCCATGAAGATCTTGCGGAATTTGTCGATTTCCGCTACGTGCTGCATCTTGGAGCCGGGATCGGTGACGGCGATGAAGCGATTGCCGACTTCGGCTCCGCCGACTTTTTCCTTCACGCGCTCGAAAAAGTATTGCTTGTAGATGTTGGGCTCGAGGGTGCCGCCGGACTTGCTCGACACGATGCAGAGGGTGCTTTTGAGGTCGACTTTTTTCTCGACGGCTTTGATCTGGGCGGGATCGGTGGAGTCCAGGACGTGAAGCTCGGGAAAGCCTTTGATTTTGCCGAACGTCAGCCGCAGGACTTCGGGGCAGAGGCTCGAGCCGCCCATGCCGAGGAGCAAAGCGTGCTTGAACTTTGCTTTCTTCACATCGGCGGCGATGTTTTTCAGCACGTCGATGTGGGCGAGCTGCTCGCCGGTGATATCGAGCCAGCCGAGCCAGTTGCCCTCGTCCGCTCCGGTCCAAACGGAAGCGTCTCGCCGCCAGAGGCGCTTTACTTTGTCATTCGCCTTCCAATCGTCGAGCGACGCCTTGACGGCGCCAGAGAGTGGGGCTGGGAGTTTGTAACTCTGGCGATTTAGGCTCACGCGTGCACGCCGGCGGTCTTGCCCGTCGCCTCCAGAAGCTCCTTGAACGCGTCGGCGAACAGTTTCACGCCGTCGACGACGAGCTTTTCGGTGACTTCCTTCATGGAGATGCCGGCCTTTTCCAGGTTGGCCATGGTGGTGGCGGCGGCATCGACATTCTCGGTCAAGCTGGGGCGTAACTTGCCGTGATCGCGGAAGGCGTCGAAGGTCGCGGGCGGGATGGTATCGACGGTGTCGGCGCCGATCAACTCTTCGACGTAGAGAACGTCGCGGTACTTGGGGTTCTTGGTGCTGGTGCTGGCCCAGAGCAGGCGCTGCGTTTGCGCGCCCTTGGCCGCCAAGGCCTTCCAACGCGGGCCGCCGAAGAGCTCCTGGTACTTACGATAGGTCAGCTTGGCGTTGGCAATAGCGATTTTTCCTTCGACGGAGGTGAGCAGGGTGCGTTGGTTCGCGTCCGTCACGGTCTTCAGCTTGGCATCGATCCGGCTGTCGATCAGCGTGTCGATGCGGCTGACGAAGAAGCTGGCCACGCTGGCGATGTGGCTGATGTCCTGGCCCTTCTTCGCGCGGGCTTCGAGAGCGGCGAGGAACGCTTCGGCCACCTGCTCGTAGGCGGACTGCGCAAACAGCAGGGTGATATTGATATTGAGTCCGTCTTCGAGAAGCTGGCGGACGGCGGGAATGCCTTCTTTGGTGGCCGGGACTTTGACCATCAAGTTTTCGCGGTTGACGGTTTTCCAGAGGCGGCGGGCCTCCTCGATGGTGCCTTGGGTGTCGTTCGCGAGGAAGGGAGAAACCTCCAAGCTCACGTAGCCGTCGCGGCGTTTTGATTCCGCATAGACGGGCTTGAAAATATCGGTGGCGTCCTGCACGTCGCGAATGGCGATCTTTTCATAGATGCCCTTGGCGTCGAGTTTCTTGACATCCGCGGACTCCAGAATGTCGGTGTAGTTCTTGCTCTCGACGATGGCTTTCTCGAAGATTGTCGGGTTGGAGGTCATGCCGCGCAGGCCGTCCTGGTCGATCATTTTTTTCAGGCCGCCGCCGAGAAGCAGGTCGCGCCGGATGTAGTCCATCCAGGGCGATTGTCCGTAACCGAGCAGGCCTTTCAGCGGGTTGGCGCCTTGATTCGCTCCGATATTGGGAAGCGTGGTCGGTGTGGTCATCAGATTTCTCCTTAATTGCAAAAAGCCCGAGGCCTATTGTACTCCTGGGGAGCGCGAGGCGCTGCCCATTGGGAACCGGGAAATCCTTACAGTTTGCTCATGCTCTTGCGGTGGCTGCGAACTTCGCTTCCAGCGCTTTCACCTTGGCGAGCCGCCGCACGTGCCGCTCTTCGTTTGTGAATTTGGCCCCGAGGAAAGCTTTGATGAGGTCCTGCGCCAGCGCGACGCCGATTACGCGTGAGCCAAGGACGAGCACATTGGTGTCGTCATGCTCGACGCCTTGGTGCGCGGAGTAGGTGTCATGACACATACCGCCGCGGATGCCCGGCATTTTGTTGACCGCCACGCAGGCGCCGACGCCGCTGCCGCAGATCAGGACGCCGCGCTCGGCTTTGCCGTCGAGGACGGCGTGGCCGAGCTTTTCCGCAAAATCGGGGTAGTCGGACGGCTTGTCGTCGTAGGCGCCCACGTCGAGCACATCGTGGCCGAGTTTGCGCAGCACCTCGCCCATCGCCATCTTCAGGCCATATCCGGCGTGATCCGAGCCAATCACAATGTTCATTGGCGGCTCACTTTCCTAGAACTTCCTTGACGGCAGCCACGACATTGTCTGTCTCAAAGCCGAATTTTTTCAGCAGGGCTTTGATAGGAGCGGACGCTCCGAAGGTGTGCATGCCGATGGCTTTGCCTTTGGGGCCCACGTAGCGGTCCCATCCGAAGGTGGAAGCCATCTCGACCGAGACGCGCGCGGTGACATTCGCGGGCAGGACGCTTTCCTTGTAGGCGGCGTCCTGGCGTTCGAAGAGTTCCCACGAAGGCATGCTGACGACGCGAGCCTTGATGCCTTCGGCGGTGAGTTTTTCGTAGGCGGAAAAACACAGCGAAACCTCGCTGCCGGTGCCAATCAAGATGGCATCGGGTTTTCCGCCCGGTGCGTCGGCCAGAACGTAGGCGCCCTTCGCCACCCCCGAAGCGGAACCGTACTTGGAGCGATCGAAGGTCGGCAGCGGCTGGCGGGTGAGCACCAGCGTGGCCGGGCCATGCTTATGTTGCAGGATCACCTTGTACGCTTCCACGACTTCGTTGGCGTCTCCCGGGCGCAGAACAAGCATGTTGGGCATGGCGCGGAGGGACGCGAGCTGCTCGACGGGCTGGTGCGTCGGTCCGTCTTCACCAAGGCCGATGGAGTCGTGAGTGAAAATGTAGATCGCCGGAATCTCCATCAAAGCGCCGAGGCGCATGCTGGGGCGCATATAGTCGCTGAAATTGAAGAAGGTCGCGCTGTAGGAACGCAACTTCGAGACGCTCATGCCGTTGACGATCGCGCCCATGCCGTGTTCGCGAACGCCGAAGTGGAGATTGCGGCCGTGATATTCGTTGGCGTAGAAATCACCGGCGCCGTCGAAGGTCAGGTTCGTTTTGTTGGAATGGGCGAGATCGGCGGAGCCCCCGATCAGCCAGGGAATGTTTTTCGCGAGGGCATTCAAGGTCTTGCCGGAGGAATCGCGCGAGGCCATGCCTTTGGCGTCGGCGGGGAAGGAGGGCAGATCCTTGTCCCAGCCGTCGGGCAGTTGGACGTTCTGCATCCTGTTGAGTTGATCGGCGAGCTGGGGGAACTGCTTCTTGTACTCCTCGAACTTTGCTGCCCACGCTCCGCGGGCTTCCGCGCCACGCTTGCCGATGCCATTCTTGAACTGATCGTAGACGCCGTCGGGCACCAGAAACTTTGCGTCTTCGGGCCAGCCGTAGAACCTCTTTGCGAGCTTGACTTCGGCCTCGCCCAACGGCTCGCCATGGGCATCGGAGGAGTCCTGCTTGTTGGGTGATCCGTAACCGATGTGGCTGTCCACGACGATGAGAGTGGGTCGGTCGTTCGTCTTCAAGAATGTTCCATACGCGCGGGCGAGCATTTCCAGATCGTTAGCGTCCGCCACCCGCGTTACGTTCCAGCCGTAACCCAGAAAACGCGTCATCACGTCTTCGCTGAACGACCATGCGGCGGGCCCGTCGAGCGTTACGTGGTTGTGGTCGTAGATCCAGCATAGATTGGAGAGCTTGAGATGGCCGGCGAGGGAGGCGGCTTCACAGCACACGCCCTCCATTAGGTCGCCGTCCCCGCAGACCGCATAGACGTTGAAATCGAAAATCTCGAAGCCCGGCCGATTGTAATTTTCGCCCAGCCATTTGCTGGCAATCGCCATGCCTACGCTGTTTCCCGCGCCCTGGCCTAGAGGTCCCGTCGTGGTTTCTACTCCGGTGGTCATGTGCGACTCGGGATGCCCAGGTGTTTTGCTGTCGAGCTGGCGGAAGCGCTTGATCTCGTCCATGGAGACCGCGAGTTTGTCCGAGACTTTGCCATCCTTACCGACTTCGCGCACCCCGGCCAGGTGAAGAGTGGCATACAGCAACATCGAGGCGTGGCCGGCAGAGAGAACGAAGCGGTCGCGGTTCAGCCAAATCGGATCGGCTGGGTCGTAACGCAGGAAGCGTTGCCACAAGCAATACACGACGGGCGCCAGCCCCATTGGCGCTCCGGGATGTCCGGAGTTGGCTTGCTGAACGCCATCGATCGCCAGCGTGCGGATAGTGTTGATACTCAGCTGTTCGAAATCCTGCTGACTCTTCGGCTGGCTCACATTGGCTCCTGTGCGGGAGGAAGAGCACCCGCAGCTTGTTCGACAGATCTTAGATGCACCAGGGCACCCGGCGGCTGAAGGATTCTACGCCTAAACGAAATCGCATGCTTGCTCGGAGGTTCATGCTTGTCGCGGTCACGCCTCCAAATAGATCGAACCCACCTATGGGACGGGGACTACCGCAAGGGGAAGCAGTTGCACAAGCTATCGCGTCATCCTAGGCTGTGTCAATTATGTTGCGTCAAATTCACATTGGGGCGGAAGCCGGGGCGTCCCCCGTCGCGGCTGGGGGCCGGAATCCGCCTTGGTTTGAGAAAAAGTGCCGCTCATCGCGAGGACTTCTGTACAATCTCCGGCCAGAACGATGGCTCTCAATCCCTACCTGATCAGGAGCACCGGAGTCGCCGCCCTGGGCGGTTTGCTGTTCGGATTCGACACCGCGGTCATCTCCGGCACCACCCGCTCGCTAACCGAGGCGTACCGCCTTTCGCCATGGCTCTTGGGAGTGACGGTAACCAGCGCGCTGGTGGGCACGATCTTTGGCTCCATGCTCGCCGGGATTCCCGGCGACCGTTTTGGACGCCGCGACAGCTTGCGCATCCTGGCGATCTTGTACCTGGTATCGGCTTTGGGGTGCGCGTTTGCGTGGGACTGGACGGCGCTGGTGATTTTTCGCTTTATCGGAGGACTCGGCATCGGAGGATCTTCTGTGCTGGGTCCCATGTACATTGCCGAACTGGCGCCGGCAAAGCATCGCGGGCGGCTGGTGGGATTTTTTCAATTCAACGTGGTCTTGGGGATTTTGCTGGCTTACTTTTCAAATTATCTGGTTGGGCTTTTCCAGTTCGGAACCGCGGAGTGGCGATGGAAGTTTGCGGTTCCCGCGCTTCCCGCGGCTTTGTTCTTCGGTCTGCTGTTCGGCATTCCGCGGAGCCCTCGGTGGCTGGTCAAAAAGGGTCGCGTCGCGGAAGCCAGAGAGGTGCTGCAAACGATCGGGGAGGAAAACTTCGAGCAAGAGCTGCAGGACATCGTGCAGTCGATCGATACCGAACATGCGGCGAGCGACCGGCTCTTCTCTTGGAAATATCGCCTGCCAATTTTCCTGGCGGTTTCGATCGGAATGTTCAACCAACTCTCCGGAATCAACGCGATTCTCTATTACATCAACGACATTTTCGTGCATGCCGGCTTCGGCAAGGTTTCCGGAGACCTGCAAGCGGTGGCCATTGGCGGCACGAACCTGCTGTTCACCATGATTGCGATGTCCGTCATCGACCGCATCGGCCGAAAAACGCTGCTGCTGGTCGGATCGGCCGGGACGGCGGCATGTCTTGCCGGCGTGGCGTACATTTTCTTCACCTCGCGCCACGAAGGTTTGCTGGTGTGGCTGCTGGTCGGGTTCATCGCATTTTTCGCGTTTTCGCAAGGCGCGGTGATTTGGGTGTACATCGGCGAAGTTTTCCCCAATCAGGTGAGGGCCAAAGGGCAGAGCCTGGGGAGTTTCTCGCACTGGTTCATGAACGGCGTGATTTCTCTGACGTTTCCGCTTATGGCTGCGTCGTCCGGCGCCTACCCGTTCGTATTTTTCTCCGCGATGATGGTGCTGCAGCTTTTTGTGGTTTCCTTCTTTTATCCCGAGACCAAGGGAGTTTCGCTCGAGGAGATGCAACGGAAGCTCGCTATCGTCTAAGGTGGGCTGCTTCCGAACGGTGGGTGGATGGCTGCACCGGGAAAATCGCGTCACCGCGGAATTCTTGCTGGGTTTGTTTTCTTTTTGCTTTTTCTTCCGGCGCTTGCGCAACATGCGCCTGACTCCGCGCCGGTTGCTGCAAGGGACTACGTCGGGAACGAAGCCTGCAAGTCTTGTCACGCTGACATTTACCGCAGTTATTCGCTGACAGCGATGGCGCGCGCCAGCGGACCTGCCACGCAAGAACTGATTCCAGGCGAATTTCAACACGCCGCGTCTGGAGTCCACTATCGCGTGTACACCGAGGGCGATGCGGCCTGGCTCAGCTTTGAGCGGCCCGGCGATCCCGCAGTGCGAGGCACCCGGCAGCTCTTGTACTTCATCGGCTCCGGCCACCGGGGCCGGACATATCTTTTCGCGGTGGACGGGTTCGTCTTCGAATCGCCCATCAATTGGTACGCGCAGAAGGCCGTTTGGGATATGGCGCCGGCATTCCAGTCGGTGCGGCAAATCCCGATGACTTTGCCGGCGCTGCCCGGCTGTCTGAGCTGTCACACCAGCAACGCGCAGAGCCCCGCACCAGGAACGGAAAACAAGTATACGCTGCCGCTGTTCGCCCACGCGGGGATTACGTGCGAGAGATGCCACGGCCCAGGTGCGGCGCATGCGAACGCTGCCGGAACAATCGTCAATCCGGCCAAGCTCTCGGCCGAGCGTCGCGATGCCATCTGCATGCAGTGCCACCTCGAGGGCAACGTGGCCATCGAGCAGCCGGGGCGGCATCTCGCCGATTTTCGTCCGGGCGAGAATCTGTCCGACTACGTCCACTACTACTTGTACGTGGACGAAGGCGCACAAAAGCTCCGCGCTCTAGGACAGAGCGAAGCGCTGGCTCTGAGCGTTTGCAAGCGAAAATCGGGAGACGCGATGTCGTGCACCAGTTGCCACGATCCGCATTCGTCTCCTCGTGCGGAGGAGCGTGTTTCGTATTACTGCGGGAAGTGTCTCGCGTGCCACGCCGAGGCCTTCGCCGCAAAACACCACGCCAAACAGCCCGACTGCACGTCATGCCACATGCCGCGCACGAACAGCGCCGATGTGGCGCATACACAAGCGACCGATCATCGCATCCTGCGGTTGCCGCCGCTGATGCCGCTTCAGGGCGTGCAGTCGTCCACGGCTGCGCATCTGGTGCGATTCCCGCCGGGCCCCCCTGCGCAAGCCTCCGCGCAAACCGATAACCTACGTGATCTCGCTCTGGCCTGGGAATCGCTGGCACAGAACGGAGTGGCCGCAGCTACGTCCGAGGTGGAGGGCTTCCTGCGAAAGGCTGTGGCCGACAAGCCCGACGATCCGGCGTTGCTCTCCGGGCTGGGCTTTGTCGAGCAGCAGAAGGGCGCGACTCAGAAAGCGCGGGAACTGTACGAGCGGGCGCTTAAGATCGATCCCACATTGAACGATGCGGCCACGAACTTAGGAGTGATCGAAGCGAAAGACGGCCACGTCGAGCGCGCCGTTCACTTATGGCAGGACGCTTTTGCTCGCGCGCCGGAACGCAGCGCCATCGGCATGAACCTCGCGCGGATTTTCTGCGCCGCAGCACAACTCGACAAGGCCCGGCAATACGCCGCGCGCGTGCTGGAGTTCAATCCGGACCTACCCCAAGCCAAGGCGTTGATGCGGCAACTCAACAGCGACTCGCCGAAGTGCGACGCCCGCTGACTGCGCGCGTCTTACACGGGTCCCAACTCGGCGGGGTTGTCGCGATCGGTCGCCGTCCTACTTCGTGATTTTCGCGATGAACACGGAATACGGCTCCATGGGCAACGCTTCCGCCATTCCCGTGGGCGCCTTGTGAAAACTCGTCGCCAGGACGCTCAGCTTGGGCGACGAAAATCCCAGCGGCGACAGATCGAAGCGCACGCTTTGCTCCGAAGCCGACATGTTGAGGACCACAAGGATCGCTTCGTCTTTGTAGCGCCGCACGTAGGTGAACACACTGGGATCGTCTTGGTTGAGCGCAAGGTAATCGCCGTCCAGCAAAGCCGGCTCCTTGTGGCGCAGCGCGAGAAGCTGGCGGTAGAAATTTAAGATCGAGTTTTCATCTTTTGCTTCGGCAGCAACGTTGCGGGTTTTATAGTTCGGCGGAATGGGCAGCCAGGGCTTGCCTCCGGTGAAACCTGCGTTCTTGGCGTCGCTCCACTGCATCGGGGTGCGCTCGCCGTCTCTGCCTTTTTCCAGCGGCCAGCCGCGCCTGCCGATCGGGTCCTTCACCTCATCCTTGCTCTTCGGATCGTTGTTTTCCATTCCGATTTCTTCGCCGTAGTACATGATCGGCGAGCCGCGCAGCGTCAGAAACATCGCGGCCATCATCTTGGCGATTTCGTCGTTGTGCTTCCCGTCGCCCCAGCGCGTGTATGACCGCACGATGTCGTGATTGGTAATGACGAACACCGGCCACCCGCCAGCTCCCTCGACCGCCCCGATGTGTTCGCGGAAGGCCGCTGCCGATAGCTGCTTGAATTGGGTCAGCATCAAGTCCATCGGCATCTGCAATTCATTGTTGTGCTCGCCGTAGTATTCCTTCAGTTCGGAGACGTTGCTCGTCCACGTCTCTCCAATCAGCACCGCTCCGTATTCGTCGGCCACTTTGCGCATATCGCGCAGAACATCGTGCACTTCCGGCAGTTTCTTGTTGTAGATCTCTTTGGTGTTTGGCATTCCGAATTTGTCGGTGCCGGGCAGCACGGGATTGTCTTTCAGGTCGGGGTCCTCGTAGAGCGAATCCACCGCGTCCAAGCGGAAACCCGCGACGCCGCGCTTGTACCAAAAGCGCATGGCGTCGAGCATGGCCTGCTTCACTTCGGGATTGCGCCAGTTCAGGTCCGGCTGCTCCGCATAAAAATAGTGGTAGTAGTATTGGCCCGTCGCTGGATCGAATTTCCACGCGGAGCCTCCGAAGGTCGAGGTCCAATTGTTGGGTGGCTCGTTTGGGCCTTTACCGTCGCGCCAGATGTACCAGTCGCGCTTTGCCGCAATCCGCGACGCTTTTGAATCCTGAAACCATTTGTGTTGATCCGAGGTGTGGTTCGGCACGAAATCCAGAATCACCTTGATGCCCCGCTTCTTTCCTTCCGCGACCAATTGATCGAAGTCCGCCAGCGTTCCGTACATCGGGTCGATGTTTTGGTAATCGGAGACGTCGTAGCCGAAGTCGATTTGCGGGGACGGAAAGCACGGCGTGATCCAGACGGCGTCCACGCCCAGTTGCTTCAGGTAGTCGAGCTTGGAAGTGATGCCTTTGAGATTGCCGACGCCGCCGTTATTGCTGTCGGCGAAGCTCCGCGGATAGACTTCGTAGAACACCGCGTGATTCCACCACTCGTGCCCTTCTGCGTCGATCTTTTTTTGCTGTGCGCCGGCGCGCGGCGCGACTGCGCATATAGTAACCACCAGCAAACTTGCGGTCAGAAACTTTCTAGACATGTTTGCTGCCTCCATTTATTGGAACGTTAGGACGGTTGCAATCCCGCACAATCTAGGGCGCCGGTTTCTCGCTTTTGCCTTTTGCGCCCTGTTTACCGGGAAAATGAAAAATGATCTTGCCGCGAACGTACTCACCGGCATCGCCTGGGGGGAACCGCACGCGCACTTTCGCTAGTCCGTTCTCGGTGCCGAGCAATTCGCCTCCTTCGACCGATGCCGCCTGACTCGGATTCCACACTGTCAGTTCATATACGCCGCCGCTCACCCCGGCAACTTCCATCGACAAACAGTCGCGTCCCCCGGTCCACACTTCGGAAAGAGTTCGCAATCCCTGGCTGCGGGCTCCGAGCGGCGGCAAGCTTGCATCGTACGCGACGCCGAAGTCATTTCGCACTCGAATTCGCAGCTTCGTCGTCCCCGCGGGCGCTGAAAACTGCAGCAGCGCGTGCTGATCTTCTTCATTCGGGGTCAAATGAAATGGAACCACTCGCCCATTCATTTCGGCGCCGGCCACGTCTGCGCGAAGACTTAGCGCCGGCTCAAACCGGATCGGACACGCAGCGACGCCCTTGCAGTCTACCTGCAATGCAATGGCGTCTGCCGTTCTGGAATAGCTGAGATCGACGATGGCATTTCCCGCGCGCACGCCACGAATCGAGAACGAGTTCCAATTTGCTGGCACGTGCGGCGCAAACGTGAGCGTTCCGCTTTTCGCATCGGAAGACAACGCAAACATTCCGCGCAGAATTGGGCTGACGACCATAGCCGCCGACCAGATTTGATGCGGCGAACTCGTGGAAAGCGGCTGGTAGATGTCGCCGGAGAGTACTTCGGTGACGTGGCCGAGCGATCCATCCAGCGCGAGCAGGGCATTTGCGCGCAGATTCGCATAGGCAGGTGACGCGCGATGATATCGGTACTCACCGACCGAGGCCCAGCCGGTGAACAGCGGCCACACTGAGCCGTAGTGGTATCCGCCGCCGCTGAATTTTGCGGAACGCCCGGAGACAATGCGCATTCCCCAATCGGTTTGATGATCGATGTCCGCGAGTTGAGTGATCATCTGGCTGGCATTCTTTTCATCGAGCAGGCCAAACCACATCGGCACGGTGGCGAGGACGCTGGCTTCGTCGACTGGCTTGCTGTCTTTGTCGAGAGCAAACGCGTACCTGTTCTTTTCCGGCAGCCAGAAGGCTTTTTCGAGCAGCGGCTTTTGTTGTTCGAATTCCTGTGCGAGCTTCTGGCTTGCATCGTCTTTGCCGGTGAGGCGCGCCAGATTCGAAAGAGCCCGCAGCGCTTCAGCGCCCAGCTCGGATTGATAAAGCTCCGTCTTTACCGGGAGGAGCGGGCCGCCTTCCACCCACCCGTGGCCGATTCCGAAATTCTGCGGGAAACCCTGGGTGTCATAGGTTGAGCGCAGAAATTGATAGGCTTTCCATACGCTGTCCCATTTTTCTTTTGCGAAAGCAATGTCACCGCTCTGCTCGACGTAGTCGTTCACGGTAATAATGTACAGCGGCGTGGCGTCGGCGGACGCGTAGCCGTAAGGAAAATCCTTGAACCAGGGCACCAGACTGGCCGTTTGCGCGATTTCGTGCGGGATCTTGCCATCCTCACGCTGGAACTTGCCGACAAACTCCAGCGCTGTCTTGGTGTTCGCAAAGTCGCGGGCCGCATCGAGCGCCAGCGACGTCCACAGTGAATCTCGTCCGAAGAACCAGGCAAATCCTGGCCGGGCGCTCTCGCCGGAGGTGCGGTAGCCGGCCACCAGCCCGGTCCCGAGGTATGGATTGCTTACCATGCCTTGCAGCATGCTGATCCGCGACCAGTCGTACGCTTCTTGCAGCTGTGCGTCGGGCAGCTTCACGCTCACGGTTTCGCGCAAGTAGTTTTCGTAGTAGTCCGCGGATGCGCGCAGCAGCTGCGGAAACTCCGCCAAGAGATGGAGATAGGCGGACTCGGCTTCCGCACGGCCGTTCATCGACCCGGCCAATACTATGATTTTGGTCCCTTTGCCTTTGTTCGTGACGCCCAGCCGGAAGGAGCTGACGCGTGATTCGGAATAATTCGTCTGGTATTCCTCGCGCGCTTTCGCCGCCGACGGTGAACCCACCAGTGCCGCGAATTTTTTCGTCTCCTCACCGAGAGCAAACGCGTGCAGGCTCGCATCCCAAGACATATACGTGCCGCCGATCGCGGCCGGCCACTCCAACTGGAAATCGCGCACGAAACTAGCTTCCGCCTCGAGCGGCTGCTCGGTTTCCACGTCGAGCAAGATGATCGCGCCGGGCTCGTTCACGGGCACAAAGAGTGTTTCGCGCACTGTGAAGGTGTCGCCGCTGTAGACGATGGTGCTCGACTCCGGCCGGACGGTGATCGTGCGTGCGAGTGTCTCTGCCGGTACGACGCGTCCGTCGACAAGAAACTGCAAATGGAATTCGCGCAGCAGTTTCAGCGGATAGACCCAGGCCTCCATTCGGCCCGATTCATTGCCGAAGAGCGCCGCGCGCGTTCCCACCACCGGGAGAAATTCCCACGGCCGCACCGGCCGCGACAATTCGAGCGGCTTGCGCGCCTCTTCCGCCGGAGCTGCGGAAATGACAGGCGACACCAGGGCAATCAACAGAGGAGCGAGAGAAAACCAGGTAATTATGCTCCGCGGACGTGCACGTTCGGTTTTCATGAAGTAGCGGAAGAAATTCCGCGCTACACGCGGCCGTCCTTCACCCCTGTTGCAGTTTGCAGATTCTCGGCGCGAGTACGCTAAGATAATCCGCAAGACTCCAGCATGCGGTCAGTGCGGGAAGGTATCATATTTTGGGTTCGAACCGGCGGACATTCCTCCAATCGTTGACGCGTTCAGCATTTGTTCTCTCGCTGGAAAACGTTCTGGCGCTTGGCCGGGCTGCATCCTGGAAAACCCTTCCCGTCGGCCGGGAGCAAACTCCGGCCTCCCCCGCGGCGCCGCCGAAGGACCTGGGCGTAACTTTTCTGAACGTCGCCCGCGAATCCGGGTTAAACGCCAAAACCATCTTCGGCGGCGAACACAAGAACAAATACCTGCTCGAAACCACCGGCTGCGGTGTGGCCTTCTACGACTACGACAACGACGGCTGGCTGGACATTTTTCTCGTCAACGGGTCGCGTCTCGAGGGCTTTCCATCCGGGCAGGCGCCCACTTCGCATCTCTTCAAGAACAATCGCGACGGCACCTTCACCGACGTCACCACAAGAGCCGGTGTCGGGCATTCCGGCTGGGGCCAGGGCGTGTGCATCGGTGACTACGACAATGACGGCTTCGACGATCTGTTCGTGACGTACTTCGGAAAAAATGTGCTGTACCACAACAACGGCGACGGCACCTTTGCCGATGTCAGCGAAAAGGCCGGCGTCGCGGGAAATGGCAAACGCTGGAACACCGGCTGCGCATTTGTCGACTACGACCGCGACGGTCGCCTGGACCTCTTCGTTGCCAACTACATCGACCTTGATCTGGCCACCGCTCCCGTGCCCGAGTCCGGACCTTGCTTATACAAGGGCGTGATGGTGGCCTGCGGACCTCCCGGTTTGAATGGCGGCAAGAATATTCTGTACCACAACAACGGCGATGGTACGTTTAGCGACGTTTCCGAAGCGGCCGGCCTCTTTCAGGCCAACGGCACCTTCGGCCTCGGCGTGCTCACCGCCGATTTCGATAACGATGGCTGGCCCGATATCTACGTCGCGAACGATTCCGCGGCCAGCGCGCTCTATCAGAACAAGAAGAACGGCAAGTTTGTGGACATCGCCATAGAAGCGGGCTGCGCGCTCAGCGCCGACGGCAAGCCGCAGGCCGGCATGGGTGCTTCCGCCGGGGACTACGATCTCGACGGGAATCTCGACATTGTGAAAACGAATTTTGCCGGCGACACCCCGTCTCTGTATCACAACACCGGCGGCGCTACGTTTGAGGACGCGACCTTTGCCGGAGGCCTCGGGCGGCACACGCAGTTCCTCGGCTGGGGCTGCGGTTTCTTCGACATGGACAACGACGGCTGGCCCGACATTCTGATCTGCAACGGCCACGTCTATCCCGAAGTCGAACAACTCAAGACGGAAGCCGGCTACCAGCAGCAAAAGCTGCTGTACAAGAATTTGCGCAACGGGCGCTTCGACGACGTGTCGCAGCAGGCGGGGCCTGGAATCATGGTGCCGGTGGCGTCGCGGGGTTGCGCGTTCGGGGATTTCGACAACGATGGCGACATCGACGTGGTCGTCAACACCGTCAACGATTATCCGCAACTGCTACGATGCAATTCTGCGCTCGCGCACAACTGGATCAAGGTTCGCACCATCGGCGTCAAATCGAATCGCAGCGGAATCGGAGCGCGTTTGCGCTGTGTCACGCATCCGCCGGATGAGCCCAAACCGCATCAGCAGATCGACGAAGTGCGCAGCGGTGGCAGTTATATCTCGCAAAACGATCTGCGCGTGCACTTCGGACTCGGAAAGGCGGAAAAAATCGAGTTGCTCGAAATCCGCTGGCCCAGCGGGCAAGTCGACACGCTCAAAGACGTCAAGCCCAACCAGTTGATCTTCGTGAAAGAAGGCGAGGGCATCGTGCGAACAGCGCAATTCGATCGCCCGAAGGTCAGCAAGCCGAGCAAGTGAGGTTGCCGGGAAGGGAGCAGCAGATTGTTCAGCGTGTTTGATTTCGCTCGGAGAAGGCGAACGTCGGCGCTCCTGCTTTTCTTCGTACCGCCGCTTCTCGCTGCGCAGACCTGGACTTTTCCTTTTGGCCCCTGGAGGCGTTCCGCGGACACGCCGATCTTGTCGCCGCAGGGTACAACGTGGGAGTCCGCCGGTACGTTCAATCCGGCGGTCCTCTTTGTTCCCGACGAGCCCGGCTCGCGGCCCGGCGCCGCCGGCAAATTCGTGATGCTCTATCGTGCGCAGGATGCGTCCGGGACGTCGAGTGTCGGCTATGCGGAAAGCCGCGACGGGATTCATTTCACGCGCCGCGCCGAGCCGGTCCTTTCGCCCGAGATGGATTATGAAAGAGATGGCGGCGTCGAAGACCCGCGTCTGCAGAAAATTGACGACACTTACGTTCTTACTTACACCGCCTATAACAAAAGGGATGCGCAGCTTTGCCTGGCCACTTCGCACGACTTGATTCATTGGGAGCGCAAAGGCGTCATCCTGCCAGCCTACAAGGGCAAGTGGAACGTGGCCTGGACGAAATCCGGCGCCATCGTTCCCGAGAAAATCGACGGCAAGTATTGGATGTACTGGCTTGGCACTGCTGCGGACAAGACCGACCAGATGGGCGTTTCGTATTCGCTTGATCTGATTCACTGGACCGAAGCCATAGATACGCCGGTGCTTTCGCGGCGGCCGGGCCAGTTCGACTCTCGCGTCGTGGAGCCGGGGCCGCCGCCGATCCTCACGCTGCGCGGAATCGTGCTGGTGTACAACGGCGCCGACGAGAATCTCGTATATCGCACGGGCATCGCCATTTTCGATCGCAGCGATCCCCGCAAACTTATTTCGCGCAGCGACCAGCCGGTCTTCGCTCCGGAGAAGGAATGGGAGAAAATCGGCCAGGTTCCCAACGTCGTTTTTGTCGAAGGCATGGTTCCGGTGACAAATGGCGAGGACGTGGCGGGCGAATGGGATGAATTCTTATTTTACTACGGCGCCGCGGACAAATACGTAGGCGTCGCCCATGCCAAGGCCCAGTTTGGCAGGTGAGGCTAGCTTCTGGGGAGGAGAGTTGACTCGATGAAACCCACATTGACGTTGCTGAGCGTGATTTTTGCTCTCTTCGTTGTGCTGGGGACGCTGGCGTCCCGGGCGGACACGGCACCGGACCGCGAGATCGCGATCACCATTGACGACTTGCCGGCGGGCGCGGCGAATGGCATGACTGCCGCGGCGATCACGGAAATGACGACCAAGTTGCTGGGGACGCTGCGCGCGCAAAACGTTCCGGTGGTGGGCTTCGTGAATGAACGCAAGCTGTATTTCAAGTGGGGTGAAGTCGACGAAAGAATCAGAGCTCTTAATCTGTGGCTCGACGCGGGTTTTGAATTGGGAAACCACACGTACGGGCACACGTCGCTGAACCGGGCGGGTCTGAGAGATTTTGAGGACTCGGTGATTCAAGGCGAAAGCGTGACGCGGCTTTTGCTGACGCAGCACAACATAAAGCTGCGCTATTTCCGGCATCCGTATCTTGATACCGGGCGCGACCTGCAGACGCGGCGCGATGCCGAAGCTTTTCTGGTGGGGCGCGGCTACCGCATCGCGCCCGTCACCCTGGACGCCTGGGATTGGATGTTTGGGGGCGTCTACGACGATGCCAAGAAGCGCGGCGACACCGCGCTGCAGCAGGAAGTTGTGAGCTCGTATCTTTCGTACACGACCACCGTCTTCTCCTACTACGAAAAGCTGTCGAAGGACCTGATCGGTTATGAGCCGAAGCAGATTCTGCTGCTGCACGCCAACCAACTGGAGGCCGAGCATATCGGCGAGCTGCTGGAGCTGATCCGTAAACGCGGCTACCGCTTCATCACGCTGGAAAACGCGTTGAGCGATCAGGCTTACGGGCTGCCGGACACGTACGTCGGGGAAGAAGGAACGAGTTGGCTGGATCATTGGGCCATCACTCGGGGCCAGCCTCCTTTGGGGGTTCCCTCCGCACCGCAGGACATGGTCGATCGCGCCAATGCGCTGCCGCATCCGCAGCCGTAAGATTGGTCGTTTGAAGTAGCGAGTTGCTGCCTTCGCGACGAACGATTTGCGATCCGTGTTTGACGATGTTCGTACCGCGAGCTGAGCTCGTCGGAGCACAGGCCCTTCGAGGCTCAGGGTAAACAGGAATGCCTGTGCCACAGCCCCCTCCCCCACCTTTTTTGGAAGTGCGGATTCTAAAGGGGTTAGCGTGAGAATTTGTGTAAGTGTTGATTCTAAGGGAGATGGGGGCGCACCCTCTCGGAAGTGCGGATTCTAAAGAGCTTAGTGAGTAGTGAGTAGTGGATAGTGAGTAGTGATCGAGCAGGACGGGCTTTTCCTGGGTTGGACGGGTTCTTCGGAGCGCGAAAATGGCTCGCAATACTTGAAATAAAGGAAGTGTCAATTCCGGTTGAAAATTCCCCATTGTACCGGTCGAAAATTCCCCACCCCTAACCTTCATCGATGGGCCTCCTTGGCCTCGGACGGAGTGGAGCCCAGCGCCGTCTTTTGGCGCGCTTT
>Ga0187819_10000059_pt1 | contig 48048 bp, 44 predicted proteins | sample NC_wetland_sal_i_15_FD_132411 | JGI IMG/M metagenome (GOLD analysis project Ga0187819, IMG submission 132411) | Wetland sediment microbial communities from Neuse River Estuary, North Carolina, USA - SO4_4 | ecosystem: Environmental > Aquatic > Freshwater > Wetlands > Sediment | place: USA... | reverse complement strand
TTTCTGCACATCAAGGATTTGATCTGGGTGCTTCTGGAACGCGCCCGCCGCGCCGAAGAGCGCCTGCCGCCACCCGATTTTCACTTGCGCAGCCTCCTGCGCGATGTCCTCATCGTCCCGGAGACCAAGCCCGCGAGCGAGCTGCTCCTCGAATTTCGTTCCCGCCGCACCGGGCTCGCGATGGTCGTCGATGAATTCGGCAGCATCCTTGGCCTTGCTACTCTCGAGGACATCCTCGAGCAAATGGTCGGCGAAATTCATGATGAGTTCGACGTGGTCGAGCGGCCTCTCACACTCCCCGATGGCTCGATGATTTTCGACGCCGCCCTCAACGTCCGCGACCTCGAAACGCAATATAATATCGCCATCCCCGATGACCCTTCATACGAAACCATCGGCGGCTTCATCCTGAATCGCCTTGGCTTCATCCCGCGCGGCGGGGAGAGCTTCGAAGCGAATGGTTACCGCTTCACGGTGATGGAGATGGACCATCGCCGCGTGTCGCGCGTGAAAATCAAGGCGCTCGCTGCGCCAGCGCCAGCCCCAGTCCCAGACCAAACCGCTCCGGCGGAAGAGAAGCTTCTGGCAGCGAAAACCCATGCCGGAACATCGCGCCCCAAGGCGAAAGCGACTGCCAAACCGCGCCGCGAGTCCGCGCGAGCGGCGAGCCGCAAAGCGGCCCATCCGTCCGTCGCAAAAGCAGGCGCCGAGAATGGCGCGCAGCCCACCGAAGTCCCCGGCGGGAAAACGCAGGAAGGCACCGGCGAAAATAAATGATTCGCTACCTCTCTCTCCGCGTGCTTTTCGCCCTTCCTGCGCTCTGGCTCATTCTCACGATGGTCTTTCTGCTCGCTCACATTGTGCCGGGCGACCCCGTTCAGCAGATGCTGGGCGAAGGGGCGCGTGCCGAAGATTTGCAGCAGCTTCGCCATGCGCTGGGGCTCGATCTCCCCATCGGCGTCCAATACCGGCGCTACCTGCCGGGCGTGATTCACGGAAATCTTGGCGAATCGTTCCGATTCCAGCAACCGGTGCTGCGCGTCGTGGCGTCGCATTATCCGGCCACGCTCGAGCTCGCCATCGTCGCGCTCTTCGTCTGTGCCTTGATCGGAATCCCCGCGGGCCTGCTGGCAGCCCAGCGGCGTGGCCGATCGGCGGACCACGCCATCGGAGTCTTGACCCTCTTTGGCCTCTCTATCCCGAACTTCGCGCTGGGTCCCGTCCTCATACTCGTCTTCTCCGTGATTCTCGGCTGGCTTCCCGTTTCAGGGCGCGGCGGCATCTCGCATCTGCTGCTGCCGGCGATCACGCTGGGCGCCGCGCTTGCCGCAATTCTGACGCGCATGGTCCGCACGTCCGTGATCGAAGAGCTTTCTAGCGATTACGTCCGCACGGCCCGCGCCAAGGGACTCTCGGAATCGGCGGTGCTCTTCCGCCATGCATTTCGCAATGCGCTGATTCCCATCTTCACCATCCTTGGGTTGCAGTTCGGGACGCTGCTCGCGGGGACCATCGTCACCGAGTCGATTTTCTCCTGGCCGGGAGTGGGCCGGTTGGCCGTCCAAGCGATCCAGGCTCGCGACTATCCGCTGCTGCAAGGCTGCATCCTCCTGATCGCCGTCTCGTATGTCGCCGTCAACCTGCTCACCGATATGATCTACGCTGTGGTAGATCCACGGGTGCGGCTCGAATGAGCGGCGTGCGCGAATTCCTGGCTCACAGTGTCCCTGGCCGCTGGGCTTTGGCGCTGACACTGCTTCTCGTCGTTGCCGCGCTGGCCGCGCCGTGGCTCGCGCCTGCCGACCCCACGGCGCAGAATCTCCCGGCGCGCCTTGCATCTCCCAGCCATGCGCATTGGATGGGCACCGACGAGCTCGGACGCGACATCCTGTCGCGCATTCTCTATGGAGCGCGCGTCTCGATGCTCGTCAGCATCAGCGTGGTGCTGGGCGCGGGAATCACGGGCCTCACGATTGGGTCGCTCGCGGGCTATTTCGGCGGCTGGCTCGACCGCTTCGTCAACATTGTGCTCATCAACGCGTTTCTCTCTTTCCCCGGCATCTTGCTCGCCATTGCCTTCGCGGCTTTTCTCGGCCCGGGAATCGGCAAAGTGATTCTGGCGCTCGTCATCACCGGCTGGGCCGGCTACGCGCGCCTGGCGCGAGCGCAAATCCTGCAAGCGAAGGAAATGGAATATGTGCTGGCGGCGCGGTCGCTCGGCGCTTCGGACGCGCGCATCCTGCTCCGACATCTCCTGCCGAATATTCTCCAGCCCGTGTTGGTGCAGGCGACGATCGCGATGGCCGGAGCGATCCTGGCGGAATCCACCCTTAGCTTCCTGGGCGTCGGCGTGCTTGCGCCGATGCCGAGTTGGGGCGCGATGCTCAACGATGCGCGCAGCCATCTGTTCGATGCGCCGCACCTCGTGCTTTTTCCGGCGCTCGCGGTGATGACCGCCGTGCTGGCGTTCAATCTTCTGGGCGACGCGCTGCGCGACTGGCTCGACCCCAAGATGCGCGCGTACTTGGTTGTCACCACGCTCGCGCGCTAGGGCGCTCGTTTGCACGAGGACCCAATTTCACGTTCCACTTAAGTTGTCGACGGTTTCAGAAAGTTCAGGAAATAAACTGAGGCTTCGAGGGAATTAGCCTTTTTTTCAAGCGGCGTTCATTGATGTTTATTTGTGGCTGAAATTCGTTTTGGTGGGGTTGCGACGCTAGCCCAGTTCGACTGTGACTTCGGCGCCGCGGACCGCGCCGAGGGTGCGGGCGGCGTTGCCTTTGTTCAGGGAAATTTCGAGGTAGCCGCTCGAGCCGATGACGCCGAAGGCTTCGCCCGGGGTGCCCTGGGCAAAAGTCTGGAAGACTTTTTTTACTTCGCCGCTTCCGACACGGATGGTGAATTTCCCATCGGCAGCGACGAGAGCCGGAGCGTCGGCGGCCTTTACGTTGGTGATGAGGTTGCCGAAATTGTCGACCCTCAGCACAATGGCTTTGATCATGTTTCCGTTTGCTTTCGGCTTGGGAATGGCGAAGCGCGCGAAGTCCGTGACCGGGTCACCGAAAGCGGAAGTCTGCCAAGATTTCGAAAGCCACGCGGCGACGGGAGCGAAAACGTCGCGGCCGTGAAATGTGTTGCTGATCGGGTTTCGAAAATAATGTTCGGAGGTGATGTTCCAGACGTAGAGCGCCTCAGTCTGGTCATAGACGGCCGAGAGGACGCCATTATCCGGGGCGACAAAATAGTGTTGGTCGCTTGCCACGAGAATGGGGCGCCGCGCCGTGCCCACCCCGGGGTCGATGACCACGACATGAATCGTTTTCGGCGGGAAGTAGCTGTAAGCCTGGCCGATGGTGAGCGCGCCATCGAGGATATCGTGGGCCAGGACGCCGTGGGTGATGTCCACGATTTGCACTTCGGGGTTGACGCTGAGGATGACGCCCTTCATCACGCCGACCAAGTGGTCGTTGATCCCGTAGTCTGTGGTGAGTGTGATGATCGGCCGCGTCAAATTATGTTCCCCCGTCCCGAATCCTGGTTGCAATTTTTGTGGCGTGCCAGCCCAGAGGCCGACAGTTTCGCGTTTTCCGTCCCTTCGACGCTAACGGAGGCACGCACGGCTGTCAAGGCAGCGCGGACCCATCAGTTACTCATCGCGGGATTCCCGATATCGAAATTGGGGCAGGATTGCGGCTCCGAGCTGAGAGTACTCTGAGTTTCGTAGCCGGACCAGCAATAGGCACATGGGCGTCCATAAGACGGACGGTCCCAAAATTGCATCTGATTGAATTTGAGAGGGTTGTGGGTCATTGTAAATGGTTATGAAAGTCGATTTAGTATCCTGTGATGGGACGGTCGAAGCTCGAGACGGGAGGGAGGGGTAAGGGAAACTCCCTTCGCCGCGCTGGGCTCGACTTCGCTCCCTTGGGCCTCGCGCTAGGCGAGCGAGGAAGGCAGGGAAAGCAAGCCGCCCGGGACCCAGCTGTGCAATCAAGGGTGAGCCGGAATGCGCGCGAAGGCTTTGATTTGCCGCCACAAAATCCCCTACGCTTACAATCGCAGAGGCAAGTGCGGAGCGCAATCGCGCGGGCCTGCGGACTTTGGAGCATCGAAGTGAGTAGAAGTCGTGCGGTTCCGATGACAACTCATGCCGGGGAGCTCCCTTCGATACGATGGTGACGCGAGGCGTTGCTAAGAATTGACTGCGGGTCGCGATGTCGAGAGGCGCGTGCTTCGATCCGTGATGTGATGTGATTTTAAAGGAGCACTCAACACGGGGAACACTGAGGAATACACGAGGACACAGAGGTGAAAATGCGCGGAAATCCCCGCTCTTGGACCTCAGCCATTTATGAGGTGGCATGAAGCCGGGGGTTCGAAGAATGGTCGGACCACAATGTAACCAGAAATTCACACTCGCCGTCTTTGGTGGGTGTACCATCCCGCCGACCTGGGCGGGCTTGCGGCTAAGATTCGCGACAATGAAACGATCCAAAAACAATGCTGAGGAGGTGTTTCATGCTTCAGAACAGATGGCTAAAGGTTCTGCTCGCGGCATCCTTTCTCATGAGTTTTGGCGCAGTGTACGCAAGAGATGGGGGTGTCGTGAAAGCCGGCGATGCACTTCACATCGACATTCCCGTGAAATTAGACAAGGCAAATGTGGTGGTGGATATCGGCCACGCGGTGATGCTGGGGGACACGGCCTTTTTCATCGGGGACATTCATCTGCTCGCCGGCGGTTTGAGGGAGTGGAACGCCCCCGGCAAAGTGATTGCCGTTTTTCACGGAGACGCTGCGTATATGGTGCTGAATGACAGCGCGTACAACATGAATCGTCATGTCCAAACCGGGAATCCATTCGCAAAGCCGCTGGCCGGTTGGATGAAGGAAGGCGTGCAAATTGAATTGTGCGGGGCGACGGCGGCGGGCAATCACTGGGGGAACGCGGACTTACTTCCGGGAGTATTGGTGGACACCAATGCCATGGTCAGAGTGACTCAGCTGGAGCAGCAAGGGTACACGCTGATTTATCAGTAGCAGGTTCTTGCCGGATGACATCCGCTCACAACAAAAGAATTCAGCTGGCTCTGTTGACATCTCGACAGTTCGTTAGGGTTTTGGAAGAAGGGTGCCGCACCTACGGCGCTCGGGACCATCGCGAATTGGTACCCAGCCCGCCGGAAGACGGCGGGCTGGACTAACTTGTGTCGCGCCGCTGGCGCTTGGTTGGGAGCCAAGAAAGCTGGATGTCAACAAAGCCAGTCGGCTTCAAGGAAGATGCCGAGGGAGAGGAGGCTTGACATGAAATATTGGCCGATGGCCGCACTGGTCGCAGGGCTTGTCATGCCGGGATCCGCGACAGACAAGGGGCCCGCACCGCATCCGAAAAATCCTTCCGCGCTGGAGGCGGCGGCGACGCCGGGGCCTACCGTAGAGAAGGGGGAGGGAATTGTGACCATCGCAAGCAATCACTCCGTGGACCAGACGGTGGAAAAGCTCAAGACTAATCTGCAATCCAAAGGGGTGAAACTGTTTGCCATGATCGACCACAGCGGAGAAGCCGCGAAAGTGGGGATGAAAATGTCTCCCACGAAGCTGCTGATTTTCGGCAACCCGAAGGGGGGCACGCCGCTGATGCTGGCTTCCCCGAGCGTGGCCATCGACCTTCCTCTGAAAATTCTCGTTGCGGAAGATGCCCAGGGAAAAGTGTGGATATCCTATAACAGCCCGGAGTACTTGCAGGAGCGGCACGGATTGCCGCAGGACCTGGTGCAAAACATCGCGGTCGTGAAGACGCTGGCGGCCAAAGCGGCCGAATAGTTTCGGCAAGCCGGATTGTTTGCGTTTTTTTGCCTCTGCCAAGGCGAAGAAATGAGGCATGTTCGCACTAGATGGCTGACGGCGGCACTCTTGTGGTTGCTGCCGGGTGGGCCGGCACGCGCGCAAAGATCGACGACCGAGTTTCTTCCGGAGGCCGATGCTTACGTGCAGGTGAGTTCGAACGTCCGGTTTGCTTTTCAGGCAAAGGAAACAATCGCGGATGGCGGCCTTGCGATATCAGACATCGGACCCGACATCCAGGCGTACTTGAGGCCCCTGGAGTCGCTCAAGCGGGTCACTGTTTTCGATTTGGATGAAACGAAGTGCGTGCCGGTTTTGTTTTCGGTGGGATATCGCTATCTGCCGGCGCCGGACAAACCAGCGGTGCATCGCCTGGAACCTGTAGCCATGTTTCATTTCCCTCTGAAGGGTTTTCTAATTACGGACAAGAACCGCGCCGACCTGGATTGGTCGAGCGGCAGATTTAAATGGCGCTACCGCAATCGCTTGACTGCCGAACGCCGCCTGACGATTCACTCTTACCATCCGGGGCCTTATGCGAGCGCAGAAGCCTTCTATGAGAGCCCTTATGCAAAGTGGGCTGTCACGCGCTTGTATGCGGGCTGCCTCTTGCCGCTAAGCAAGCACTTGGAACTCGATCCCTACTACCAGCACGAAAACAACACTGGAACACGTCCGAACACGCAGAAAAACGGCGCCGGATTGATACTCTGGCTTTTCTTTCCCAGAAACGAGAAATGAAAGCGAGGAAAGGCGCGAAACCCATGCATGTTCTCAGCCTGCCTCGCGGGCGCCTGAGAAGTGCGGTCGCGGTCGGCGGGCGGAGGGTCAGGAGTTGGAGCGCGATTGCATGGCCATGGCTACGAGGGCGCCGATCAGAATCGCGGGAAAAAGCTGGCCGACGATGGCCTCTGCCGTGGTGAGCGAACGCGCGAACGGAGCGACGGGCGAGATCTCGCTTCCAAGTGAGGTCAGCGTGGCAAAACTGAAATAGGTAAGTTTCGAGGTGAGTTGGTCGAGGTCCGCGGGCGCGGAAACGAAGTGGAAGGAACCGGGCCTGAGCTGTTCGAGGAACTGAAAGCCAGAAGCCCAAGCCAAGCCCACGAGAAGGTAGGCGCAGACGCCGCCCTGAATACGGCTCCAGGTGACCGGGCCCACGCGAAACATGACAAGCAACACAACGCGCACATAGAGAAGGAGCGTGATGGAGACCAGCAGACTGCCGAGGAGACCAAGAAACGGGGTCGGATGCGAACGCCCGCTCGCCAATACCACGGCAGTGGCAAGCACGACGGCGATTACGAAAACCTTGAAGGCGCGGCTCGAGGAGGAGACGACGGCTGCGGAAACCATGAGCCCGACGACGATCAGATCGAAGAAGATACGCCCGGAAAGGCCCGCTTCGCGCAGAGGGGTGATGACAAAAATCAGAATGGTGACGGAGATGGTGAGGAGAGTGAGGCCCAGGTCGCCGGACCAAAATTCACTCATGTTCAGCCGGAGAGTCGTTTTGGTAGGTTGATTCGGATCAGTCGCCACGAATCGGGCCCTCCGAGGCAATCCCAGCCCGGGGGGGATTATAGCCGCGAGGTCAAGGCAGGGGGGCGAAATTGTACAAGAGGGAGAAGCGCAAGCCCCTCAACTGTGATTTTCTTGGCACTGTTGCCTTCGCGCTTGCCCGGAGCGACGATTTGCGCTGGGACATTTGAATTTTTTTTTTCTAGCGGGCGTGCGAGGCAGCGTCTTCGATGAGAGCCGCGACCTCCTTGGGGTGAGAGACGTAAACGCAGTGGCTGGCGCCTGCGACTTCGATGGTGTGGCTTTTGGCGCGCGCGGCATACCAACGTTCGAGGTCAGGGTTGATGGTTCTGTCGCTGCCTGCTACCAACATCCAGCTTGGTTTGGTCCGCCACGCAGCCGTGGTGATGGTGGCGCTGAAATTCTCGCCTAGATTGAAGACCTGCGAGCGCGCCATAAAGGTGGCCTGCTCGGCGGGCAGGTCGGCAGCGAACAATTCGTGAAATTGCGCGGGATCAATGTACGTGAAACCGTCCGGGGTCTTTTTGATGGCGCCGGATTTGCTGAGGTCACTTGGGAAACGCTTCCCGTCTTCCGATTCTTTTTCGCCGGCATCGGGCATGTGGGCGGCGATGTACACGAGGCCGGCGACGGATGGATGCGTGCCGGCTTCCGTGATAACGGCTCCGCCGTAGCTGTGAGCGACGAGAATGACCGGTCCATCCTGCAAAGCCAGGGTCCGCTTCACGGCGGCGACGTCGTCTTTGAAGGAGGTTTCCGGTTCTTGAACGATGCTGACGTTGTAGCCGTCTTTCGCCAGGATGTCGTAAACGCCTCTCCAGCCGGACCCGTCGGCCCAGGCGCCGTGAACGAGAACAATATTCCGAATTACGTGGTTATCGGTCTGGGCGGAGAGGGCGCCGCAGGCGGAGAGCATCAATCCGAGGCAGAGAGACCAAGAGATTCCGCGCAGCACTCGGATGGGCTTCGATAAATTGCGCATTGTCTCGCTCCTTTTTGCGAAGGGACTTGCACAACCGCAAGGCGATACAGCTTTTGAGATGCGGCCGAATATTTTTCCGGCGGGAAGAGTCAGGCCGGGATTCGGTTTTGACATCCGGGATGGCTCTTGATCTAAGCCCATGTGCGCCGGATGGAATGCCGCAGGCTATCTACGGAGCGCAGGATGACTCCGGCGGCTGCGGCAAACCCCAGATGCAGATACTTAAATCCGCTCGCAGGGACAAGAGCGGCCCCTGCGAACGGAGATAAGTATGAGAGCAAACGGGAGGCGGGCTAGTCCGCTTCCGGCGACATCGGCTTCTGCGACAAACGCAAATGAAAGTCAATGGTCAGGTGGCTTCCGACGACAGTATTGAAATTTGCTGGGCCGGGGTAGTCCTCTTGGCCCTGACCGTGAGGCGGTTCGGGAAGCGATGGAGTGTTTAGAAACATTCCCGTGCACTCAGCGCCGGTATAGACTTCGCTATACATGGGCACCTGGCAGTTCTTGTCCTGAACCACGGGCGGCCAGTAGGTGGCGAGCGCAGTCCTGAGCAACTGGGGGAAATCCTCGCGGACCACGGTCGTGCTTCCCCAGGTCTGTAAGCCCATGTCATTCTTGCTGGTGCCGCTATTAACGGGGGAGTCGAAGACGATTGTGACTTCGCGTTCCGCGTGGTGGATCACCGGGTCGCCGTAGTCAGGTCCTGAGTAGGCCTCGGTGGGGGCCAAGTTAATGGTGCGATCCACGCGGGTGAGGATAAGCCTGCCGGTGGTTCGCAGGCGGCCATCAGGCATCTTGACGTAGCCCTTGGAGTGGAAACAGACCAGCGTTTGATTGGCCAGGTTCGAAAGCCAATGGCTCAGGAATTTTCCATCTTCAGCGATGGGAGGGACCATGGAGGTAGCGGGATAGATATGGAAATCGAAGGCGGAATTGGCGGGCGCGTCGTTATCGAGCTTCATGTCTCCATTGATCCTGCCGAAGCCGATGGTGATGGTCATTTTCGTCTTGCCGAAATCTGTGGTCCCGTCGGTCGTAAGCGCCACGCTGGAATGGCGGGGGTCCACCAGCCAGGTCCCGGCGGTGGAGACAGGCTTCCCGGGAACGGCCAGCGCGATAACCGCAACAACCACAACCGCTGCAAAAAGAACCGTATGCTTCAACATCTCTTTCCTCCTCGTTGCAGATTTGTCTTGGCCCAGGTTTTGCATACAACTTCATTACGAACCGACATAGCCTTTTAGATTCCCGAACAGGCGGGATTGTACACCCAGTTGGCTCGTTCCGAGTCAAGGGGGCGGGTTGCCTTGACCGGCTGTGGGGGAGCCGCTATTCTGGATCATCTGGGATTTGGAATGCGCGCTTATCTGGATTACAACGCGACGACGCCCGTGGACCCTGAGGTCCTCGCCGCCATGTTGCCGTACCTTGCGGAAAATTTCGGGAATGCGAGCTCAATTCATTCCGCCGGGCAGGCGGCGCGGGGGGCGGTGGACCGGGCGCGCGAGTCGGTCGCGGGGCTGATTGGCGCGAAGCCGGCGGAAATTGTTTTCACGGGCGGCGGGACGGAGGCCGACAATCTGGCGATTTTCGGGATTGCTTCAGCGAGGTTTGCCGCGGAGACGGCGTCTAGTTCGGGCGATTCGGCGAGCTTGGGCGGGGCGCGGAAGCACATCATCACGACTGCGATCGAGCACCATGCGGTGCTGCACTCGTGCCAGGCGCTTGAGAAGCAGGGAATCGCGGTTACTTTTGTTGCGGTAGGACGCGACGGGATTGTCGATCCGGATGAGATTCGGCGCGCCTTGCGGCCGGAGACGATACTCATCAGCGTGATGCATACGAATAATGAGCTGGGCACGATTCAGCCGATCGAGGAAATTGGGCGCATCGCCGGGGAAGCAGATATCTATTTTCATTGCGATGCGGTGCAGTCCGCGGGCAAATCGCCGATTGATGTGAACGCGCTCGGCGTGGATTTGCTCAGCCTTTCTGCGCACAAAATTTACGGGCCGAAGGGCGTTGGGGCGCTCTACGTTCGCGCGGGCACTCCGCTCGAGCCGCAATTTCATGGCGGGCACCATGAGCGCGACCGACGGCCCGGGACAGAAAATGTTCCCGGCATTGTGGGGCTTGGAAAGGCCGCGGAGGTGGCGCGAAAGAATTTGGAGGCGGATACGAAGCGCATTGGCGCGCTTCGCGAGCGGCTGGAAGAGGCGCTGCTTGCTTCGATTCCGGCGGTGCGCGTAACCGGGGACCGTGCGCGCCGCGTTGCGAACACGACGAATATGTCTTTTGCCGGGGCGGGCGGCGAGGCGCTGCTGATCGCGCTCGATCTTCAGGGCGTGGCGTGTTCGACGGGCGCGGCTTGTTCCTCAGGGGCCGTCGAGCCGTCGCATGTGCTGCTGGCGGCGGGGCTTTCGGCGGAGGAGGCACGGTCGAGCCTGCGCTTCAGCCTGGGGCGCCCGACGACGGCGGAAGAAATCGAGTGTGCGATTGGGGTGATTCCGGCGGTAGTGGAGCGGCTGCGGGCCATTTCGCCACGATCGGCAGCCGTGGTGAGCGCGCGATGAGTTCCCATGAGGCGGTGATGCAGGCAACGGCGCAAATCGAGGCGTTGCGAGATGTCGCAGCTCCGGCGACTGTCGCTGTGGCGATGAGCGGCGGAGTGGACAGCTCGACCGTTGCGGCGATGCTTCACGAGCGCGGCCAATCGATCATCGGGCTCACCATGCAGCTCTGGAATCAGCGCCGGCTGCCGCAGCTCGCGGGCGATGCGCCCGCGCAGCATCGCTGCTGTTCGGCTGACGATGTGTACGATGCGCGGCGCGTGGCCGAGCATCTCGGCGTGCCGTTTTACGTGGTGAATTTCGAGCGCGAATTCGAGCAGAACGTGATTCGTCCTTTTGTGGACGATTATCTCGAGGGCCGCACGCCGATTCCCTGCACGCTTTGCAACAATCACGTGAAGTTCGATCAATTGCTCCTGACCGCGCGGCAAATCGGCGCGGAGCGAATTGCCACCGGGCACTATGCGCGCGTGCGGCACAATCCGGATTCTGGGCGCTACGAGCTGCTGCGCGCACGCGACGAATCGAAGGACCAGTCGTATTTTCTTTTCGGGCTCACACAGGAGCAGTTGGCGAGGACGCACTTTCCGCTGGGCGAGCTGACGAAGGCGGAGGTGCGCGAAATCGCGCGGCGCCTCGAAGTGCCGGTGGCGGAGAAGCCCGAGAGCCAGGAAATTTGCTTTGTGCCGACGGGGAATTACGTGCGTTTTATTGAGGGCTATTTGCAGGAGCAGGGAAGCACGGTCCCTGAGAATGAGGGCGAGATCGTTTCGACTTCGGGCGAAGTGATGGGGCGGCACAGCGGGCTGCATCAGTACACGGTGGGGCAGCGCCGCGGGCTGGGAGTGAAGGCGGGGCGTCCGGTGTACGTGGTGGCGCTTGACCGCGCGAAGAACCGGCTGGTGGTAGGCGAGGATGCGGAGTTGCGCAGGAGCGATTGCGTAGTGCGCGACGTGAATTGGATTCCGTTCGCGGCTCCGGAGCGGCCCATCGAGGCGATGGTGCGAATTCGAAACCGGCACGAGCCTGCGGCGGCGGAGATTACGGCGCTCGATGCGAATTCGGCGCGCGTGTGTTTCCGCGAGCCGCAACGCGCGATCACGCCGGGGCAGGCGGCGGTGTTTTACCGCGGGGATTGCGTGCTTGGTGGGGGTTGGATTAGAAGCTTTTAATTTTTTTTGGCTTGGGCGGCATCCGAGGCGAGCGCAAAGCACCGGGAAGTAAGGATGTGTCGCACCTACGGCGTCAGATGAAGAGTTCTTCGTCGGCAGTGGCGGCGTCGGGCTCGGGACGGCGGCGCTGCTGGCCGCGGATGAGGTCGAGGCCGACGCGCAAGCCCTTGAGCACCGAGGAAACCTGGTGAATCGGGCCCCAGACCGTTTTGCGGACTCGCGAGCCAGCCTCCTCAACGACTTCGATGGCGCCGGTGAGGATTTGGTCGGCGCGAATCACCTGGATGCGCAAGCGCTCGACAGCGTCAGTGAAGACGCGGTCAACCTTCTGCGCCTGCCCGCGGGCCAGCCGCGTGATTTCGGCGGCATCGCCCATGACGCTGGCGATGCGGTCCTCCGAATCCTCGAGAATGCGATTGACGCGGAGCAGGATGGGATCAATGCGTGCCTGCAAATCATTGGCGAGTCGCGTGAAATTCTCGATGGCCGTGCGCATCTGGAAAAACATCGCCACGAGGATGGCCATCTGAATGACGATGGCAATCGTAGCGATGACGATAAATAACTCGATCCAGCGGTCCATCGGAACCCCCGCAACAACTAGGACGCTTTAGCCTTCTCCGCGCGGTAAGCGTCTTTGGCGCCTTCCACGGCCGAACTGATCTGGTCCTTCGAGCGGGCCATAATTTCCTTGCTGCGCTCGATCAAATCCTCGGCACGCTCGCGGAGCTCGCGGGCTTTCTTTTGCGCGAAGTCGCGGCCTTCATCGGCCTTCGAGGTCAGGTATTCGCGGGTTTCTTCCCCGGATTTCGGAGCAAACAGGATGCCAACCAAGGCTCCAATGCCCAAACCGACCAGAAAAAAGCTCACCTTCGAGCCTACGTTGTCACTCATCGTACACCTCCGAAGCTGACAGTAGCATAGCCGTCCCAGTACAGGCAAGCAAACGCTTCGTTGCCAGCGAATGCCAATCAGCTAGCAATCGGCTTGCCACCTTCGATGCCTGCTTCGCGCAGGCCGTTGAAAACTTTCTGGGCCTGGGTGCGCGGCAATTCGGCGGCCAAATCCTCGAGGCTCAGTTCGCGCAAGCGGGCCACACTGCCGAACCGGCGCAATAGCTTTTGGGCGGTGCGCTCGCCGATGCCGGGGATGTCGGTGAGTGAAGTGCGCAGGCGGCGGCTCGAACGTCGCTGGCGATGGAAGGTGACGGCGAAGCGATGAGTCTCGTCGCGAATTTGCTGAATCAGGTGGAGGACGGGGGAGTGGCGCTCGAGGACGATGGGCTCGTCCTCGCGGCCGAGAACGTAGAGGATTTCCTCTTTTTTCGCGATGCTGGCGACGGCTTGATTGATGATTTCGAGTTTCTCGAGGGCCTGAGCGGCGGCGTGCAATTGGCCGATGCCGCCGTCAATCAGAATCAGGCTCGGGAGCGGCTGGCGCGCTTCCTGCAAGCGGCGGTAGCGGCGCTCGACGGCCTCGCGCATGCTGGCGAAATCGTCGCGCAGGAGGCCATCGCGTTTTTCGGCGCTCTCCTGCATGGCCACGCCGCGGATGATGAATTTGCGGTAATCGGATTTTTTCATGCGGCCGTCTTCCCAGACGACCATCGAAGCGACCGTGTCTGAGCCTTGGATGTGCGAAATGTCGAAGCACTCGATTCGTTTCGGGGACTCGGGGAGACCTAGCGCGGATTCGAGAGCTTCGACGATGGCTTTCGAATTCGGCTTCAGCACTCGAAACCGCTGCACGAAGGAATGCTGCGCGTTTTTCTCGACCAGCTCGAGAAACGCGTGCTTCGGGCCGCGCTGCGGATTCAGGATTTCCACGCGATGGCCGGCCGCGTCGCTCAGGACTTCTTCGAGCAGGCCGCGGTCCTCGAAATCCATGGGCGTGTGGATATAGCGCGGGAGATAGCCGGCGTCGAGATAGAGCTGTTTGAGGAGCGAGGGCAGAAATTCGTGGGGATCGAATTCCTCGAGATCCTCCCAATAAAAATCGCGGCGGTCGACAACTCGCCCGCCACGCATGTGAAACAGGTTGACGGCGACCTGGGGTGGCTCGGCGTACCAGGCGAGCACGTCGGTATCGTCACCGGAGGCAGCGGCGATTTTCTGGCGCTCCTCCATTTCGGCGAGCGTGCGCAAGAGATCGCGGTAGCCGGCCGCCTCCTCGTAGCGCTCGTCATCGGAGGCGTGCTGCATGCGGTCTTCGAGGCTTTGCGTGAGATCGCTGCGGCGGCCTTCGAGAAAAAGGCGGACGTCGCGCGCGGCCTCCGCATAGCGCGCATCGGCGACGAGGCCCTCGACGCACGGACCCAGGCAGCGGCGAATATAATATTGTAGGCAGGGACGCGGATGCGCGCGCGTGAGGTCCACGGTGCAGGAGGGCACGAGAAAGTGTTTATGGATCAGGTGGACCATGCGATAGGCGAGGCCGGCGGGGAAGTAGGGGCCAAAATAAATCGAGCCGTCTTTTTTCAGGCGGCGCGTGACGTAGATGCGGGGATATTTTTCATAGGCGGTGTAGCGGATGTAGGGGTAGGTTTTGTCGTCGCGGAGCAGGATATTGAATTTCGGCTTGTGCTGCTTGATGAGATTATTTTCGAGCGCGAGCGCTTCTTTCTCATTGTCCACGACGATGTATTCGAGGTCGGCGATTTCGCGCACGAGCGAGCCGGTCTTCGCGTCTTGCCAGCGCGATTCGAGGAAATAGGATTTCACGCGGTTGCGAAGCAGGCGCGCTTTTCCGACGTAGAGGATGGCGCCGCCAGCGTCCTGGAAGAGATAGACTCCCGGCTGGGCGGGGAGATTTTCGACTTTGTCGCGCAGATCCATGGAGAAGAGTTAGAATGAATGCGGCAGCCGGCTCCGTCGGCAGTGCGGCGGCAGCAAGCAACTGCCATGATATCAAACGTAATCTAAACCCATCTAGAAAGCGCCGATGACACGCCGCATGCTACAAACCGTGCTATTGAGCTTGCTCCTGGCCATTCCCGCTTTTTCCGCGCGCCAGGAGAAGCAGGACCCGGCGAAGAAACCGGCGGATTCATCGCAGGAATCAAGCTCCCATCCCTTGCCCGATCCGGCGTCGGAGGCGGATGACAAGTCCAGCAAGCCCTCCGGCAACTACGATCCTCTTACCGCGGAGAAGGATGTGGACGTGGGGATGTTTTATTTGCACAAGGGCGACGTGGATGCCGCGATTGATCGTTTCAAGGATGCCGTGGAATCGCGGCCGAACTGGGCCAAGCCGCGCTTGCTGCTCGCCGAGACTTATGAAAAAAAGGGCGACAAGTCCGAGGCCCTGAAATATTACAAGGAATATCTGCAAGTTTTTCCCGGTGCTCCCGACGCCAAGAAAGTGCAGAAGAAGATCGAGAAGCTCACGAAGGAGTAGGTCTGTCAGACTCTTCCCGCGGAATCAGTAGCCTGGGAAACGAGTGAGAAATTTCATGGCCCGCTGGTAATCCACGAAGCGTTTTTCTTCCTTGCGAAATTTCGGCGAATGCGATTCCCTGCGGCAGCGCGCAAACCTCATGGGATGCTTCAGGTGAAGCATCTCGTGGTACATGACGTAGGCGACGACGTATTCCGGCACGCCCCTTTGGTCGAGTTGCCGGTTGATAACGATTTGCTCGAGCGCCGGATCGAAGCAGCCGAGCTGGGTGCGCCAGGCGCGCGTGCTCCAGCCGAGGCGCGGCTCGGGAAGGGAACTCTCGAAATAACGGCGGTTCAGCCGGTCGAAGAGCGCGCTCAGATCATGATGCGCGCCGGCAGGCTGATGGACGGCGCGCCGGGCGCGTCGCTGGCGCAGCAGCAATAATTTCCGGCGCGTTGCAGGGGCGTAGGAATATTCCCGGTAGGTGGCAAGAAGTTCGGCCGGCGGGCGCCGGCGATAGAGGCGCCCAAGCAGGATCGCAGCCGCCGCTTCGAAGACGGCTTGAGGCGCGCCGTGCAAAAAATCCGAGAGGCGCACGCGGGCCGTGTCTTCGCGCAAGCGGATGGTGTGCGTGAGGTCCGCGTACGGATGATATTCGACGACGAAGTGCGGCGGGCGCCCCTCGCAGCCGAGGCGCGTATAAATGCGCTGAAAAAGACGCTCGCCGCCGGGGACAAGCCGCCGGCGCTCCGCCGCGCGGTTCATGATGTCTTTCTCCGCACCGGAGGCGGGGACATCTCTTTTTCGGCATTTTGAACGTCTGAGAGCGCATCCTTGGTTCCCTCGATCGCATCGTCCAACGTGTCTTTGTAGGTATCGAACTCCGGACCGCCCTGGTCCAATTTTTCGAGAGTGTCCAGGAATTCCTGGCCCTTGGACTTCATGAGTTTCAGCGCCTGGCGAATATCCGCCTGCTTCTCGCGGGCGAGGTCGATCTGGTCGGCGGCGTCGTCCACGCAGCCGACGTAGGCATTCAGGAGGCTATTGAGAATTTCGGCGCGCTTTCGCTCGGGGACCTTGCGGTTGAGCTCGTATTGAAATTTCTTCAGGCGGTCGTCGGCAAAAGTGATGAAGAGCTTGATGCGTTCCGACGGCGTCTCGGCATCGCGGATCTTGTCCGCCTCCGATTCGGTCAAGTACTCCTTCTTTTCCTGCGGGGGCTGCGGAGGGCGCGCGGCGGCGAGGGAGGGCGCGAGAAGAGCGGCGATGATCGCTGAAACGCAGGCAAATCGGCGCATGGCGGCCTCCTAACTTTTCGGCTTGGGCGCGGGAGACTCGACGACGGGCTGCCGCGGGAAGAGCTCCTGAAACAGGTGACGATCCAATTGCTCGAGTTCCTTGCGCACTTCGAGAAACGGTTCCTGCTCATCGGCCGTGAGTCCCACGAGGAGGTCGTCCACTCGGCGCAGCGCGGCCCGCACGGAAATTTGAAGCTCCTTGAAGCCCGCGGGATGCTTCTCGGCGTTGGGCTCCTTGGCATCGAGAGCTATCGCACAGGACTGCGCCTCGTCGCGATATTGCTTCAGAGTGGCAAGCGCCCCGGAAGTATTGCCTTCGGCAGCATCGTCTCGAATGTCCTGAAATTCAGCGTCAGCCAGCGGACCGATCAGGCGGGCCCTGCGCACGGGATCGGCAGTCTTCGCGAGGCGGGCACGGAGGGCCGCCTCGGAATTCGGGGCGGGCGCCTGCGCAGAAAGAAACGCGGCGAGCAACGCCGCGGCCGCAACTGGAAGGAACCTGAACAAACCGCTACCTCTTCTTGGTCTGGAGCTCGCGAATCAGGAATCGTACGCGCGCGGTGGCCTCGAAGTACATGTCGCTCGTCTCGTCCTTATTCTGCGAGAGGAATGTCTGGTACGCATCGAGCGCCTCGGGCACCTGCCCCAGTTTATCGTAACAGGTCGCGCGGATGAACTGTGTTCCGAGAGGGAGGGTCTCGCGTTGGGAGAGCAGGTCGAGACCTTTCACCGCGGCGGCGTAATTTTTGTTGAGGTATTGCGCGGCGACGAGGTCGCCCAGGACGTCGTTGGCATTCGGATTGAGGCGGAAGGCGGCAATGAGTTCGCTCACCGCGTCAGGATAGTCTTTTTTCTCGAGGTAGAGATGGCCGAGCCGGGCGCGAATGTCTGGATCCTCAGGCGCGAGCGCTGCGGCTTTCTGGAGCGCGGGGATGGCATCGTCGTAGCGCTTCATCTGAAAATAAATGAGCGAGCGCAATTTGAGCGCGGGAAGATTTTCTGGCCGCACAGCCGCAGCGCGGTCGAGTTCGGCGAGGGCTTCGTCGTTCTTGCCGAGATCCGTGAGGACGGAGGCGCGTTCCATTCGCGCTTGAGCGTCATTCGGATGAGTCTCGAGATAAGCAGCCAGCTCGGCGGCAGCCACTTCGGTTTTCTTCTGGGCCAGGAGACTTTGCGCGAGACCCAGGTGCGCCGGGCCGGATTCGGGTTCCAAGTTCAGCGCCGACCGGAACTCGGGCTCGGCGTCTTTGGGGCGATTCGCAACCAGCAGGGTCCGCGCGAGAGCGAAGTGGATATCGAAATTCTTATCATCAAGCTTTTCGGCGGCCTGATATTGCTCAATGGCGGCATCCGCTTTTCCGGACCGTTCCAGGGCGGCGCCGAGGAGATACTTCGGTTCGGGGGAGTCGGGCGTCAATTCCACGGCTTTTTGGAGCGGCGCGGTCGCGGCCTGCGGATCCGAGGCAAGCAGCGTCAGCCCTAGATTCAAGTATGCCGCAGACATGCGCGGATCAAGCGCGATCGCTCTTTCGTACTCGGCTTTGGCGTCGGCGGGACGCTGCAAGGCGGAATAGGCGTAGCCGAGCTGAAAGTGAATGTTGGCGTCGTCCGGTTTCTTGGCGAGATAATCCTGATAATTCTGGGCGGCGGCTGCGTAGTCTTTCTTGTCCATCGCAGCCTGAGCCGCAGCGAGCAGGTTATTCAGCGCGACGGCGTCCGGATCAGGAAACCGCTGGACGCTCTTCTTCGGCGGATTAGTTGTTTGGGCAAGAATATTTTGCGAGGCGCCGATCAGGGCCACCAGCGCGCAACACGCCAGCGACTTCGAAAGAATGTTCATGCGGTGGAAGGATTCGTGTCCGGGACGATCGCTTTTTCGGCGGCGGAATGATTTGCGTGGTTCGCGCCATTGCGCGCATTCAGCACGTGCGCCAAAAACTCGCCGGTGTGCGATTGCGAATTGCGCGCCACTTGCTCCGGAGTCCCCACGGCCACCACGCGCCCGCCGGCGTCGCCGCCCTCGGGCCCGAGATCGATCACCCAGTCGGCGGATTTGATTACGTCGAGATTGTGCTCGATGATGAGCACCGATGCGCCGCCCTCGATCAGCTTGCGGAAGGCGGTGAGCAGCTTCTGAATATCATCGAAGTGCAGCCCCGTGGTGGGCTCGTCGAAAATATAGAGGATGCCCGCGCTTTCCTGCCGGGTGAGATGCGCGGCGAGTTTCAGGCGTTGCGCCTCACCGCCGGAAAGGGTGGTTCCCGATTGGCCGAGGCGAAGGTAGCCCAAGCCGACTTCTTCGAGCACGCGGAGGCGCGCGGTGACTTTCGGATGCGCGGCGAAGAACGCGAGGGCCTCGCGGACGGTCAATTGCAGCACGTCGTGAATATTTTTTTCCCTGTAGCGCACGTCGAGGACGCTGCTCTTGTAGCGCGTGCCGCGGCACTCCTCGCAGACCAGCTCGACATCCGCCAAAAAGCGCATCTCGACTGTGACGGTTCCATCGCCCTGGCACGCTTCGCAGCGGCCGCCGGGAATATTGAACGAAAAATGCCCGGCGGTGAATCCGCGCTTCTTCGCTTCCGGTGTGGAGGCAAAGACTTCACGGATGGGGTCGAAGGCTTTGAGGTAGGTGGCGGGATTGGAGCGCGGCGTGCGCCCGATCGGCGATTGGTCCACCATTTCGACGGCCGCGAGCGCCGCATCGCCTTCGAGCCGGTCGCAAAGCTCGCGCCAATTTCCGCCGGTGCGCTTGGCCTGCAAGGCCTTGTAGAGCACGTCATATACGAGCGTTGATTTGCCCGAGCCGGAAACGCCGGTGATGGCGACGAGCACGCCCAGAGGGATCATCAGGTCGATTCCCTGGAGGTTGTGGCTGTGCGCTCCATAAATTTTCAGGAATTTGCCTTGCGATTTACGGCGCCGCGTCGGCACGGCGATTTTCATATCGCCGCGTAAGTAACGCCCGGTGAGAGAATATCTGTCTTTGAGAAGCTCCTCGCGCGTCCCGGCGAAAATCAGCTTGCCGCCATACTCGCCCGCGCCGGGCCCCAAATCGAGAATGCGGTCGGCCGCAAGAATCGTATCGGGGTCGTGTTCGACGACGAGCAGCGTATTGCCGAGATCGCGCAGCCCCCGGAGAATTTGAATCAGCCGCTTCGTATCGCGCGGATGCAGGCCGATGGAGGGCTCGTCCAGCACATAGAGCGCGCCCACGAGATGCGAGCCGAGCGACGTGGCCAGCTGGATTCGCTGCGCCTCGCCGCCTGAGAGCGTCGAGGTGAGCCGGTCGAGCGTCAGGTAATCGAGCCCCACTTCATCGAGGAAGCGCAAGCGCTGCTGAATTTCCTCGAGAACTTTATCCACGATGGTGGATTCGGCGGGACTGAGCTGGAGGCCGTCGAAGAACGGCCGAGCTTCCTTCACCGTCATGCGGCAGACTTCCGTGATCGAGCGCCCGGCGATTTTCACCGCGCGGGCTTCGGCGCGCAAGCGGGTGCCGTGGCAATCGGGGCAAACCGCGTAGCCGCGGTAACGGCTGAGAAAAACGCGCACGTGCAATTTGTATTTTTTGCGTTCGAGCCAGGTGAAGAAGCCTTTCACTCCGGCGTAATCTTCCTTGGGATCGCCATCGAGGATCGCGTCGCGCTGCGCGGCGGTGAGGTCGCGGAAGGGAACGTCGAAGGGGATGCCTTTTGCGCGAGCGTAGCGGCGCATGTCGATCGCGAGTTCGCGGTAACGAGGCTTGGTCCACGGATCGATGGCGCCGCTCGCGAGCGATTTGCCTTTGTCCGGCACGACGCGATCGAGATCGAAATCCACCGTATTGCCGAAGCCCTGGCAGCGCGGGCATGCGCCGTAGGGGCTATTGAACGAGAAGAGGCGCGGCTCCGGCTCCTGGTAGGGAGCGCCGCATTTTTTGCAATCGAATCGCTCGTTGAAGATGAGGCGCTCCGGCGCAGTTGCTGCCGCGCCGGGCGCAACGGGGGCGGCGGCTTCGCCGGGCGGCTCGGGGACAAATTCGAGAATGGCTTCGCCGCGCCCTTCGCGGTAGCAAATTTCGATCGAGTCCATCAGCCGAGTGCGAATTTCGGGCGAGAGCGCGAGACGGTCCACCAGCACATACACGGGCTTCGAGAAATCCACGTCGAGCAATTCTTCCGGCGTCGAAAATTCGAAAACGCGACCGGCCTGATACAGACGGTTGAAGCCGCGCTTGCGCAAGCTGATGAGCGCCTCGCGAACCGTTTCCGCCGCCGGGCGCGGCGCCTTGCGCGCACGCGGGGCCGATGCCGCGGGGTCGTGCGTGAGCCTCAATTCGTACAAGACATAGAAGCGCCGCCCCGTCGGAAGCGCCAATACGCGCGCGGCAATTTCATCGAGCGTGTCCTTGCGCACTTCCGTGCCGCAGCGCACGCAAAACGTGTGGCCGGCGCGGGCGTAGAGCAGCCGCAGGTAGTCATAGATTTCCGTGGCGGTGGCCACGGTCGAACGCGGATTGCGCGTGGAATTTTTTTGCCGGATGGAAATGGCCGGCGCGATTCCGGTGATCTCGTCCACGTCCGGCTTCTCGATTCGTTCGAGGAATTGCCGCGCGTAGGCCGAAAGCGATTCGATATAGCGGCGCTGGCCCTCGGCATAGAGCGTGTCAAAAGCCAGGCTCGATTTGCCCGAGCCGGATACACCGGTCACGACGGTGATCGCATTGTGCGGAATGGTGAAGTCAATGTTCTTTAGGTTGTGAACCCGCGCCCCGCGCACACGGATTTCTTCGATATCGCCCGGAATCGACGGCGCGGCCGGATTGGCGGGGGGAGCCTTTACTGTGGGGTCTGCGGGCATCTGTTTAAACCAGCAATTATACGCCAGCGCGTCAAGCGCGGCAAACGGGCCCGAGATCGTCTGCGTGGCGGGCTTGCGGTACAATTCCGGCGAAGGAATTCAGGAAAGGAACCCAGCCGGAAAAGAGGAGAGCATGGGGCAGGGAAGTCCGACCTTTCAACGAGTGGTCTGGATTGTGCTGGATAGCGTCGGGATCGGCGAACTGCCGGATGCGGCCGATTATGGCGACGTGGGCCGAGATACGCTTGGCCACATCGCGCGCTCGAGGCCGCTACAGCTTCCGAACCTCGTTCGCCTCGGGCTCGCGAATATCAAGCGGCTCGAGCATCTTGTTCCGCCCGACCATCCGGCCGGGAGTTTTGCAAAAGGCGCCACGCGCTCGCCCGGAAAGGACACGACCACCGGGCACTGGGAGATGGCGGGCGTATGGCTCGACCAGGCATTCCCTGTGTATCCGCATGGCTTCCCAAAAGAACTGATCGCGGAATTCGAGCGTCAGATTGACCGCCGCACGCTGGGCAATAAGCCCGCCTCGGGAACGGAGATTATCAAGGAGCTGGGCGAAGAGCACGTCCGCACCGGCTTCCCCATCGTGTACACGTCGGGAGACAGCGTCTTTCAAATTGCCGCGCATGAAGATGTGATTCCCATCCAGGAGCTTTACCGCATGTGCGAAATCGCGCGCAAGATACTGGACGGACCGAATCGCGTTGGACGCGTGATCGCGCGGCCCTTCAACGGCACGCCGGGAAATTTCAAACGCACCGAGCGGCGCCACGACTATGCCGTTGACCCGCCGCGGCCAATGCTGCTCGACGTGCTGGCGGAGGCGAAGGTGCCCGTCTTCGGCGTGGGCAAAATCTACGATATTTACAACGGCCGCGGCGTCGGCGGACATGTGACCACCAAGAACAACCAGGACGGAATGGCCAAGCTCAACGAAGCGCTTCTCCAGCAACCGAACGGGCTGATTTTCGCCAACCTCGTGGATTTCGACATGCTCTACGGCCACCGCAAAGACGTCGAAGGCTTCGCGCAATCCCTCGAGGAATTCGATCTGCTGCTCGCGCCTTTCTTGTCCAGGCTGCTCCCGTCGGATTTGCTGCTGATCACCGCGGACCACGGCTGCGACCCCGATCCCGTCAACCCCACTACGGACCATTCCCGCGAATACGTTCCCATTCTTGCCTACACGCCGCGGACTTCGTTTGGACGCAATCTGGGGACGCGCTCGACGCTCGCGGATATGGGCCAGACCGTGGCGGAAAATTTCGGTGCTACGATTCCCCATGGCACGAGTTTCCTGGAATTGGTTTCACGCTGAAAGAAGCGGACGAAATCGAAAAGCGAAAATCGAAACGCGAGGCGCTAATCGCCGTGCGAGGGTTTTGGCGCGTAATATCCGGTGCGCGTGCGGATGGTCATTTTACCGCGGCCCTTGGGCGGGATTAGCTGCACCTGGACTTCGCGGAAGGTCCCGTCCCTCGCGGTGTTCGTGGGATAGTAGCCGAGGGTGTATTGGTTGCGGATGTCGTGCGCCACTTGCGTGCAGATCGCTTGCACTTGCTCGAGCGTCTCGGGGAAATAGGCTTCCCCTCCGGTCGCATCGGCCAGCGTGGTCAGCTCCTTTTTTGATTTCTTGACCATTCTTTTGGCGCGCTTGCGATCCTCATCGCTGAAAACGCCGATGGCGTAGATCACCGCGTCCGATTGCTGCGCAGCCTGCACGGTGTAGGGAAACGATTTCCGGCTGGCGTCGTCATCGCCATCCGTAATCACCAGCAGCACTTTCTTGTCCTTGTGGCCTTTCTTCAAGTGGTCGAGCGAACCGATGACGGCGTCGTAGAGGGCGGTGCTGCCGCGCGAATCGATTCTCGAAAGGGCCTCATTGAGCTCGCGCATGTCGTTGGTGAAATCCTCGTTCAGGTCGAGGTAATACTCGTCGTTGAAATTCACGACGAAGGTTTCGTCCTGGGGATTGCTGGCCTTCACGAAAGCGAGCGCGGCGGCATTCACCTGCTCGCGCTTCTCGCGCATGCTGCCGCTATTGTCGATTACCAGGCCGACCGTGACGGGAGCGTCTTCGTTGGAAAAAGCGGAAATTTTCTGCTCCGCCTTGCCTTCAAAGACGCGGAAATTATCGCGCTGCAAGCCGGGGACGAACTGGCCTTTGTCGTCGGACACGGTGGCGTGCAGGACCACCAGATCCACATTTACGTGGATGCGGTTGCCTTGCTCGCCTTCCTGTCCGGAGGGAGCGGCGCCCGGCGGCGGTGGCGGCAGGGGAGCAGGTGGAATCGGATTCTGCGCGCGCAGGCAGGGAGATGCGAGGAGCATCACCAGCAGAAGGAAAAAATTGCGGAGCACAGCGCTGCTAATGCCCGGGTCCGTAATAGCCGGACTTCGCGAAGACCGTGAGAGGCGGAAGCCCCTTCGGCGGGCGCATCTTGACCTTGATCTTGCGCCATTTCCCGTCATGTGCGTGGTCGCCCGGCCTGTATCCGAGTACATATTGATTGCGCAACTCCATGCTGATTTTCGAGGCGATGTCGGGCAGTTCGCCGATTTGCCGCACCGCGAAAGTCCGCCCGCCAGTCATGGTGGTCAAATCGTTCAACAACGCCGGCCCCATCTGCTCCTCCGGCGTGAATCCGCCATTGGGTTCGTAAAGCCCGATGGCGTAAATTTGAACATCCGCTTCTCGAACGAAGCTCCGGACGTCCGCTTCCGTGTACCGGCTGTGATTATCGCCTCCATCAGATATGATGAGCAACGCTTTCTTGGTGTTGTGTGCCCCTTTCATCTGGCTGAGACCCAGGTAAATTCCGTCGAAGAGGGCGGTTCGTCCCATGGCCGACGTGTACATCAAGCGATTCTGCAATTCCTCGACGCTGGCAGTGAAGGAACTGGCCAGTTGCGCGCGATCATTGAAGTCCACGAGAAAGAATTCGTCCTGGGGGTTGGCGGTGCGGAAAAATTGCACCGCGGCAAGGCGCGACTTATCCACTTTGTCCGCCATGCTTCCGCTCATGTCCAGAATCATGCCGATCGAGATGGGCACGTCCTCGCTCGAAAAGTGCACGATTTCCTGTTCGATGTTGTCCTCGAACACCCGGAAGTTGTCCTGTTCCAGTCCGGTCACCAGCCGCCCATAGGGATCCGTCACCGTGACATTGACGAGCGTCAAATTGACTTCTGATTTCAGCGCCTTGCCCTTCTGGATTTTTTGCGGTTTGTCTGGCGCGGGCGTGGGGCCGGGTGCCCCGTTTTGCGCGCGGGCAGGAATTGCCAGCATGCAGGAAAGCAGGGAAAAGAAAATCGCGCTCCGCAAATTCACCCGAAGCGCAGGAAACGCGCCAGTCGCTACCAGCCTCCGAAGGACAACCGGCTGTGCGGCGCGGTTTTTCAATAGGCCCCCAGGCGTCCCGGGACCTGAACGCCTTTCAATTTCGCTGCCCGCGATTCTATCACTCGCCATTTCCAAAGCAAGCACGATGTGGGGTGGATGTTTGCTCTTCAGGGTCTCAGACTCACCCGTGCTACTATTTATTCCCGTCCGGGACATAAACTCGGGCATACAAGATGAACGCACCTTCCCGAAATGTGCTGGCAATTATCCCTGCCCGGTTCGCGTCCACGCGCCTGCCGGGCAAGCCGCTGGCTACGATAGCCGGCAAGCCCATGATTCAGCATGTGGTCGAACGCGTTCGCCAGGCGCAATTGATCAAGAGCATTCTCGTGGCCACGGACGACGAGCGCATCAAGAAAGCAGTGGAGGATTTCGGCGCCAAGGCCATCCTTACGCGTGCCGATCACCGTACCGGAACGGATCGCGTCGCCGAAGTCGCCACGCACGTGGTGGCCGATTACTACGTGAATATTCAGGGTGATGAACCGCTGATTGATCCCGCCACGGTGGACTTGGTTGTTTCCGAAATGCTGGAAGATGAGACGGTCCAGATCGCCACGCCGTGCTCGGCCATTACCGTGCCCAACGAAATCATGGACCCCAACGTCGTGAAGGTGGTCAGCGACTTCGACGGCAACGCCCTGTATTTCTCGCGCGCTCCCATCCCCTGGGTGCGCGACACCGGAACGAGCATCGTGGCGCGCCACTGCAAGCATATCGGCCTCTACGGCTTTCGCCGCGATGCCCTGCTCGAATTTCCCACGCTGCCTCCCGGCGAACTCGAACACGTCGAGCAGCTCGAGCAATTGCGCTGGCTCGAAAATGGATTTCGAATCCGGGTGGTCGAGACGGAATACGATGCCGTCAGCGTGGATGTCCCCGCCGATATCGAGCGCATCGAAAAAATCCTCCGGGAACGCGCGGCCTGATTTTTCTCTGTTCGCGCGCAATCACTGTTTCAAAATCATTTTCAAATCGCGATTTGACACGCGCGCCCTTTCCGCCGATAATGCGGAGTACGCTCATTCTCTTGGAGGAATTCGAGCGCCTTGCGGGCCGCCCCGAAGTACATCTTTGTTACCGGCGGCGTGGTTTCTTCCCTCGGCAAAGGCGTTGCGGCAGCCTCCATGGGCTGCCTGCTGGAAAGCCGCGGACTCCGGGTAACCCTCCAGAAGTGCGATCCCTATCTAAATGTTGATCCTGGGACCATGTCTCCGTATCAGCACGGGGAAGTGTTCGTCACGGATGACGGCGCCGAGACCGATCTCGACCTTGGCCACTACGAGCGTTTTACCGGCACGCGCCTGACGCGTGATCACAATTGGACCACCGGCCGCATCTACGAATCCATTATCGCCAAGGAGCGCCGTGGCGATTACCTCGGCAAGACCGTCCAGGTAATCCCTCACGTCACCGACGAAATCAAGGCTGCGTTCCGCAAAGTCGCGGATAACGTGGACGTCGTTATCGTCGAGATTGGCGGGACGGTCGGCGATATCGAGTCACTTCCGTTCCTCGAAGCCATCCGCCAGATGCGCCTCGAACTCGGCCCTGAAAATGTCATCTTTGTCCATCTCACGCTTGTCCCCTTCATCCCCACCGCCGGGGAGCTGAAGACCAAGCCCACGCAGCACAGCGTCAAGGAGCTTCTCAGCATCGGGATTCAGCCGGACATTTTAATTTGCCGCAGCGACCGCCCGCTCGGCAGTGACCTCAAAGCCAAAATCGCGCTTTTTTGCAACATGGCTGAGTCCTGCGTGATTTCCGCTCCGGATGTCGGCAACATTTACGAAGTTCCCATGTCGCTCGCCTCGGAAGGCCTCGATGAACAAGTTCTGCGCCTGCTGCGCCTGGAAGCGCGTCCGCGCGACCTGAGCCGCTGGCTCGCCATGCTCGAGACTCTCGAGCATCCGCAGGGAGAGGTGCGCATCTGCGTGGTGGGAAAATATGTCCAGCTCGAGGATGCATACAAGAGCCTCCGCGAAGCGCTCATGCACGGCGGCCTGGCCAATCGCCAGCGCGTGGTGATCGAATGGGTGGAGGCCGAGGAAATTGATTCGCCCGCCGCTGCCGAGCGCCGGCTGCGCCACGCGGACGGCATTCTCGTTCCCGGCGGATTCGGCAAGCGCGGCATTGCGGGGATGGTTCACGCCATCACCTACGCCCGCGAGAAAAAAGTTCCGTTTTTGGGCATCTGCCTGGGAATGCAATGCGCCACGATCGAATACGCGCGGCAGGTTTCGCATCTCGAACACGCCGACAGCACGGAATTCGATCCCTCCACGCCCAATCGCGTCATCTATAAATTGCGCGAACTCTTGGGGGTCGACGAAATGGGCGGCACCATGCGCCTGGGCGCCTGGCCGTGCAAACTCGAGCCCGGCTCCTTCGCCCACAAGGCCTATGGCCAGCTCGAAATTTCCGAGCGCCATCGGCACCGCTACGAATTCAATTGCGAGTACGAAGAAACGCTTACCCGCGCCGGCTTCCGCATCACCGGCCGCACTCCGGATGGCGTTTACGTGGAAATCGTCGAGGTTCCCGACCATCCCTGGTTCGTCGGCTGCCAGTTTCATCCCGAATTCAAATCCAAGCCGCTCGCGCCCCACCCGCTCTTCGCCGCCTTTATTCGCGCGAGCCTGGAGAATCGACACCACCGCGTCAGTCTTTCCGCCGAATCGCGCGCCACGAATCCGGCGGACTAGCCGCGCTCATGAAAGCCGTGAAAACTCCCGCGCACCGCTACGATATTTCCGCGAAATACTACGACTCTGCCTACGCCATAAAGTCCGACCTGGTTGACCTGCCGTTCTACCTCGATTTGGCGCTCCAGGCCGGCGGGCCGGTTCTCGAAATGGGCTGCGGGACGGGCCGCGTCCTACTGCCCATCGCCCGCGAAGGCATCGAGATCCATGGCCTCGACAATTCCGCGCCCATGCTCCGCGTTCTGAAGGCGCATCTCGCAAGCGAGCCCGCGGATGTCCAGCGGAAGGTGCACCTGCATCAAGGCGACATGCGCCGCTTCCGCACGAACAAGAAATTCGCCCTGGTGATGATCCCGTTTCGCCCGCTCCAGCACATGCACACTCTGCCGGACCAGCTTGCGGCCCTTACCACCGCCGCACATCACCTCGCAAAAAACGGCCGGCTCGCCTTCGACGTCTTCTACCCGAAATATGAATCGATTTTTTCAGCCATTGGCCACGAAATTCCCGAGCTCGAGTGGCAGGTCCCGGGCGACCCCGCCAAAATCGTCCGGCGCCACTATCGCAAGGATTCCGTGGACAAGATTCACCAGATCATCCATCTGACTTTTCTTTTCCGAACGTACGAGGGCGGCCAAATCATCAGCGAAGAATCCGAGCTTTTGGATATGTCGTATTACACGTATCCTCAACTCCAGGCGCTTTTCGCCCTGGCCGGCCTCGTGCCCGTCAAGGAATATGGCTCCTTCGCCAAAACGCCCATCGACAACTCCGCCGAGCAGATGATTTTCATCCTAAAGAAAACGAAGCAGGCGAGAGGTTGAGGTCAGGTCGTTTTCAGACCACCATTTCGTTTCTCATCTAGTAATGAATTCCGGGGAGAAGCTACGGACGGCGGTGCAGCAACATCTTTAAGCCGCGCTTGGGGCGCAAGGTCACGGAAAAGAGAGGCTCGAGGTCCTGGCCGGGCACAAGCTCGAATCGAAAGCGCTGCGCAAACGTCGCCAGCAGGAGCGTCGCCTCCATCATCGCAAACCCTGCGCCGACGCACACGCGCGGCCCTCCTCCAAAAGGGAAGTACGCGAACCGCGGCAATTTTCCGCTGCGCGTGGGGTCGTCACGCCATCGCTCCGGCTCAAACCGCTCAGGCTCGGGAAAAAATCGCGCGTCGCGCTGCGTGATCCATTGCAGCAGGAAGAGATTGGTGCCCGCCGGAATCCGGCAGCCATCGAGCTCGAATTCCTGGAGCGCCCGCCGCCCGATTCCCCATGCCGGCGGATAGAGGCGCAACGATTCCTTCACCACCATCTCCGTGTATGCGAGACGTGGCAAGTCGCCGGCCTCTGGCGCTCGTCCCTGAAGCACGCCGCGCAGTTCCTCATGGAGAGCTGCTTCCTTCTCCGGATTCTGAGCCAGGAGAAGCAAAGTCCAGGTGATCGAATTCGCCGTGGTTTCATGTCCGGCGAGAAAGAGGGTCATCACTTCGTCGCGCAATTGCTCGTCGCTCATGCCCGCGCCGGTTTCGTCCTGCATATCGAGCAGCGTTTGCAGCAGGTCGTTCGCCGACGTACGATGCGCCCGCCGCTTGCGGATAATCTCGTGAATCACGCCATTCAAATGCTCGATCGATTTCCGCAGCCGCGCCGATTTCGGGATCGGCAGACTCTCGGGGAGCAGAAATGCCAGGCTGGCCTGATCGATGAACAGGCTCATCACCGTATTCACCGCTTGCGCCACGCCTCGCGTGTCCTGCGAGACATCGGAGCCGAAGAGCGACTTCGCCACCACCTCGAGCGTCACGCCCATCAGGTCTTCGTGAACGTCGCGCGTTTCGCCATCGCGCCACTGCTCGAGCATTCCCGCGGCCGCTTCGGTCATTCGTTTTGCATAGGAGAGAATGTTCTCGTGGCGGAAGGCGGGCTGAATCAGCTTCCGCTGCGCCTGCCAGAAATTTCCCTCGCTCGTCAGCAGCCCATTGCCCAGCAGCGCGCGAAGCGCCCGGTAGTCGCGCGATTTTTCGAAATTCGCGGCGTTCTTCACCAGCACGGATTCGATTGCGTCGGGATGCGCCACCAGGCACATGGGCACGTTGAGGAAGCGGAAGTAAACCAGGTCGCCATACTTGCGGTGGCAGCGGTGAAGAAATCCGTTCCAGTCGCGGCCAAACGCCAGCACGTTCGTCAGCGCCGAAAGGCCGCGCGGGCCGGGGGGAAGCGAGCGACGCGGCGCGGCTGCCGTCTGGGCCATGGCGGCTTCCATTATAAGGGTCGGGCCGCAATCCGTCGCCCGTCACGACTTGCCTTGAGGCAGGAGCGATTCGAGCGCCGCGAGCACGCGCGAGTGCGCGATATGCTCGAGGCCGCGCCGGTCGCGCAGGTGGTGATGCGGCGCGAAGCGGAAGCCCCATCGGCGCGGGTCGGTCGGCCCGAACAGGCCGACGCCCGGTATTCGAAATAAATCCGCCGCATGAAGCATGGAGGAATCGACGCCGAGAAACAGGTCGCTTTCGCGCAGCAGCGCGAATGCATACGGGAGCGGCAGGCCGCGAGAATGAATGACACGATCTTTGAGTTTTTCGATTTCCATCTTCGGCTTCCAGAAATCGAGAATGAAGACCACAAAATCGGGATGGCGCTCGAGGAACGCAGTTACAAGATTGCCCAGAAGTTCCGGCGGCCAGGTTTTTTCCGGCTTGGTCTCCGTATGAACGGCAAGGATGCGCTTGCGGGGCGCGGTTGCCCTGAGAAACTGCCGCATGCGAACGCGCACGCGAGCGGGAACACGAGGAGGGGATGCGAAATCGTCAAGGCACAAAGAAGCGTCCAGGAAAGCTGGAACACGAAAGGCCGAATCGACTGCGTGCTCGGTGGAACGCCGCGAGAAGGCAATCTGAAAGGCGGGCGAAAAACCGATGGCTAGCCCCGGTTTGAGACGCGCCACGAGGCGGTCGAGCGATGCCGACTTCCAGGGATTGAGTGAAAGAAAAAGGTCGCATCTCCCGATTCTCCGGGCCACCGCAGAGGAGTTGAATCGCCTTCGCCCTCCGCGTGTGCGCATTTCGACTTCATGCACCGAGCGCAGTCGAAGATCGGAAAAGAACGTTCGTCGGAACCCCGGCATGCATATCAGTGAAAGACGCGACGGAAAAAGAGACGCCAGAGCACGAAGCGCGGGTAGCACGAGGAGGTGATCGCCCGTGGCGTTGCCGAAAATCACTGCCGGATGTGTGAATTGTGAGCGCGGATGCCGGGTTCGATTCGGGGGCAAAGTCTTACCAGGAGCGCCCGAGCAGGGCGTTCATCGGCCAATTCCTTGTGGCCGTAGCGGCCGGCTTCGCTCGGCGCACCGATGCGATGCAAGTCCTGGTCGCCTAGCCACCAACCGTGTAAAAATGCCGCAACGTCTTTACGGCAGGGAGCTTCTTTCGCTTGCCAAGCTTTTTGCTCGACTTTTTCTTCGCCATGTCAACCTCTCGTAGAGGATTTGGGATGGCCCGGCGCGAAGGCCGTGGTGACTTGCCGGCCCGAGCGTTTAAAACTGACGGGCGGAGGCTAGCACAGCGAATTTCCGGGTGTCAATCCATACCGATAGGGCTACGATTGGCTGATGTCTTCAATTCCGCTGAGAATTCAGATTAGGAACATTAGGCCGGGTACAGCCGCACAACGACCTGTGGACGGCCTCCGGGCCGACCGAGTCCGGTGCGGCAACGAAGAAATTATTGCGGGCTGAGAAGGCCATGGACGTCCACGTAATCAATCTCGACCGGAACAGAGATCGCCTTTCGATTTTCACGGCGACGAATCGGCACCTGAAAAACATCCTGCGAATTCGCGCGCTCGATGGCGAGGCACTGTCGCGCAGGCAACTCCGCGCGGAGGGCATATTGAAGACAAGAATGCCGGCCTACTCCGAAGGAGCTTTGGGCTGCGCTCTCTCCCACATCTCGCTCTGGCAGAGAGCCGCAGCACAATCGGGGGCTTTCACGATTGCGGAAGACGATGCGATTTTTAATATCCACTTCGAGGCCGAGGCAAGAGCTGCCCTGCGATCCTTGCCGCCCAATTGGGACATCCTTCTGTGGGGATGGAACTTCGATTCTATCTTGCTATTCGATTTGCTTCCGGGCGTCTCCCCATGCCTGGGAACCTTCTCGGAGCGCCGGATGAGGAAGCGGGCCGCCATATTCCAGAAGCTGGATGCGAAGCCACGCGCCTATCGTCTCCTGGAGGCATACGGAAACCTGGCCTATACCGTGTCACCCCAGGGAGCTAAAAAGCTCTTGAGGCACTGTCTTCCTATCCGGAGAATGAAGGTCTACTGCCGCGGTTTGAATCGCTCGCTGACGAACTTCGGAATCGATGTGATGATGAATGCCTTGTACCCCAAAATCAATGCGTTTGTCTCGTTCCCTCCTTTGGCGGTGAGCAAGAATGACAAGACAATCTCCACCGTGAACCAGCAGGAGAAACCTCGAGTGGCCTGGCGCGCAGAAAACCGCTCGCCGCGCCGCATTGGTTGAGGGGACGCGGTGCGTGGGAGTTTGCGCGAAGTTCGTCACGTGACGTACTGCGGTCGCGCAGACATCTTAGGTGAGCGGGCGATTATCCGGTGGCACGAGTTTTCTTGCCTTGCGAAACTGGGGGTCCGCAACATCCGTGCGTCGCCTTCCCAACGCCGCATAGCGAGAGCCGGACTGCGTCGGATGCATGAATTGTGAGTGTGCAGGCCGAGTTCGATGCGGGAGCAAGGTCTTACACGGAGCGCTGATGCCAGGCGCTCATCGGCCGACTTTTTTGAGGACGTTTGGGGCCGGCTTCTCTCAAATCACCGGTGCGATGCAGGCCGGGCGCGGCTAGACTTTACCCAAACGTGGCTATCCTCCTCAACGACTTCATCGCAGGGAGCTTTTTCCCCTTGCCAATTTTCTTGCTCGACTTTTTCTTGGCCATGTGAACCCCTTGTCGTGGACTTGGGAAGGGCCGCCGCGCAAGCCGTGGGGACTTGCCGGCCCATGCGTTCAAAACTGATGAGCGGAGGCTAGCACAGCGAATTTCGAGGTGTCAATCGAGAGATTGAAATGTTATTGAGATCTTCTTGAATCCTTTGGCGTCCCGCTTCCTTTCATCGCAGCCGGCAGGTTCCCTCGCGGCGGTTCAGAGGTCGCCTCCCCGGTGAATCCGATCGCCGCATCGTAAGAAAAACTTTGTGTTTTACGATGATTGTTGTACATCACCCGTGGAAGGAGACGAGCTATGTGCTTTTCAGCGGAAGCGAACTTCGTCGGCAGCACGATTCTGGGCGCCGTGGGTGTCGTCACGTTGACGAAAGTGAAGCACAGGCGAGAACTGCTTTTCGCTACGCTGCCCACGCTCTTTGCCGTTCATCAGTTCATCGAGGGATTCGTCTGGCTGGGATTGGACGGGATTCTTTCGCCCACCGTGGCGCACAACATGGGCGCGGCGTTCATGCTGTACGCGCAGGGGCTCCTTCCTTTTCTGCTGCCGCTCAGCGTGCTGCTGTTTGAGCCGAACGGAAAGAGCCGCAGACGCATGCTGCCCTTTCTCGTAATCGGCGGGGGAACCGCGCTATATATATTGTGGGCGTTGACGGCGTACCCATTGCAGCTATTCGTGAGGGGGAACAGCATCGTGTACATCAATCAGGCGACAAATAATACGGCCGTTGCGGTGCTGTATATCATTGCAACCTGCGGTTCGCTGTTTTTTTCGAAGGTGAGGGCCATGATAATTTTCGGCGCGGCAAACCTGGCGATTCTTCTGATTGTGATGGCGGTCAAGCGGTACGCGTTCACCTCGCTCTGGTGCGCCTACGCGGCGATCGCAAGCGTGATTATTCTCGTCTACTTCTGGAAAAGCAGGCACCACCGGCCGTTCCTCTACGCCCATCCCGCGTGAGGGCCTATTGGAAAGCTCACGCTGCCGCTGGGCGGCCTTGCACCCCACGTGAATTCAAAGTTGAAAAGAAAGCGCTTCCCGCATACGCTGTTCCCTCGAATGGCCAGAGAACACCCCTCCACGGAAAGTGCGCGGTCCTTTTCTATCGGCAAGATCAAGCTTGGCCGAGGCGCCCCGCTCTTCCTGATCGCCGGGCCGTGCGTGATCGAAAGCGAAGCCCACGCCAGCATGATGGCCGAGCGCCTCGGCGCCATCGCCCGCGAATTGGGAGTGCCCTACATCTTCAAAGCGTCCTATGACAAGGCGAATCGCTCCTCCGTCTCTTCCTACCGGGGACCGGGCCTGAAGAAAGGCCTGAAAATCCTGGCCGGCATCAAGAAGCGCACCGGCCTGCCGATCCTTACCGACATTCACGAGGTGTCGCATGTCGGGCCAGCCGCGGAAGTTTGCGACGTCCTCCAGGTCCCCGCGTTTCTCTCGCGGCAGACCGATCTGCTCGTCGCCGTCGGCCGCTCCGGCCGCGTCGCCAATCTGAAAAAGGGCCAGTTCCTTTCGCCCGCGGAGATGGGCAACGCGGCGGAAAAAGTGGCCAGCACCGGAAACGAAAAAATTATTCTTACCGAGCGCGGCAGCTCATTCGGCTATCAGAATCTGGTGGTGGACATGCGCTCGCTCCCCATCATGCGCAAGTTCGGCTATCCTGTCGTCTTCGACGTGACGCACTCCGTGCAATTGCCGGGCGGAGAAGGGAAGTCGAGCGGCGGCCAGCCGGAATTCATCGAGCCGCTCGCTCGGGCCGGGACAGCCGTGGGCGTTGACGGAATTTTCCTTGAGGTGCACGACAATCCCGCGAAGGCCCTCTCCGACGGAACGAACGCGCTGCCGCTCAATCGCTTTCGTCCCCTGCTCGAACAAATCCTGCGGCTCGCGGCTCTCACGCGCGAGTGGGATAATTCCGGGGGAAGCCAATGAGCTCCACCAGCCACATGAAAACCGCCCTCGCTACCGCCAGGCGCGTCCTACGAATTGAAGCTGACGCCATCGCCGGATTGATCGAGCGTCTCGACGAGAGCTTCGATAAAGCCGTCGAGCTTCTTTATGAATGCACGGGCAGGGTGGTCGTCACCGGGATGGGGAAATCCGGACTGATTGGACGCAAAGTCGCCGCCACATTTGCGAGCACCGGCACGCCGTCTTTCTTCCTCCATGCATCCGAAGCGCTGCACGGCGATCTCGGAGTGCTGGCGGCGGGCGACGTGCTCCTCGCGATTACATCAAGCGGCGAGACGGAAGAACTGATCGAACTGCTCGAGGCCGTGAAGCGCCTGGGCATCCGCCTGATCACGCTGACGGCCAAGCCGCGCTCGACGGTGGCGCTGGCGAGCGACATCGTTCTCGATATCGCCGTCAAGGAGGAAGCCTGCTCGCTGAATCTCGCGCCAACTGCTTCCACCGCGGCGGCATTGGCCATGGGAGATGCGCTGGCGATTGCGCTTCTCGAGCGCCGCGGATTCAAGGAAGAGGATTTTGCCGCGCTGCACCCGGGCGGGCGTCTAGGCAATAAGCTTCGCCGCGTGGAATCGCTGATGCACTCGGGAGAAGACGCTCCACGCGTCCTGGCCGCCGCGAAAATGCCGGACGTGATTTACGAAATGAGCCGCAAAGGGCTTGGCCTCACGGCAGTCACGGATGCCGAGGGACGCCTGCTCGGCATCGTCACCGACGGCGACCTGCGGCGCGTGATGCAGAAGCGAAAGGAAAATGTCCTGGACCTCACGGCCGGCGATTGCATGACGCGCAATCCCGTGACGCTGCCGCGCACCGAACTGGCCGCCAGCGCCCTGCGCCTGATGGAAGAAAAAAAGATCACCTCGATCCTCGTCGTGGATGCCGCTGGGCGTCTCGAGGGCGTCGTCCACATCCACGACCTCTGGACTTTGCAACTGTTCTAAAGTAAATGTGCCAATGACGATTCGCGAATTAAAGTTCCCGGCGAAAGTTATGCGCCGTGCGAAACCCATCCGCGTCCTCCTGATGGACGTCGACGGCACACTGACGCCCAGCGTGGTTTGCTTGCAGGGGTTTCCCGACAACAGCGTCGCGGAGATGAAAGTGTTCCATCCGCATGACGGCGCCGGAGTCAAGCTGGCCAGCATCATGGGCATTCGCTCGGGAGTTATCACAGGCCGCGATTCTCCGGCCACTACGCGCCGCGCCCGCGAAATGGGAATGGAATTTGTGGTTCAAGGCCAGCCGAAAAAGCTCGAATCTTACAAAGCAATCCTGATTCGCGCGGGTGTCACTGACGAAGAAGTCGCCTATATCGGCGACGATTTGCCGGACCTTCCGATTCTCGGCCGCGTGGGGCTAGCCGTTGCGGTGGCCGATGCAGTGGTGGAAGTAAAACGCGCTGCGCATTACATCACCACCGTCGGCGGAGGCAAGGGCGCCGCCCGCGAAGTGGTCGAGTTGATTCTGAAGTCGCAGGGCCTATGGAAGAAGGCGATCCCGCAGGCCATCGCCTGAAGCATCGCGCGCGCACTGATTGCTTCCGCGTCACCCTCACTGCGAATGGGATTTGCGGATTTCCTCCGACATCTGCATCACCCACTTGGGCGGATCCGGATTGTGCTTGAAGTCCGGCTGCTGGCCGAAAGCAATCTTCCAGCGATTGAGCCAGGAGATGCCCTCGGGGCCAATATATTTGTCCGGCGTTGCGTAGGCCGGGTCCGCCAGCGCTTCGTCGAGCGAAATGAACCGGTAGCCGCGCTGCTCGATCTTCGTAAGAAGCGCATCGAGGCTCTCGGTGTTCAATTGGCTGTCGTGCAGCAAAAGCACCTGGGGAATTTCCCTGCCGAATAGATTTCGCGACATTCCCTCGAAGTAGTCGAAGATGACCTCCATATACTCCAGGTATTCTTTTTTCGCCTTGGCCGCCAGTTTCTTATCCTTTTTCTCATTCGCCCGGCCGAGCACATCGTTGAACATCCAATCGGCGCAGTCGAGCGTGACGGGGGCGACTTGATAGCCGCGCTCTTTCAGGAATGCCTCGAAGGCGGCCTTGGCCTCCGCGGTGGGCCCGGTATCGAGAAACGGATGGCGAAAGTATTTTTCGGTCTGGCCGCGCGCAGTCATCAAGGCGCGCGTCACCACCTCGCCGCGAATCGTTTCGTCCTCGAACTGAGCGAGCGGCGTATTTTGAAAATCGGGGTGGGTGTAGGTGTGATTGCCGAGCGACATCCCGGCATCCAGCCAATCTTCGAGCAGCGCCACTCGCGCATCCCGCTCGCCCTGCACTTGCAGCTTCCATTCATTCACGAATCCGATCGCCGGGACGTGGTGCGCCTTCAGAATCGCCGGGATGCCGCGATTGATTTTTTGGAGCTCCTTCAAGTCGCTGACGGCGTGGTCCGTCCCCGGCTCCGCGCCGGGCAGGTCGTCCACAGTGACTACCAGCGCGCGCTGCGCGGACGGCTGGGCCGCCGCTTGTCCGCGCGGAAGCCGGCCGTGCCCTGCGAGCGAGGCGCCGCCGCAGACTAAAATGGCCAGCAGAAAGGCCCATCTCCGTTGAATTCCGCTCATCGGGTCCGCCCGGCACAAAACAAATCAGCGAGTGCCCACACGCAAACAAAAACATTGTGCCTCATACGGGGCAGAATCGGCGTGAAGAATCTGGAGCGGGAGAAGGGAATCGAACCCTCACCTCTAGCTTGGGAAGCTAGCGTTCTGCCACTGAACTACTCCCGCTCGCGATGAACCCAGGTGAAGGATAGCACCGCCTTCGCGGCCCAGGCAAGAATGCTTCAAGGAGAGGGATCGCTACGAGCATGGTAGCGCGGACTAAAAAGGAAAGCGCGGAGAAGCGATTTGCTTCGCCCGCGAGAGCGAAGACAGGCGAGATGCTACTCGTGAGTCGCCAAAAGCCTGCGATCAAGAGTCACAGCTGCAAAATACGAGCAGCGCGAAAGCTCCTCTTGAAACGTGCGGCGAAGCCCCCGTGAAAACGCTCCGGAAAGCCAACAGGCAAGCTTCACGAGCCGGTAATACAATCCGATGGTCCTGATTTCCATCGCATCATCGCCCGGATCGGGCGCGACACTCACCATCACCATCAAGTGGTGAAATGCCAGCGGATCGATTTGCTCGCTGTCCGCGGCGATGAGTTCCTGGACCTTGCTGGAGAGTTCCACCTTGCCGTACGTCACCAGAAGCGTGCGGCAATAGGCGAATGAAAACTGCGCCAGGGTGGCTGCCATAAACATCAGTATGAGAATCGAGATAATCATCGCTGGACCGTTCCCTCCAACAGAAGGAAGGCTCCTTTTTGGCCGTACTGTTGTTTCTTCGCCATGAATGCCAAAACTGAATCCTTTCAAAGGCGCGAGCTGAGTTTCGCCAAGCTCCTTGGATGCACCTCTTCTACAATTCCTCGCAGATGTATCTGCAATTGGCGAGCCACAGATTAGATTTTACTCAGCAATATACCGGCGCCCACCATCTGCCTGAATTAAGGGAACTTAATGAGGCCCCAAGCCCGCTCAGCGGAAAGAATTTACACCGCAGGCTCGGCCCAAGCCTGTGCCGCTCTGAACCAAAATGTACCGCACACGCACTCCGTCATCGCGCTCGCATTGCCTTTCTCGAAGCGGTCCTCCAGCCGCGCGGCCGCTCAGCGTCTAATCCTCATATTCTTGGTCCGCAAGACTCCATGTTAGAGTGGCGGCGCCGGTTCATGCGCATTCGACTGGGAGACGGCAGGGAGGGGAAGTGGCATATCGAGATCTGCGGGATTTTCTGAACACACTTGAGAAGAAGGATGAGCTAAGGCGCATTTCCGTAGAAGTCGATCCGGTCCTCGAAATCACCGAAATCACCGACCGCGCTGTAAAGGCAGGCGGCCCCGCCCTCCTCTTCGAAAAGCCCAAAGGCTCGAAAATTCCCGTAGTCACGAATCTCGTTGGCACCGAGCGCCGCATGAACCTGGCTCTGGAAGTCGAATCGCTCAACGAGATTGCCGACCGCGTGCATTCCTACATTGACATGCAGTCCCCGCAGGGATTCCTCGAAAAAGTGAAAATGTTGCCGAAGCTTGCGGAGTTGGGCTCCTTCTTCCCGAAGACAGTCCGCAACGGCGAATGCCAGGAGGTAGTCCGGACCGAAAACCTCTCCCTCAGCGAATTCCCGATTCTGCAATGCTGGCCCCAGGATGGCGGCCGCTTCATTACCTGGCCGATGGTCATCACCAAGAACCCCGAGACCGGGAAGCGCAATGTGGGCTGCTATCGCATGCAGGTTTTCGACGACTTGACCACCGGCATGCACTGGCAAACGCAGAAGCATGGCGCGGAACATTTCCGCAGCGCCCGCTCGAGAGACCTGGAAGGAAGGCTGGAGGTAGCCGTGGCCATCGGCGCAGACCCCGCTACGGCCATGGCCGGGATACTGCCGGTTCCCCCGGACATGGACGAATTTTTATTCTCCGGGTTCCTGCGCCGCGAGCCGGTCGAGCTGGTGGCATGCAAAACAGTTGACCTGGAAGTTCCGGGCAACGCCGAGATCGTGCTGGAGGGATTTGTCGAGCTCGGCGAATTGCGCACCGAGGGCCCGTTTGGGGACCACACCGGCTTCTATTCTCTCGAGGGGCAGTTTCCCGTCTTCCACGTGACCTGCATCACCCACCGGAAGTCCCCCCTCTATCTGACGACGATTGTCGGGCCTCCTCCTCAAGAGGACTATTTCATCGGCCACGCCATCGAGCGCATCTTTCTGCCGGTCATGAGGATGCAATATCCCGAGATTGTTGATGTGGCCATGCCCGCCGAAGGCATTTTCCAGAACCTGATGATCGTCTCGATCCGGAAAAGCTATCCCGGACAGGCGCGCAAGATCATGAACGCGATTTGGTCGCTCGGGCAGGCCATGTTCACGAAGGTTGTGGTGGTCGTGGATCATGACGTGAACGTGCAAGACTCGCGCGAAGTGGTTTGGAAGGCGCTTTGCGCCATTGATCCCGAGCGGGACATCCAATTTGTGCTCGGTCCCGTGGATACCCTCGACCACGCAGCGCGCCGGACAGACTTTGGTTCAAAGATGGGAATTGACGCCACGAGGAAATGGCCCGAGGAAGGATTCGCGGGCCGCTGGCCCGATGAAATAAAGATGGACGCGGCCACGAAAGCGCGCATCGATGCCATCTGGCACCATCTAAAAGTGGACCACACGAAGAAAAAGTAAACAGACGCCCGCCTGCTGGTAGCCCCCATGCCCCCGCCTCGCACCCCCTGCAAACATGGGCGAAATGCCCCATCTGGCCCTTTCCGCAGCCCTTTTGCCCTACCTGTCCTTGAGGCCTGGGTTTTAACCAACAGCACACAGGGGAAACACGTTGCTTGACAGTCCGTTCGGTGGATGTAATAAACGGTAAAAGCGGGTCGTACCGGGCGTATCAGTACTACGGGTCTTCGCCGCCTCGGATGTGCCTCAATGGGGTTTGAGGCAGATGTAACGGCAAGGGGCTTTGGGGGTCTTCACAGAAAAGTAGCCGGGCCAGAAATAAAAAGTGGGGCCGTTCTGCGAAGCGGAGCGGCGTGAGGAGTGAGGGGCCGCGCGATGTTCAATCTGGGGAAAGCGAAATCGTTAATCGGCCTGGATATCGGCTCGAGTTCCGTGAAAGCCATCGAGCTGAAAAAAGCGAAATCCGGGTACGAGCTGGTCAGCTACGGCCTGGAGGCTCTCGCCCAGGATACGGTCGTGGACGGCGCGATCATGGATGCCCCGTCGGTCGCCGAAAAAATCATTTCGATTTTCGAAAATCAGAAAATCAAGGCCAAGGATGTGGCCACCTCCGTTTCCGGCCACTCCGTCATCGTGAAGCGCGTGAGCATGCCGCTGATGACCGAGGAAGAATTATTCGACAGGATTCAAGCCGAGGCCAGCCAGCACATCCCCTTCGACATTGCCGACGTCAACCTCAGCTACCAGCTTCTGGAAGCCACCGAGAACCAGATGGACGTTCTGCTGGTAGCCGTCAAGAAGGACAAAATTCTGAATCACACGAACGTTCTGGCGCAGGCGGGGAAGACTCCCGTCATCGTGGATATTGACGCCTTCGCCCTCCAAAACGCCTTCGAGGTCAATTACGAGCCTGATCCCTCGCAAGTGGTGGCCCTGCTCAACGTGGGCGCCAGCGTGATGAACATCAATATCGTGCGCGGTTGGACGCCGCTCTTTACCCGCGACGTTTCCGTGGGCGGCAACCAATATACCGACGCGCTCCAGAAGGAACTGGACCTCAGCTTCGAGGACGCCGAGAAATTGAAGATGGGCGGAACGCTGGCCGGCGTGAGCGAAGAGCAGCGCACGGCCATCCTTCGCTCCGTCTCCGACATTCTGATCCTTGAGATTCAGAAAACCTTTGACTTTTTCCGTGCCACGGCGAGCGGGGAGAACATTCGCCGGATCTACGTCGCCGGGGGAACGGCGCGCGTTCCCGGCTTGCTCGACCTGCTGAAGGAAGAATTCGCCATGCCGGTCGAAGAGTTGTACCCCTTCCGGAAGGTCGCAATCAATCCTGGGCGTCACGATGAAAGCCAGCTACGGGAGTTGGCGCCGCGTCTGGCAATCGCAGTGGGCCTGGCGCTGAGGAGCTTTGACACGCCATGATCCGGATCAACTTACTGGGCCAGGCCCGTCCGAAGGCCGCCAAAAAAGCAGTCCCGCTGGAAGCTACCGTCCAGGTCTTGTTCCTGGCCGTGGCTGTCGGTCTCGCAGTTGTCATTCTCTTCATCACCTATCTTCAGCAGAAGAGACAGCTGGACGCCGCCAATCAGAAAATCTCCACCCTGCGCGCTGAGAAGGCCAATCTGCAAGCCATCAAGACCGATGTGGATCGCTTCGAGAGCCAGAAGGCCGAACTCCAGCACCGCATTGACGTGATCGAAACCTTGCAGAAGAACCGCACCGGTGGCCAGGAATTGCTTCAGATGGTGGCAAATACCGTCGTGCGCGTGGACTCGCTGTGGCTCACTTCTCTCGAGCGCAAGGGCGAGTCGCTTGACATTCAAGGGCAAGCCGGCTCCATCAACGCCGTGGCCAATTTCATTACCCAGCTCAAACGCTCCGGCTATTTCGGCAAAGTGGAAATTAAGGAAGCGAAGGAAACGGACATCGTCAAGTCGGCTCAGACCTTTGGGTTCACCATGACGGCTGACATCAGTCCGACACCGGCGGCACCGCCGGAGGGCCAGCCCAAGGCTCAGCCCACCGGTACCGCGCCAGCCCCGCAGCCTGCGGCCAAGGGGAGGAGCTAACCATGGCGACTTCATTCCGTGATTGGCCGTGGCCTCTACAAGCCCTGTTCTATGTCGGGTTGGCTGTGGTCATAGTCCTCGCCGGATTCTATGTCCCGGGCTCCCCGGTTCGAAACGTGCGCGCCGATCTGGAGACGGCCCAGGCCTCGTTGAAGCCTTTGGAGGCCGAGGTCGCCAGCCTGAGAGTCTATAAACAGCGCAGAGCGGAACTGCAATCGGAAATGGACGCGCTGCAAAAGCAACTCGCCACCTTGCAGACAATCGTTCCCGAGGAAAAGCAGGTTGACCAGTTCATCCTCATGATTCAGGGCGCGGCGGTTAGTTCCGGTGTTTCCATTCGCCGGCTCCTAGCCAAGCCGGTGGCGCAGAAGCCTTATTACTTCGAGATGCCGTTCGACGTTGAGGCCGACGGCCCCTACTTTGCCGTGCTGGACTTCTTCGCCCGCTTGGGGCGGCTCTCTCGAATCATCAATGTGGGGGACTTGAAGCTCACTGGAATTAGCTCGGGGAATGCGAAGTTCCATATGGCTGCGGGAACATCCGTGACAGGCACTTTTACGATAACCACTTTCTTCACGCAATCGGCAGACCATCCGGCGGCTGCCTCTCCGGCTGCTCCGCCGGCAAGACGGTAGGGCGATGACGATGAAACTGGCCAAGACATCCGCAAGACTGTTGGCAGTGCTGGCAATGTCATTTTGCCTCGCCTCCTGGGCCGGGGCACAGAACAAGCCGGCAAAGAAGCACGCGGGCAAAGGCAAGGCTGCGGCGAAGGCTGCCACAGCCGCGCCGGTACCGAAGCCCGAAGCGAGCGCCGCTCCCGAAGCAGCCAAGCTCGAGCCGGTGGTAGCCAAGCGCGATCCTTTCGAGCCGCTTGTAAACGAAAAAGAAGCCGGTCACGGGCCTTTGCCTCCGGGTAAGGCCGGACTGGTGATCTCAACGGTTCGCGTGGATGGCACGGTGCGAAGCCCCAGCGGGATGATTGCCGTGGTCTCGAACCCTGACCAGCGTGTCTACTTCATCCGCGAGGGCGACCGCCTTTACGATGGAGAAGTGCAGAAGATTGGATTGGATGGGGTCACGTTCAAAGAGAATTCAAAAGATGCGTTCGGGAAATTGGTGGAGCGAGTAGTCACGAAGCGAATCTACCCGAGTGCAGGAGAGCAGCAATGAGGATCATGAGGCGGGCGTGGGGGCTTTCAGCGCTGGTGGCTTTAAGCCTGATTCTGACGAATGGAGCGCTGCCGGCTAACGATTCGCCGGTGGTGCATGTGAAAGCGGTGGTGAAAGACGGCACCGTGCGGCTGGAAGCGCAAGCCAACGGGCCGTTCGAGTACACCACCTATCGCCCCAGTGAGAGCCTCTATGTGCTCGACCTGAGCGGAGTTTCGGCGGCGGACCCATCCGGCGCGCGCGTGGTGGCCTCTGATTTGATCAAGAGCTATCGCATGCTGACGTACGCCTCGGGTCAGAAGCCGATTGTCCGCCTGGAGATTTTGCTCAGCCAGGGCGTTGAGCCGCGCTTGGAGCGTAAGGATTCGCAGGATTTGACTCTCCTTGTCTCGCGATCCTCCGGCTCGGCCGCGCCAGCGGCTCCCGCGGCCATCTCGGCGCCTCCGGCCTTGACTCCCGCAGCCGCAAAATCCACGGAATCAAAATCGGTGGGCACCACATTCGAATCCATCCAGCAAGTGAAGCTCGTCCAGAATGGCCAACAGACCGAAGTGAATGTTCTGGGCTCCGGCCGGTTGAATTATCACGCCAGCCGTCTTCAGAATCCGGAACGCCTGGTCCTGGATTTCGCGGGGTCGCACCTGAAGACCTCGGAGAAGACGATTGCAAGCAATCTGGATCCCGTCCGCGAGATTCGCCTGGCTCAGTTCACGCCGGACGTTTCCCGCATCGTGATCGATCTCCGCCAGCCGGCGCGTTACAGCGTCAGCGCAGCAGGAAATTCAGTCTCGATCGTTTTTGCCGCCAACGCTGCCCCGGCCGGCGTCCCTTCGAAATCTAAATCTATCCCTGAACCGGAGCCTTCCAATCTGACAACCGCGAAAGCGCAAGCTCCGGCTGCCATACCGGCAACCAACGCGTCTGCAATTTCAAGCGGCATTCCTGCTCCCGCCGCCGTCCTTCCTGCGGCATTGACGCAGCCAACCGCCCAGCTGGCGGCTCCGGCCATTGGGACGGACGATACGGCAGCGAGTGCAAAGGCCGCTCCGGAAGCCCCGGCAACACCCGCTTCCGCGCCTGCCATTCCAACGGTAGCTCCTTCGCCGGCGCCCGAATCACCGCGCCCCCTCATCGGCGGGCAGAGCCCTGCACCCGCTCCCACGGGCAAGTACTCCGGTGAGCCGATTTCGGTCAACCTCAAGGACGTGGACCTGCGCGACTTCTTCCGCTTGATTCATGAAATCAGCGGCTTGAACGTCGTCGTCGATCCCCAGGTAAAGGGGAGCCTGACGATCGTTCTCGACGATGTACCGTGGGACCAGGCCCTCGACATCGTTTTGAATAATAACGACCTCGATAAGCAGCTGGACGGGAACGTTCTGCGCGTCGCCACTCGCCAGACGATGAAGAAGGAAGCCGAGGAAAGCCGCGACCTATCCAAGGCGCAAGCCGAAGCCGCCGACGTCGTCACCACCACCCGCGTGCTCAGCTATGGCAAGGCAACGGCCATGGTGGCCCTGCTGAAGAAGTTTCTTTCGTCGCGCGGCGATGTCCTGGCCGATGCCCGCTCCAACACTCTCATTATTCGCGACATTCCGAGCGTCCTGCCCGTCCTCGACAACCTGATCCGCCAGCTGGACCGCAAGTCCCAGCAGGTGGAAATCGAAGCGCGCGTCGTGGCCGCCACGAGGTCCTTCTCGAGCGAGATAGGGACGCAGTTCGGCGCCGCCAGTGCCTTCAATGGAATCGGAAGCGTTCTCGGCGGCACCTCCGGCGTCGGAACCAGCCCGGTCGTCCGCAACTTCCCGCCGCTCCCCGCTCCTCCGATCGTTGTAGGCACCGGCGGGAGCTCCACTACCAGCGGCTCGATCCCCTTGATCACCAACCTGGGCGTCGGCAGCCCCACCAGCGGCCTGAGCTACTCCTTCTCCGCGAAGAACTTCGCTCTCGACTTCATCATCACGGCAGCGGAATCCCGCGGCGTCGGCAAACTGCTCTCCAAGCCGAAAGTGATCACCCAGAACAACGAAAAGGCGACCGTCAAGCAAGGTACCAAGATTCCGGTCCAGACCATCGTCAACAATACGGTTTCCGTTCAGTTCGTTGACGCCGTGCTGCAGCTCGAAGTCACTCCGCAGATCACCGCGGAAGGCACCATTTTCATGGACGTCAACGTCACCAACGACCAGATCGACCAGGCCATCCCGCGCGTCCAGGGCATCCCCGCCATCGACACGCAAGCGGCCGAAACCAAAGTGCTCGTCAATGACGGCGGCACCGTCGTTATCGGCGGCATCATCGTTTCGAACCAACAGACCAACGTTGACCAGGTCCCGCTCTTCGGCAGCCTCCCCGTCGTCGGCAACCTGTTCAAGCACACCACGGTCAGCTCGACCGCATCGGAATTGCTGTTCTTCCTCACGCCGCGCATCCTGCCCAGCTAAGCAAGGCACGCGGGGAAGAGGGAACTGACGGCCAAAGTGGCGGAGAAATCGGGTCACAGAAGTTCAAGCCGGAGCCGTATGGATAGGCTCCGGCTTTCTTTTTCTGCTCTCACCGCCGACGCCTTCTGCGTCACGCACCTGCCCAATATCCGCTACCTTTGCGGCTTCACGGGCAGCGCGGGCCTCCTGCTCGTCGAATCCTTCGGCAGCACCCTCTACACCGATTCCCGCTATAAATTCCAGGCGCGCGAGGAAGCATCCGATGCGCGCGTGGTTATCGCCGCCCACGGCCTCGCCCGAGCCTTGGGCGAGCGCCTGCGAGGGCGGCGGGGGCGCCTGCGCGTCGCCTATTCCCCCTCCCACCTCACCGTCGCTCAGAAATCAGCCCTGGAGGCCGCCGCAGGCCCCCGCGTCCGCTGGGTGAATGGCGGTGACGCCATCGAGCGCCTCCGCGCCGTCAAGGACGCCTCCGAACTCGCCACCATGCGCGAGGCCGCCATGCTGATCAGCGAAGTGATGAACAACGTCATCCCCTCCATCCAGCCCGGCCTCACGGAACTCGACATCGCCGCCGAGATCGAATACGGCATCAAGCGCCGCGGCGCCAGCGGCCCCTCCTTTGAAACCATCGTCGCCTCCGGCCCCCGCTCCGCCTGGGCCCATGCCCGCCCTTCGTCCAAGCCTCTCAGGAAAAACGAGTTGGTCGTCCTCGATCAGGGTGCTATACTGCGCGACTATTGTAGCGACATGACTCGCACCGTCTTCCTGGGGCGGTCCCCTGCGCGCATTCGGCGGATGTACCGCGCCGTATTGGAGGCCCAGGAAGCGGCCAAGCGCGCCATTCGCCCCGGAGTCACGGCGGGAGCAGTTGACGCGGCAGCCCGGCGGGTCCTGAAGGGGTTCGGATTCGCCCAATACTTCACCCACAGCACCGGCCACGGCCTTGGCTTGGAAGTTCACGAGATGCCGCGGCTGGGCAAGGGCGAGCAGACCGAACTCCAGGAGGGAATGGTGGTCACGGTCGAGCCGGGCGTCTATATGGAGGGCTTGGGCGGCATCCGCATTGAGGACGACGTCGTCGTGACATCGAATGGCGCGGAGGATTTGACCACCGCGCCGCGGGAATTTCTCGAACTTTAAATGGCAACGCGAACGAAATCCCAGCCAAAACCAGCCAGCTCCTCTCCGGGTGTCGACCTGACCGAAATCGAGCGCCTGCTTGGCTTCATGGACAAGCATGGGCTCGAGGAATTCGAATACGAGCGCGATGGCCTGCGCATCCGCCTGAAGAAGGCCTCGGCGCACTCCCAGGGCGCCGTGCGCGTCTTCCCGGCCCCGGAGATCGTCGTCCCCGGCGCATCCCCTGCATCGCATGCCAGCGCGTCAGCTCACGCGCCTTCCGCAGCACGGGAAGCGTCCTCGGACCCCGGCCGCTCGGAAGACCTCCACGTCGTGAAATCGCCCATTGTCGGCACCTATTACGCCTCGGCCACGCCCGGTGGCGAGCCATTCGTCGCGGTCGGGGCGCACGTCGAATCCGGGCAAGTGCTGTGCATCATCGAAGCCATGAAATTGATGAACGAAATCGAAGCCGATGTAGCGGGAGAAGTGGTGCGCATCTTCGTCGAAAACGGCCAGCCGGTCGAATACGGCGAGCCGCTCTTCGGCATCCATCCGCACCGGAAGAAGTAGCGCTTCTTGTCCCGAACCCCATGTTCCGAAAAATTCTGATCGCCAATCGCGGCGAAATCGCCCTGCGAATCCTCACCGCCTGCAAGGAACTCGGCATTCGCACCGTCGCGGTCTATTCCGAAGCCGACCGCAACGCCCTGCACGTACGCTTTGCCGACGAAGCCATCTGCATCGGCCCGCCGCGCAGCAGCGAAAGCTACCTGAATATCCCCCAAGTCATCAGCGCCGCCGAAATCGCCAATGTGGACGCCATCCATCCCGGCTACGGCTTCCTCTCCGAAAACGCGAATTTCGCCGAAGTCTGCGAAGCCTCGCACATCACCTTCATCGGCCCCTCGCCCGAGTCCATCCGCCTGATGGGCGAAAAAGACAAAGCCCGCGTCGAGATGGCCGCAGCCGGCGTGCCCATCATTCCCGGCAGCCCCGGCGTGGTTCCCGACGAAGACGCGGCGAAAAAAATCGCCGAGGAAATCGGCTACCCGCTGATCATTAAGGCCGCCGAAGGTGGCGGCGGGCGCGGCATGCGGGTCGTGCGCGAAAAAGGCGAACTCATTCCCGCGTTCCAGACCGCGCGCAACGAGGCCGAGCAGGCCTTCGGCAGCGCCAATGTGTATATCGAGAAATTAATCGAGCGCCCGCGCCACATCGAGTTTCAAGTCCTCGGCGATAAGCACGGCAGCGTCATCCACCTCGGCGAGCGCGAATGCTCGATTCAGCGCCGCCATCAGAAAGTGCTCGAGGAGTCTCCCTCGCCCGTCCTGGACGCGAGG
>Ga0187819_10000058_pt1 | contig 48075 bp, 50 predicted proteins | sample NC_wetland_sal_i_15_FD_132411 | JGI IMG/M metagenome (GOLD analysis project Ga0187819, IMG submission 132411) | Wetland sediment microbial communities from Neuse River Estuary, North Carolina, USA - SO4_4 | ecosystem: Environmental > Aquatic > Freshwater > Wetlands > Sediment | place: USA... | reverse complement strand
GTGGAACTTCCGCGTGTGGCACGACATGGTGAATCGGAAGCGTGTTGCACGGGTCTTTTTCTGGAACGATGAGCGAGACTCCAGCGGCATTGTTTTGTTTCCACCTGGAGCGCGTACCAATTTTTCTGCCTTGCATAGCCTAATCGAGAAGCTCGCCGCAGACCCAAACCTCCGGGCGAAGTATCAAAGGAAGTTGCGTTTTCCACTAGAGCGGTACTACTCGGAATATGGAGCCCTCCCCGAGGAGTCAGAAGCAGCCGAGAAACGGTGAATGTCACAGCGCTCGGGCCAAGTCGCATTACCCGGACATCTCTAAGAATTCGTAGGAGATATGAAAATGGAAACGACGCGACGTTCGATCCTTTGCCTTATTGTTCTGCTTCTTATGGCGCCAATGCTCCGCGCACAGGATTTGTCTAAATACCGGGCTTTTTCACTCGGAACCAGCCTGGCTAGCGTGCTGAAGCAAACGGAGCAGAAGTCAGCAGACGTAAAGGTGATTCATGCTCGTCCTGCGTTGATTCAGGAGCTGAATTGGTGGCCGCCGAACCTGCCCGAGGCTTCCTACCGATCTGACACCGTTGAACAGATTCTCTTCTCCTTCTACAACGGTGAGCTTTACAAGATTTCGTTAATTTATGATCAGGCTTCCACAGAGGGACTCACTGCGCTGGATATGATAAAGGCGATTTCCGCAAAATATGGCCAGGCGACAAATGTTGTGCCGGAGAGCAACTCCCCGAAGAGCGAGCAATATGAAGTCCCGCAAAAACTCGTTGCGTCGTGGGAAGATTCACAATATTCCTTCAACCTTGTCCGGTCTTCTTTCAGCGAACGTTTCGGCCTCGTCATCTATTCGAAGCCCGCGAATGCAGAAGCTGAACTTGCCACTGCCGAAGCGATAAAACTCGACAAGCAAGAGGGGCCGCAAAGAGAAGCGGAGCGTCAGAAAAAAGAAACGAAAGACCTCGAAGTGACGCGGCAAAAGAACCTGAAGAATTTTCGCCCATAGGTAGCCGCAAGTGTGGTAACCAACCAGAAATGCATCCACAGGACGAGCAAAAACTGCAAGTGTTGAAGGAGCGGCAATCCGTGTTTATATTTTAAAGGGCTTGGAGTCTACGCCAAAGTCGAATCAACAGACAACTGAGGTTCAAAAAACCCTCTCCCGAATTTTGGAACCCTCTAAGGCGACACGATAGAGCGTTCCGACCCCAACCCCCATTTCGGCCGCGATCCGCTTCCAGCCGACGCCCTTGCTGCGCAGCGCCGCAATCCTCTTCGTGTCCAGGATCTTCTTCGGGCGCCCGAGTTGTTTGCCCTTCGCCCTGGCATTGCGCAGGCCCGCTTTCACCCGCTCTACGATCAGGCCCCGTTCCAACTCGGCCACGGCGCCGAGGACGGTAAAGACCATCTTGCCGGCCGGAGTACTGGTATCAAGCTGTTCCGAAAACGAAACAAACTCGATGCCCTGGGCGCGAAAGGTCTCAAGGGCTCGCAGTAGGTGACTGACTGAGCGTGCGAACCTGTCGAACTTCCAGACCACGACGGCATCGAAGCGGCGCCGGTGCGCGTCGGCCATGAGCCGATCAAGCTCCGGGCGCGTCTCTTTCGTGCCGCTGATGCCGATGTCAACGTACTCACCGGCAACGGTCCAGCCGCGGCGCTCGGCGTACTCGCGCAGCTCGCGCGTCTGCATGGTGGGATCTTGCCCATTGTTGGCCGTGCTCACCCGGGCGTATATGGCGACTCTCATTTCGACCTCCGAAGCGTCGATGCCGTGCGACCTGGCTGGAGCGTGATTGTGTGCCGCAGAAACTTCGCCCGCGGATTGTGGCCGCATGGCTGAAACCGTCTTTCGATGACAGGCTCGAACGTCGCCCAGCACTGGCCGCACTCGAAAAACCTGTGCCACTTCCGGTTAGGACCGCACTCGAGTAGCGGTCCATCGCAGCGAGGGCAATTCGCCGGCGAAAAGGCCCACGCGACCATCATTTCCGCGGCCGTCCTAGCCGTTTGGTCGGTTTGGCGATCGGCGCGTGTCCCGCTGTTATCTCTGCGAGGATCTTGCGCGCGCTGTCCGATTTGAGCGTGAGTGCGGCCTTCATCTCCCCGAGGCTCGGCCGCTTTGTTTCCCCGGCTCGCTTCACGATGGCCGCCTGCAGCCGATGGATATAGAGCCCGTAGCACCGCAGACAGAGCCCGAGGGACTGATGCGGCACGTCTTTGCGCTCGCATTTGAAACAGCCCCACTCGTCGTAGACCAGGGAGTACTTTTGCCAATGCCACATGGGTATAAGCCGCCGTATCGCCTGAGCAATGTCACGCGGCAGACACCAGGGCTGGGGGAGAACGCTCTCGGATAGCTGTTCGTCGGTTTCCGGCTTCGCTGCTTCGGCCGCGGCGCTCTTGTCTGCGAGTCGCTGCAAGACGGCTTCCGTCAGCCGGTCGAGCGCAAGTTCTCCCTTCGACGGTAATATTTCAATCGCTGGTTTAGGCTTTCGCATGGGTGTCTCCGTGCGGATGGAATTTCTCGTGGATTTTCAGCAACTCGGGGATGCTGACGTGCAGGTATCGCTGGGTCGTAGTAAGACTCGCGTGACCAAGCAAGTGTCCGATGTAGAGCAGGTCTGTGCCGTGGTCGCGCAGATGCGTGGCGAAGGAATGTCTCAACTGGTGCGGATGGACATCGCCCAGGCCGGCGCGTCTCGCGGCTTGTCTGACTATGCGCTCAACGGCTTTCATGCCTAATCGATGAGAGTCGTTTCCGGGATGCTGAGCGCTCGGTCGAGCTTTGATGAATCGGAGTAACGCGGCTTTCGCGGCTTCGACAGTGGGCAGTTCTTTGTAAGTGCCGAGATACCTGTAGCGCTCGTGACGTTTCCATGTGCCGTTGGCTAGGTGTTTCCATTCCGCCCAACGGCCAGTCCAGTACGGTCTCTTCGCGGTGTCGTGGAAATTGACGGAGCCTTGCTGCGAGCGCCGCCTAGATAGAAACAGCGGGCCGGAAGTGCGGCCTTTCAGGTAGGCCCGGAGCGCTCCGGCCGCGTAGCTACCGAAGATCGTGATGCGGTCTTTGTCGCCTTTGCCGCGGCGAACCAACACGCTACCGCCCTTTCCATCGGCATCGAAATGTACGTCCTCACAATCGAGCGCGCGCAACTCGGCGCGACGGACTCCAGATGCGTAGAACAGCTCCAATACCGCGAGATCACGAGGAGTTTGGGCGCCATGGAGAAGTTGTTTGATCTGGTCCTCGCTCAGAGAATCGGGCAGGCGCGTCGGGATTTTGCGCGTTGGAATCGTGAGCATGGGACCGCGCTGCACGACGCCGCCCATGTTCAGGAAGATATAAGACTTGCGAAGCGCGTAAAGGTTTCGCGCAAGGCTCGCGGGGCAGAGCCGTCGAGTCTCCTGTAGGTATTGCAAGTATTCTGCGACGTGATCGCGCTTCACTTCGAGCAAGCTGACTTGTCCCGTGAAGGAAGCAAACTCGCGTACGTCGTGGCAATAGTTGACGCGGGTGCTTGACGAGAAATTCTGCACCATGAGCCACTTATCGAAGCCCGCGACGAGATCGAGATTCAACTCGGTGTGAGTCGTTTCGTTTACGGCCTCGCGCTGCACGTTGTTTCTCCCGGGCCTTGCCTTCCATCGTCGGCGGCGCGGGCAAGGTTGAATGCGCCGGACGCCAAGAGCCGCACCGAAGCGCGGCACTCGGCGTTTCGGAGTTATTCGGCAGCGATGGCGACGGGCGCCGAAAACTTCCACAGTTTGGCCGTGGCGACGTACGGGATTCTCAATCGCACCGGCGCATTGTTCGACCGCAGAAGAACGACGCCCGAGCGTCGGCGTGAGCCGATGTCGATGGCGCTTTCTTCTTTCTGGATCATCCAGCCCTGCGCCAACGCCTCTTGGAACGAGCGAGGCAGGTCCGCAAGGTTGGTTGTTGGCTTGAGGCTCGGACGTGGTAGTGCGTTTGTCCGAGGCAAAGCGACTGCTGTAGATGCTTGCATGGCGAATCCTCCAAAGCGTCCCGCGTTCCTCATCGGCGGCGCGGCAGAACGCACGAGTGCGCCGGACACGCAAGGCGGGCGAAACAAAACCCGCCCCGCGTGTTTCGGAGCTACTCGATTACGAGCGAGACCGTGCGAGAGGGCTTGGTGCTGGAGAGAACCTTGGCGCAGTAGGCTTCGCCGTCCATCTTGAGCCGTTCGGCCAAGCGAACGACAACGTCCTTCCACGACACGTTCCTGCGGAAGTTTTCCTTAAGCTCGCCCTTATGATCGCCGGGCTCAAGGAAGGCGCCAGTCTCAAGCCGCGCTTTGATGGACTGCTCGGCGGCTTCGACTTGCTCTTGGAGTTGATGGAGACGACCGCGCAGAGAGAGCAGCACTATCAGCTCTAGCTGCGTGATTGCCTGGGATGCGGGGAATTGGACGACTGCGGATTTCGACTGCTCAACTGACTGTGATACGTTCGTCTGAGTTGCCATGGGAGCACGCTCTCCTTTGGTGATTAGGGCTGCCGGGCAGGTTGCACTGCGCGGTGGCCCGCTTTTTTCCTCTATCGCTTCGGCTTCGGCTTGCGACCTCTCCCTTTGCGATAGATTTCTTCCTTCGCTTTACGGAGCCGAGAAATGTCCTCCTCGCTCCAGAGTCTTTTTCCTACGCCTTTGACAAGCCGCGTCCGCGGAGCCCGAATCTTTCCCGCCATTATCCAACGTTGGAGGGTGACTCTTGTAATGCCGACTGCCTTCGCTGCTTCTCGCGTGGAGTAGGTTTGCCGACTCACGGATACATGTGTATCACATTTCCCTTGACCTGTCAAGCCCTTTGTGAAAGAATCTTTGTGGGCCGAAGCCGACGATCACGAGTCGTCAGAAGGAGCAAGTCATGGGCAGCCGAGACAAGCGAGGTCGAGAGAAGAGAAAGCCAAAGAAAGCGCAACTCAAACCAGTCAGCAGGCCATTGAAACCGGCGGCAGTAGAGAAACCGGCGGCGCCACCGGCGCCACCACCGGCACCCGCAAACCGATGAGGGGACAGGGAGAGTGAACTGAAAAACGAAAGTTCCCGTCTGGAACCGGTACGCCAGAATCGCTCGGGACGGCAAGGGAAATCATGAACAGAACAGAGACAGCCATCTACCTCGTCGGCCATGGCCCTTTCCACAAGCCGCGGCTGATCGAACTTCAACACCGGAGAATCATGCGGTATTACGACGCGCTCGGCGCTCGAACGAAGACGAAACCGGATATCTACACCGATCTGAACATGCCCCGAACTTCCGATGGTCCACACAAGCCGGAAGCATTGCCAGCTTTCATGAAGCTTTGGCAGGCGATTCGCGCGAAGCAATACACACTGGTATTGCTGGATTTGGAAGACGGAGTCGACCAAGGATCGTTGCTGTTTGTGCGCCCGATTCTCCAGGAAGCAGGCGCGAAGGTGCTGAATGCTTTCTATGATGACGATGAGGTTTTAGAGCGGTCTTTGAAAAAGCGCTATGGTAAGCGCGCGCTGGTAGATGACATTAGCGACGGGTCCGATTTGGTCGGCTTCTTTCCCGGCTTAGCCGGCGATGTCACCGAGGCTGCTCTTCGCAGAGAACTTGGACGCGGTGGCCTTCTCCAGGTCAATGATCGCATCGATAGCCTGAAGCGGCTAAAGCCCTATAGCGGCGGCAATGTACCTTTCATCGAGGACAGGCTGAGCCTGGAATGGAAAGCTCCCGGGGAAACAGGAGGCTAGCGCGTCTGAACAGTTTCGAACTACTGCTTGTCGTACACCGAAGTGCTGGTGAACTTCTTGCCCTGGGCGTCGGTTCCGTGGAGCGTGACCGTGCGGGTCTTGCCGTCGGCCGAGACGACACCACGACCGCTAATCGTAACCTTGTCGCCCTTCTTGTTGGTGAACGCCAGTGTGCGGTCGTCGACCTTCTTGTACGAACGTGTATCCGTATTTGGATCTCCTGTGACCGGGTAGTCTTTGCCGTCGAATTTGCCCGTCCATTCGCTGTGTGTCGGCTTACCGTCGCTACCGGTGCCGTCCGTGGTGACTTTTACGTTGTCTCCCGCGGCCTCGTACACGACCGTGGTGTTCTTCGGTGTTCCTGGGCTGATCTTGGACTTGGCCTCGTTGAGTTTCCAGGTACCCATAAATGCATCGTTGGCGGCGAGGCACACTGCCACTCCAACAAAACCCAATGCCAGAGCCAATACGATCGCTTTTGCTTTCATATCCCCTCCTGATTGAGAAGCTTGTGGTGGGCCTGATTGGTGCGGTGGATTCTAGCGCCAGGGGCTGCATCTGGCAACTCGCGAATACTCTCCAAACGCGTAGTCCTGTGGTCGCCTTATCTCCTGGGCTTCGGCTTGCGGCCCCTGCCTTTGCGGTAGTTTTTCTGTTTGTAGCGTCGAATCCTAACCAGATCGGCCTCAGTCCAGAGCCGTACCACTACCCCACCAATCCGCGTCTTTCGCGGTGCCGTCAGCTTCTTGCTCGACACCCACCGCTGCAGCGTAATGTGATGTACTCCACATTTCTTTGCCGCTTCGGGAGTGGAATATTTCGCCATCGCTAACTACCACTAGCACATTTTGATTGACCGGTCAATTCAATCTGTGAAAGAATCTTGGCTTAAGAAAGAAAAAGCCCCGGCTGGCACCGGGGCATGGAATGCAGTGTGAAGAGTGACAAGAAGAGTAAGCGAAAAGCGTCGAGGCACGCAAGGGATAACCCAGCGGACTTCGCAGACGTGCTTACGGCCATCGGCGGTAGACGTGGTTGGATCTCTGCGGCCCTCGGTAGCGGAGTAAAGCGCACTAAACGACCGGGCGCACCACGTAAGGACGAGGAACGTAAGCTTGTACTGAAGCGGCTGGCCGCGGGAGCGTCGTGGGGCAAGGTCATGATCGGGATGAATTTGGAAACCAGGCAGAGAAAGAGCAAGGACGCGTACCGTAAGCTCGTGATGTCCTGCGAATGGAGCAAGGACGCTTACCGCAAGATTCTGAAGTCCCGCAAACCACAGTAGACTCACCTTCGGCTGGAAACCAAGAGTAATTTCTAGGCAATTCACCCTATGGAGAAAACCCCTAAGAGGTTTCCTCCATGGAAAAAACCCCCTACGAGGTTTTGTCCATCTTCCCGCAATCCGTCCTTTAAGGCAGCTTGGCCATAGTTGCGATAACGACAACGTTTCTTCGCAACTGAAGGGGGTTGTACATGGAACTCACGACTTCACAGGCGGTGCGTGCCTACGGCGTTTTTCCTAATGTGCTTCATCGCATGATTTTGATGGGTAGGCTTGAAGCACGTAAGAACACTGATGGCCGATGGCTGATCAACAGAGAAAGTCTGGAGCGATGGAATCGGAATCGCGTGCGGCGAGTCAAGCCGGATGTCGCGCGATCAACAGGCACAGACCTCGCGCACGCCAGCACATAAACGGATTTCGAACACACCCGTATGCGCGTGGCTGCGCGTACGGGTGAATTTCTCAAAAAGGAAAAACGGAGCAGACATGCAGAGAGTAATTGAAGCGGCGAACGAAAGTCACACACCCTCCTGAATTGAACCATGTGGCGCAAAGGAGTTCGCGCCCGGTTTACAACCGCCACAGAGAGCACACTTCAGACGCGCTGCTGCTGCTTGAGCGTTTACGCGAGGCAACCCGCGACGGCGAATACCCCTCAACGGCTGAACTGCAACGTGAGGGCAAGTATGGTCTGCGCCCCGTCAACCGCATTGGCGATCTGATTAAAGGAAAGTACAACGGAACGCGGTACGACATCGAGCGGTTGGATTGTTCGCGTGGCGTGTACCGTTGGCGCCTACATGAACCACCGCGGCCCGGTTATCCCAAGGACAAGCGACAAGGCACTCTAGCGCTGGAAACCCCCAAGCAAGAGATTCCCTGGAACGAGCGCAAGCCCGTCACCGGCCTAGAATTGTTCGACGCGGCGGTGCGCTGATGGCATTCATAAGGCGCAAGATCGCAAACGCCGTCTGCTACTACGACATCGCGGAGAGTTACCGCGAAGATGGCGAAGTCAAAAAGCGAATCCTGATTTCCTTGGGCCGCTGCTCCAGCGTCGTAGAGGCCATCCAAAGCACGGAATACCGGCTAAAGCGCTACCTCGCCAACCCTCATCCGGAACGCGCCAGGGACCGCAATAAGGCCGAAAAACTCCGTCACAAGCTGGAAATTCTGCGCAATGTGGTAACAAAAGCGTCCCCGCTCCAAACCTTCAATTCTGACTACACCGAATCGGTGGCCGCGACATGAGCAATGATCTGATCGTTGTTCGCGTCCACGTCGAGCGGATCGGCGACGGCGCCCTGCCACGTCCTGAATTGCTTACGGTTCTGCGCGGGCAATTGACCTTCCTTCGCATGGGAGCCGAGCAAGGCATCCCGGTATCGGTGAAGTCGATTGCCAGGGCAGAGCAGCTTGCGCGGACCCTTGAACTCTACGAGGTGGCCGCATGACGGATCACGGCCGCAAGTACGGCGACAAGACGTCCTACCCGATTTGCGTCTGGAATGGGATTTTGGATCACTGTCAAAAGATTGGGCTCGCGCTGTGGGTGTTTCTCTGGTGCCTCGATAAGATCACGGTCGAGAAAGACGGAATTGGATGGGTATTCGGCAAAGCGCCCGTCAGAGTCTCGCGAATCGCTCAAGACTTCGGCATCTGCGAGAAGACCGTCCGCGTCCATCTGAATCGCCTCAAAGCGTTCGGGTACATCTCCACGAAAAAGACTCCCTTTGGTCTGATCATAGGCGTCAAGAACTCTCGAAAGATTTGGGCGCCAAGTGCTCAAACCTCCGGTAAGAACCTACCGGAGGCTAGTACCGAGTCCGGCAGTTTCATTCCCGAGTCCGGTAAGAACCTACCGCAGCAAAGAAGACAAAGCAGTAGACAAAGCAATAGACGCAGCAGCAGAGGCGTCCGCGGCTTGGCGAGCCATCGGAACCGAGAAACTTGGGACCCCACGGTTTAGGTCCAGGTGGGAGTTTCTGTTTGCCCACCGAAACGGCAATTCCGTCTCCGACGCGATGGAGCGCTGCATCGTTTCCTGCCAGGAAGCCCGCATCCCGATTCCGAAACCGTTCTACGACGTGAAGCGAAAAGTCGAAAGGGAGGAGGCGCCATCCATAGACCACGGGAAAAACGGGGGATTGAGTTACTTGCCGGCGATGCCGCCACTACCATGCAAGAGTTAGAAAAATCGCTGCCGCATGATGACCTGATGGAGCGGGCCGTCCTCGGAGCAATCCTTGCGGGCCATCGACAGGCCGGCGAAGTGCTCGACATACTCAAGCCGGAGGATTTTTTCAATCCCGGTAGCGTGGACTCCCCGCACGCAAAAATTGCCAAGTGCCTGCTCACCTTGCATTGGGGCGGCACTCATCCCGATCTGCTTTCGGTTCACGACGAATTGACGCGAGCCGGCGAAATGGAAACTGCCGGCGGGATCGCCTACGTTGCCTCGCTTGTGGACGGAGTAGCGCTCAAGAGTGACGTTCTGTACGTTCTCCGCGGCCTTCGCCGGATGGCGGCCCACCGCGAAGTGATTCGACTCGCCGACAGCATTAAGCAGCTCGCCTTCAGGCAAGTGGGCAGCGCCGAATCCCTGCTTGATTCTGCGGTCGAGAAATTCTCGAACCTTGCGCGCGACCTGGAAAGCACCGACGACGACGGCACGCCGTATTTCGACTCCGCATCGGAAGCTCTTGCCATAGCAAGGGAAGGCGCGCGGCTGAAAATCTATACCGACGTCGCCAAGCTCGACCAGTGGACCGGGGGATTCCGTGAGGGCGAGTTAATCGTTCTAACCGCTGAAACCGGCACAGGAAAATCCCTGTTCGCAGCGCAGATTCGGGCGCGGGCCTGCCGCGATGGATACCTCGCCTTGTTCTGTAGCGGTGAGATGAGCCGTTCGCATCTTGCAAGCCGCGAGCTAGCGACGGCATCGGGCGTGACGCCAATCAAGATGCGCCGGGATGATCTGCTCACAGAAGAAGACTTCGAAGCGCTGGTAACTGCGGCATCCCACCAATGCAAGAAATGTCGAATCCTCGACGGCGAGTTGAGCCTTTCGCGCATCCGTCGCGCCGCACGAAAGATGAAAGCTCGCACGGGCCTGGACCTGCTGATTCTCGACTATGACGAACTGATCGACGCGGAAGGTAAAACAGAGTTTGAGCAACAGCGCGTGATTGCGCGGGCGGCGAAGTCGCTGGCTCAAGAACTTCACTGCGCCGTGATCCTAATTTCGCAACTGCGGAAAACCACACAAGGCGAGGACGCCGGCAAGCCCACACTGCAACGGCTCTATGGGAACGCGGCAAAGCAGAAATTCGCCAGCTTCATCGTCCTGGCGGATCGCCCCTACGTGCGAGAACTCGAAGGCGACGAAAAAGAAGCAGAGCTGCAACTGCTAAAGAGCAGGGACGGGAAAACGGGCCGGATCAAGGCCACGTTCAACATCAAGAGTCTGCGCTTCGAGGAAGCAAGAGAAGAGGCAGGTGTGTGGCAGGACCGCACACAGCCGCGCGAGGCGCAAGACTGAAACGACCATGGCTCCGGCTATCCAATTCGGCAGTAATAGCAAGGCACGGCGCTCAGAGCTGGACCCCGCGCTCAAGGAATTTCTGGACTTGGTTGTCATTCCTGCGCTCGTGAAGGAATATCTCCAGGAACACGAGCGCGAGAATCGTCTTGCTCTCGTTCCCGAGAGTGTGACACATTTCGCTTCGAACGATTCAGCTTCAGCCGAGGGGGTTCAATGAGCCCAGTACTCCGCTGCGCTGTTTACGCCCGCTTCTCCAGTGAGAAGCAGAGTCCGCTCAGCATCGATGACCAGGTGCGGAAGTGCCGCGAGTACGCAGAGCCGCGCGGCTGGTCGATTCTCGACTCCCACGTCTACAGCGATGAGGCCATCTCTGGGGCAACGGATGACCGCCTGGGCCTTCGCCGGATGCTCGCCGCAGCTACCAGTAAAGAAAAGCCGTTCGATGTCGTTCTTGTTGACGACACTTCCCGGATAAGCCGCACGCTGAAAGACTCCTTCACGATTCACGATGAGTTGCGTTTTGCTGGCGTGCGTCTGGTCTTCGTGAGCCAGGGAATCGACACCGACTCCGAGCAAGCCGAAGTGCTACTCGCAACCCACGGCATCGTCGATTCGCTCTATCTCAAAGAACTTGGAAAGAAGGTACACCGCGGCGTCGAGGGTAAGGCGCTCAACGGTTTGCACACTGGCGGTCGGTGCTTCGGCTATCGCAATGTGCCGATCGAGGACGCAACGCGCGTCGACCAGCACGGCAGGCCATTGATTACCGGCGTCCGCCTTGAGGTTCGAGAGGATCAGGCGGCCATCGTCCGGAGAATTTTCGAGATGTACGCCGGCGGGAACAGCCTGCAGAAGATCGCAAAGCAGTTGAACGCCGAAAAGGTCGTCTCGCCGCAGCCGCAGAAGGGAAGGGTTTCCCGTTCGTGGTGTCCATCGTCCATACGTACGATTTTGCGGAATGAACGCTTTCACGGGCGCGTCGTGTGGGGGAAGACGGTCAAGGTGCGCTCGAAGTCCGGCAAACGCATCTACAAACGAACTACCGCGGATAAGTGGGTGGTGCGCGAGATCCCGGAACAACGAATTGTGTCTGAGGAGCTTTGGGACTCCGTTCAGGCCCGCATCGAAATTGTCAAGCAAGTCTACGGCGAGATCGGGAGGAAGGGCGGAATGCAGGGCCGCTCAGTGAGCTCTCCGTACCTGTTCTCCGGGCTGCTGAAGTGTAGCGAGTGCGGGGCGAATATCAGCATCGTTTCCGGCCGATGGCGCGGGCGCAGTGATGTCGTGTACGGCTGCCCGCAAAACACATTCCGAGGGACGAGTGTCTGCACGAATAGCGTGCGTGTCTTCCGTCGTGCGCTGGAAGAAGGATTGCTGGATGGTCTGCAAGAGCAGATAATGCGACCAGAGGCAGTCGAGTACGTCCTCGACAATTTCGAGGGTCAATTGCTGAAAGCTTTGGACAACCTGGGTGGCGAATTGGACCGCATGCACCGGCGCAAGGCAGAGCTGGAGCGTGAGGTGAGTAATCTCGCTCAGGTTGTGGCGCAGGGGGATTTTTCGCCGGCACTTCGCGCGGCGCTAGTCGACCGCGAGCGCGAGATCGGCGAGATAACCGCGAAGCTGCTCGAAGCGCGGCCCGATTCTCTGCGCGTCAAACTCCGCAACATCCGCAGTTTTGTCGAGCTCCACATGCGGGACATCCGGGCCATCGTCAATTCTGACCCGGCGCAAACGCGTGCCATCTTCGCAAAACACATCGAGAAAATAACTCTGACACCAACCGGAGAGCACTACGTAGCTTCAGGCACTTGGAACTTCGTAGGGCGTGGCAGTATCGGTGGTGCCGGGGGCCAGAATCGAACTGGCTACGCCCGCCTTTTCAGGGCGGCGCTCTACCAGTGAGCTACCCCGGCACGGTTCGAGCCTGTTAATTTTAGGGTCGCACGGAATTTGTGTCAAATCGAAGGTTTTACGCAGTGCGGCGTGGCGAGGCTGGGGAAGTGGCGCGAGGGCCCAAAATTCGACCGCAACACAAGAGCCCGAAGCTGACGATACTGACTATCGGGCATTCGACGCACTCCCTCAAGGAGTTTGTGTCGATGTTGGAAGCGCATAGCGTCGCCCAGATCGTGGACGTACGCACTATCCCAAAGTCTCGCCGGGTACCGCAGTTCAACGGCGAATCGTTGGCCACGGAGCTGCCCGCCCGCGGAGTGAAGTACGTGCACCTGAAGAGCCTCGGCGGGCTGCGCCACGCTACGAAGGAATCGATCAACACGGGCTGGCGAAATGCCTCGTTCCGAGGATATGCCGATTACATGGCTACAGAGGAGTTCCGGCGGGGTATCGAGCGGTTGTTGGAGCTGGCAAGCGATGAGCGGAGCGCCATTATGTGCGCCGAAGCAGTGCCGTGGCGCTGTCACCGGTCATTGATAGGAGATGCCTTGCTGGTACGCGGTGTGCGGGTCGAAGACATCATGAGCGCCAAAATCCGCCGCGAACATACCTTGACGCCGTTCGCTAAGGTCCAGGGACTGGAAATCACCTATCCTGCGGATGAAACGATGGACTTGTTCGTCGAGTCGAGGCGGAGCGCGTAGCCGAATACGCTGCGTGGTCGAGCTACCGTTCAAGACCGCTGGGAGTCGTCAAATTCGCGCATCCAGTCGCGGCCTTTGAGGAGCTCGCGGGGCCGGGTGCCGTCCGGCGGGCCGACCAGGCCGTCCTTTTCCATCAAATCGATCAAGTGAGCGGCACGGCCGTAGCCGATGCGAAGCCGACGCTGCAGCGTCGAAGTGGACGCGCGTCCCATTTCGCAGACCACGCGTACGGCGTCCTGATACAGGTCGTCATCGGCTTCGCTGCCCGGCGTCTCGCCATTCTGATCGGCTTCAGGATTGCCATTTTCATCCTTGGGCGTTTCCAGAAGTTGCTCGTTGTATTTGGCTTGCGCTTGCTCGCGCCAGAAATCACAAACGGAGGTGATCTCGTCTTCGGTAACCAGCGGCCCGTGGATGCGATGCAATCGCGCCGATCCCGCGGGCAGGTATAGCATGTCGCCCTTGCCGAGCAGGGATTCCGAGCCGTTTGAATCGAGAATCGTCCGCGAATCGACTTTGCTGGCCACGCGGAAGGATATGCGGGCAGGGAAGTTCGCCTTGATCAAGCCGGTGATCACGTCCACGGACGGCCGCTGGGTGGCCAAGATCAAATGAATGCCCACGGCGCGGGCCATCTGCGCCAACCGAGTAATGGATTGCTCGACGTTGTTGGTATCGACCATCATGAGGTCCGCAAGCTCGTCGATCACGATCACCAGGTAGGGAAGCGGCTTGTGTTCGCTCTCCTCGACATTCTCAAAGAGAGAGAGCGACTGGCTCTTTTGGAAGGTGCGATTGTACTGGTCGATGTTGCGTACGCCGCGCTGTGCGAGCAATTTCAAGCGGTTCTCCATTTCCTTGGTGGCGTTGCGGAGAACGTTGGAAGCGATCTTCGGATCGGTGACGACCGGCGCGATAAGGTGAGGAATGTTTTCGTAGAGATTCAGCTCGAGGCGCTTGGGATCGACGAGGACCAGTTTTACATCGTCGGGGCTGGCCTTGTAGAGAATCGACATCATTAGAGAGTTGATGAAGACGCTCTTGCCGGTTCCGGTCGAGCCCGCGATGAGTAAGTGAGGCATGGCCGCAAGGTCGGTGACGCGAATGCGGCCGTGCAGATCGCGGCCCATCGCGAGGGTGAGCTTGCTCGGCGAATTGACAAATTCTTGCGCTTCGATAATCTCGCGCAGGGCAATGGTCTGGCGATTGATATTCGGTACTTCGATTCCGATGGTGGACTTGCCGGGGATGCGCTCGATCAGGATCGATTCCGCCTGCAGCGCCAGGCAGAGATCTTCGGTCAGACCGATGATGCGGCTGTACTTGATGCCCGCTTCGGGCTTGTACTCAAAGGTCGTGACGACGGGGCCGGGATTGATCTGGGTGACCCGGCCTTGCACGTCGAACTCGAGACACTTGTCCTCGATCGCGCGGGCGCGAATCTTCAACTCTTCTTCGTCGAGTTTGTGGCTGCGTTCACCCTCGCGGAGCAAGGAGATCGAAGGCAATCGGTAGTGCGTGCTTCCTTTGGCGATCTTCGGCTCGGCAGCTTTCCTTGTCGCCGCTTTCTCCGGCTTTTCGCGATCCAGCACAAAAATTGGGGCCTTGTGCGAGTCGCGTTCGCGCCGCTCGAGGGGTTCGTCTTGGTCCTTCCAACCTCTGGCGCGCGCAAAAACATCGGTTGAGTCTTCGAGATGAATCGTTCTGTCGGGCTCCGGCGGGACCTCAGCATCTTCGATGACCTTGCCGGTTGCCTGATTCACAGGTTTGCGCCCGGAGATCCGAGTCTCTTGCAAGCGCCGGCGCATTCGGTCGTCTTCGCGTGCATCGCGCCAGGCCTGCCAGCGCGCTTGCGCTTTCTGTAGGATGCCTAGCTTCTCGACGGCGCCAATCGGGCCTTTCGAGCTGCTAGCCCAGGCGTGCGCGCCGGAGAAGGAGAATCTCGTGGTCATGAACAGAGCGGTGATCAGAAGGGCGATTACGACGAGGTTCGCTCCCCACATGTTGAATCCGGTGCGCAGCTCGTTGGAGATGACAGAGCCAAGCAAGCCGCCGGGTGGAACGGCTCCCCGGACCTCCGGGAAATGCCAGAGCGAAAGCAGCGACGGGAGCGACAGCAGCAGCAATCCATACCCAACCAGCGTGGCGGTCTGCGAGTCTATGGCGCGGCTGCGGAACCAGCGCCAGCCAAGAACCGCAATGGCCAGCGGCAGCAGAAACGCCGCGAAGCCCAGCACCTGGAACAGGAGGTCGGCTCCGTAGGCGCCAACCGGTCCGATCCAGTTGCGCGCGAGAGGGCCGTCGGCGGGAGGCGCGCTGACGTTGAGGGCTACGTCGTGCGGCGAGTAGGAGATCAGCGCCAGTGCCATCAGCACGGCGAAGGTGACGCACAAAAAGCCGATCAGCTCATTGAGCCGCTTGTTTTCGGTAGGGGTTAGAAAGCGCACAAAGCTCTCCTGAGCATTTGGGGAAGGCTGAGTGTGGCGACGGGTCCGTTGGCGCTATCGCGGGCCCGCTTGTAGGAACGCCAAAACCAAGATGATGATACCAAACACCAAGCGGTAGACAATAAATACTTTCAGCGTACGTGTTTGCAAATACCTGAGAAAAAAGGCGATCACGAAGTAGCCGCCAATGCCGGAGACGGCGATGCTAATCGCCAGCATCGAAAGCGGAAGGTCCAACGCGCCCGCTTTGTGCAGCTTGATCAGCGCGGGCAACTTAGAGGCAACGGCCCCTGCGATCAACGGCGCCGAAAGCAAGAACGAGAATCGCGTTGCCGCTTCGCGAGTGAAATTGCGAAAGAGTCCGGCAGTGATGGTGATGCCGGACCGGGAAACACCCGGCCAGAGGGCGACGGCTTGTGCCGTTCCGATGGCAATGGCGTCGCCTAAGTTTGATTGCTCCAGTATTCGCTTTTGCCTCGCCTTCGAGTCTGCCCACCACATCACCAGGGCGATCAAGACCATCGAAAGGCCGATGATTCCGGGCAAGCGCAAATGCTCCTCAATCTGTTTGTCGAATAGTTTGCCGAGGATTCCGCCCGGAATGGTGCCGATGATCATGTACCAGAACAGCCGCTTGTGCTGCGCGATCTCCTGCGCTGGTGCTTTCGCGGGATACTTGCCCCCGAGGCCGCAGATGATCAGGGTCAGCCAGTCCTTGAAGAAGTAGAGGGCTACGGCAAGTAGAGTGCCGGCGTGCAGCGCAACGTCAAAGGCTTCGCCCGGATCGGGCCAATGCAGGAGCCACGGAAAAAGGATGAGGTGGGCGGTACTGCTCACGGGAAGAAACTCGGTGAGGGCCTGCACAAGGGCGAGGATGATCGCCTGGAACAAGGGCATAAGACGCTGTTCTTCCTTTACGCCGGTTTCGATTGAGCAGTTGCCGGCAAGATTTTGCGCATCTCGTAGGCGTCGAGCCGGCCGAGATAGTAGCGTTTCAGAACTGCTTCGATACGATAGCCGTGGCGCTGCCAGAAGGCAACCGCAGCCTCGTTCTCAGTTGACGTTTCAAGAAGCACGTGGCGGACGCCGCGAAAGGCAAGGTTTCTCTCGCTCTCCGCCAACAGGGAGGAGCCGATTCCACGCCGCCGATGCGCTACAGCGACATCAAGCGTGATCACATGGGCGAGGGGCGGATGCTCCTCGGACAAAATAAATCCGACAATGCTCTTGCCGTCCACGGCAACGATGCAATCGGCCGAAGGCAGCATAAGAAAATAGTGCAGCGTGGCTCGGGAGTAGGCTATGCCTTGGGGGAAGCAGGACTGGTCGAGCCGGTGGAGGGCGGCGAAGTCGTGCGGTTCGTAGGCGCGCTGGATCAGAGGCATCTCTGCATCTCGCGATGGCCAGGGTGGTTCGCTGTCGGCCTTACGAAGTAAAGCGACTCACACTTCCAAGATTACGGGAAGGATCAGGGGTCGCTTCGAGGTGTGCTTGTTGATGTAGCGCTTCAGGTCGACGCGAATCTTTTCCTTCATGACGCCCCAATCGCTCTTCTCTTCGGGATTGGATTGTTCCATGGTCTTAAGTACCACGTCGCGGGCGCCGGCCATGAGCTCCTGCCCGTTGTCGCTGAACATACCGCGGGTGACGATCTCCGGTTGAGATTCCATGCGCCCGGTGTGTTTGTCGATAGCGATGATGGGAACGACGACGCCGTCTTCGGAGAGGTGCTTGCGGTCGCGGATGACGACTTCTTCAATCTCTTCGAGCGAACCGGAATCTACGCACACGCGCCCAGCGGTAACCGGCTCGCGGCGGTAGGCGCCATCCTCGGTGAACTCGACGGACTGCCCGTCCTCAATCAACAAAATCTCGCCCGACACACACCCCAACTGGTGCGCCAGCGCAGCGTGCCTGAAAAGATGGCGGTATTCGCCGTGAACGGGAATGAAATAGCGGGGCTTGACGAGTTGCAATACGAGTTTCTGTTCTTCCTGGCTGGCGTGGCCGGAAACGTGGATCCTTCCCGCCGAATTGTCGTAGTACACCAGGGCGCGGCGGCGAAACATGTGATCGAGCATCCGGAAAATGGCTTTTTCGTTGCCGGGAATGATGCGGGCAGAAAGAATCACGCTGTCGTTCTCATCGACGGAGACGAACCGGTGGTTGTCCACGGCAATGCGCGACAGAGACGACATGGGTTCCGCCTGGCTGCCACTGGCCAGGATGACCAACCGCCTGGGATCGAACCCGCGAATGTCCTGCGGGCGAACTACCATTCCATCGGGAATCCGCAGATAGCTGAGGGAGTGCGCAATCTCGACGTTGTCGATCATGCTGCGGCCGACGAACGCAACCTTGCGCCCGACACGTGCGGCGATGTCGATCACCTGTTGGATGCGGTGAATCGAGGACGCAAAACACGATAGGATGACGCGCCGCGGCGCGGACCGGCACAGCTCTTCGATGCGAGGAACGATAGCGCGTTCGGACGGGGTGAACCCTGGCCGCTCGACGTTCGTCGAGTCACTGAACAGCGCGAGCACGCCTTCGTTGCCGTAACGCGCGAAGGCATGCAAATCGAAGGGTGCGCCGTCCACGGGGGTCTGATCGATTTTGAAATCGCCAGTGTGAATGATCACGCCGAGCGGGGTACGCACGGCCAACGCAACACAATCGATGGTGCTGTGAGTAACCGGGATGAATTCGATCTCGAACGGACCAATCTCGACGAGGCGGCCGGGAACAACCTCACGCAATGTCGTTGAGGCGAGAAGTCCCGCTTCTTCCAGGCGCTTCTTGACCAGCGCCAGAGTGAAGCGCGTTCCATATACCGGCACGTTCAGATCCCGCAGGATGTAGGGCAGGGCGCCGATGTGGTCTTCGTGTCCGTGCGTCAAGACAATGGCGCGCACGTGCGAACGGTTCTGCTTGAGGTAGGTGGTGTCGGGAATGACCAGATCGACGCCAAGGAGCTCGGACTCCGGGAACATCATTCCGGCGTCGATGACGATGATGTCGTCACCCAGCCGCAACGCCATCATGTTCATTCCGAATTCGCCGAGACCGCCTAAGGGAATGGCTGTGAGGGACTGCGTGGGCTTACTCAAAGAAAGCTTATCTCCGTGGTGTTACTAGTAAATCCTATCACAGCGCGCAGACCTGCGCTGCCAATCCGGGGCCGAGCTAGCGGTCGCCGCCGGTGAAGAGATGCGCGATGGCCACAAGGATGACTGCGCCGAGGGTCGCGGCTGCCAGACTGTACAGAAAGCCGCCGCCAAATATGCCTAGTTTCATGAACAGCCAGCCGCCCAGAACGGAGCCGACCAGGCCGAGAATGATATCCGTAATGCAGCCGAAGCCCGCGCCGCGCGCGATCTTTCCAGCGAGCCAACCGGCGATCAGGCCGATGACAATCCAGCTGATCAAGCCGCGTTGCCATTGCACGACGACGACTCTATCCTGGAAAAGATGCAAGGAAAGTGCGACAAGCATTTACCCTCCTCGGACCCGGAAACTTGGGATGGCGGTGAAGTTTGATGCTGCATTGTAGCGTTGAGGTCGGGAAATACCAACACGACGCCGAATGCGAGGACCGCGGCGCCGCGCTCCGAGGAAATCCGGCTTCATTGATTACTCGGATGCTGCTGCGTCATGCAGTGGAGCGTGCCCAGCCCCAGCACTAGATCGCGGCACGCAATGCCCACGACCTCGCGGCCAGGGAACAGACTCGTAAGCGTATTGAGGGCGACGCGATCGTTTGCGTCGTTGAAGGTCGGCACGATCACCAAGCGGTTCGCGATGTAAAAATTCGCGTAGCTGGCGGGTAATCGCTGCCCGTCGAAGTAAATTGGTGCGGGCATCGGCAGAGTCTCGACGCGGAAGGCACGGCCGTCGATGTCCTTCATGGACCTAAGGAGCGCAAGATTCTCGCGGAGCGGAGCATAGTTCGCGTCGGACGGGTCCTGCTCGGCGACGGCTACGATGGTGGTGGGGTTGACGAAGCGCGCGAGGTCGTCGACATGGCCGTGGGTGTCGTCGCCTGCGATGCCGTTCCTGAGCCACAGAATGTGCGTCGCGCCAAGATAGTCGCGGAAAACCTGCGCGTAGTCATCCCGGCAAAAGCTCGGATTGCGCTCTTGTGTGGTGCTGAGCAGGCATTCTTCCGTGGTAAGCAGCGTGCCGCGTCCATTGACGTCGATGCTGCCGCCCTCCAGTACGACGCGCCGCCCTTTGTGCATCGGCTTCCAGACGGGATACTTGAGTTTGCTGTTCACTCGGGCGGCCGCGACGGCGTCCTTCGTGTGATTGCTGTATTTGGCCCAGCCGTTGAACAGCCAGTGCGTGAAGGCGACTTCGCCGGAAGAAGTTCTCACGCAGATCGGTCCGGAATCGCGCATCCAGCCTCGGTCCGTGGGAACGCGGAAGAAATCGATCGCATCGAGATTGGCTCCGGACTTTTTCAGAATCGCGCGGATCTTCGATTGGGCTTCCCGGTTTTCCACAAGAAGATAAACGCGCTCGACGCGCGAAAGATGCCGCACAATCTCGGCGAAAGCCCAGGGGATCGCTGGAAACTTCCCAGGCCAGTCGGTTACCTCATGCGGCCAGCCGAGCCAAGTAGCTTGATGGTGCTCCCACTCGGCGGGCATCCAGAAACCACGTTCAAACGGGGTCGCGTCAACGGCGCGTCGCGGCATGGGGGTTATTCGCCCAGCCAGCGATTCAAGATGGGTTTATAGGCGTCGATGCGCCGGTCGCGCAAAAACGGCCAGTTGCGGCGGGTCTCTTCGCTCTTGGCGGGGTCGCACTCGACCACCAGGATTTCTTCCTTGTCGTTGGAGGCTTCGGACACGACCTGCCCGAACGGTTCCGCGACGAAAGAATTGCCCCAGAATTCCAAGCCAGCATCGCCGTCGGCAGGCTTGCCTTCGAAGCCCACGCGGTTCACCACGGCCACGTAAACGCCGTTAGCGATGGCATGGGCGCGCTGAATCGTACGCCACGCATCAAGTTGGGCGGCGCCGAACTCCTTTTTTTCATGGGGATGCCATCCGATGCTGGTCGGATAGAAGATGACTTGCGCTCCACTCAAAGCGGTGAGGCGCGATCCCTCCGGATACCACTGGTCCCAGCAGATTTGCACGCCGATTTTTCCGTACTTGGTATCGAAGTTCGGGAATCCGAGATCACCCGGGGTGAAATAAAACTTTTCGTAGTACAGAGGATCATCGGGAATGTGCATTTTCCGGTATTTGCCAAGAAAACCGCCGTCCGCATCCAGAACCGCGCAGGTATTGTGATAGACGCCGGCGGCGCGCCGTTCGAACAACGAGACCACGAGCACGACCTTTCGTTCCTTTGCGACTTGCGCGAGCGCTTCGGTGGCTGGACCGGGAACCGCTTCAGCGAGATCGAAGAGAGCCGGATCTTCTTTGCGGCAAAAGTATTCACTACGGAAAAGCTCGTGCAAGGAAATGATTTGGGCGCCACGCGCCGATGCCTCACGTATCTTTTCGATCGCGCGGGAGAGATTGTCGTCAGCGTTTGCCGTGCAGCGCATCTGCACAAGACCGACTGTAAATTTGTTTGCCATGGCGTTTTAGTTTAGCATGAGCGCAAACGGAGCTCGTTCACGTGATTTTTTCTTTCCTTCGACGCGAGTTTGTATTATCAATCTCCACGAACTGCGAGCGTAGGCGCGTCGAAGACGAACACCGCGCACAGTCGCAACCAGGCTGCGATACAAGCTTTTTTCTCGATCGATCAGGAGAGGCAATGACAAAGCAGAAGAAGACGGTTACCGGGCGTGTGCTCCACGATCCCGTCAAGGACAAACTCCGGCCGATCTTTCCTCTGGACTTAGCGAAATGCCGCACCATCGACGAGCTCGTGCGCGCGATGGGAGACACGGCGTATACGGGGCGTCAGATTGGCGACGCTGCAGATGTGCTCGAGGCGATGGCGCGCGACAAAGACTGCTTCGTGGTGATGACGCTGGCCGGCGCGCTCACCGTCGGAAAAATGGGCCTGGTGTTTTGCGACTTGATCGAAAGCGGCATCGTCAAAGCCATCGTATCGACCGGGGCGCTGATGGCTCACGGCCTTGTCGAGGCTACGGGGTTGTCACATTTTCGGTACGATCCGTCGAAGATGAACGATAAGGAGCTTTTCGAAGCGGGATACAACCGTGTCTACGACTCGCTTGAACCTGAAACGAATCTGGATCACGTTGAAGAAGTTGTTGACCATATTCTCGATGAGTGGAGTGCGGACGAAGTCGTTTGCAGCTGGAAGCTGCATCGCAGGATCGGCCAGTACCTGAAGGGGCAGTCGGGCGGGCGGGGAATTCTCAAATCCGCTTACGAGCACAACGTGCCTGTGTTCGTGCCGGCGTTTTCGGATTCCGAGCTAGGCATCGATTTTGCGCTGCACAAGATCTCGCGGCAGCGATCCAAGCGGGCATTCCTGCGATTCGATCCTTTTGAAGATTTCGAGACCTTTGCGGATACGATGATGGCGACCAAGCGCATGGGCATCTTCACGGTGGGCGGCGGCGTGCCGCGCAATTGGTCGCAGCAATTTGGCGTGTATGCGGAATTGATGGCGCGCCGCGGATACAAGAACGTGCCGTTGAAGCGCTACAACTACGGCTTGCGAATTTGCCCGGAGCCTGTCCATTGGGGCGGTCTGAGCGGCAGCACCTACACCGAGGCGGTGTCCTGGGGCAAGTTTGTTCCGCCGGAGGAAGGCGGGCGTTTCGCGGAAGTCTTCGACGACGCGACGGTCGCGCTGCCGCTGGTCGTTGGGGCGGTTCTGCAACGCATCGGGTACTTCAAACGCTAAGAATCGGCGGAAGCAGAAGGCTGTGGACATGGCGAAAACGAGCACTGCAAAGAGTCAGTCCCTGTACGGCGTGCACCCAGGTGTCGCTATGGTGCAAAAGTGGGTGTCCGAGCTGAAGCAAAAGACGGGCCGCTCGCTCGACGAGTGGATCGCCTTTGTCAAAAAAGAAGGGCCGAAGGGAGAGCACGAAAGGCGCGAATGGTTGAAGACCGAGCACAAGCTGGGAACAAATAGCGCTTGGTGGATCGCCGAGCGCACGGACGGAAAGGGAGGGGAAGAAGATACGCCGGAGTCGTACCTGAAAGCCGCGGTCGGCTATGTTGAGGAGCAGTATGCCGGACCGAAGGAGAAGCTGCGCCCGATTTACGACGTACTGCTTGAATTGGGGAAATCGCTGGCAGCGGACGTGAAAGCTTGCCCGTGCAAGACCATGGTTCCGCTGTACCGACGTCACGTTTTCGCACAGATCAAGCCCACCACAAACACACGCATCGATCTGGGCTTTGCGCTCGCGGCCTACAAGGGAAAATTCCCGAAGCGCATCATCGACACAGGCGGACTGGCAAAGAAGGATCGCATCACGCACCGCATCGAGATCAAATCACCGGCTGAAATCGATGACGAAGTGAAGAAATGGCTGAAGACCGCGTACGAATTGGATGCTTGAAGAGGGAAAATGCCGGCTGTGAGCGTTTCCGCAGAAGAACGTCAGTCGTCTTCGCCGATTAGAATCGCAGCGCCAAGAACGGTGGTCCACAATCCGCGCTTGTCGCCCACGGCGGATTGCGTGACGTTCATGGTGCGCACGATTTTGTTGGAGATGCGGTAGACTTCTTTCTTCTCGTCCCAGGAGAGATCAGGATCGAACTCCACGTTCAGAGTCGTCGCCAGCATTTCCGCGGCAAGCTCCTCGGCGTATTCGCCGGCTACTTCCTCGGTTTCGCCGAAAGAGTGATGCTCGGAAAGGTAACCGTACATCGATTTATCGCCCGGCAGAGCCAGGCCGATACTCGCCGCAATCAGCCGGTGCGCTTCTTTCGTGGAATTCTCGCTGATGACCGTGAACGCCACTTGCCCGGGCTTGATGTACTTCAACCCTTCACTCCGCGAGATCAATTTGCAATTGGGCGGGAAGATAGACGACACGCGCACGATGTTGCACGCCGCAATTCCAGCGTTCCTGAGCGCTAGCTCGAAGCTCGAAAGCCTTTCACGATGTTTTCCGACGCCTTTGGTGAGAAATATTTTCTTTGCGACGAACGCCATGGTGCCGGTGTGCGGTGCCTCCCTGGGTGGTCTCGATCGGGCGGTGAAAATTTTTCCGCTGTGGAAAAGTAGCAAGAAGGTTTTGCAGTGTCAACGCATTTTCCGTGCTTGTTCGCACGAATGATGCGCTTCTCTCAGCCAAGAGTTGCGCCGCGGGGTGGCGGCGCGGAATTTAAGTTCGATGTTCCGTAGAAAGCAGTGGAACCTACTCGCCGGCGACGTGCTGAAGCAGTTTTCCAAGCGGTTTGCATAGCGCCAAGACTTTCCCGAGGTCTCCCGGCGTGAAATCGGGTCCCACGCTCTTCCCGCTTGCGCCCTTGCGGCTGATTTGGATGACGCCGATCACTTTTTCGCCCGAGAGAATGGGAGCGCTGATAATCTTTTGAATCGCCTCGGCGGAATCTCCACCCGTCTTCACGCTTTCAAACACGGTCGCGTGCTTCACGTTCGGGAAATTGTTGTTAATCTCCGGCCGGCTGTCTCGCGCGGTCCGAGCGGCGAGCGCTGAGTTGCTGGTCAGCGGAATGAAGCCGACATTTTTCAACGCTTCCGGCACCAGGAAGTACAAATGTCTCCAGCGCGCCGACAATCCCAGAATAGCCACTTCATCTGGTTTGACGCCCAGATTCTTCGCAATGCTTTCCGCCACCTGGGGCCAGGAAATCGGAGCCGTACCCGCTGCATCGCCGCCCAGGCCGTCCGCGAGACGTTCGAGTTCTGCTACCAAGCTCATTTGTTCGTATCCAGACATGCGCTAGCGCGTTCGCTACCAGGGGGGAAGGCACCCGGCGGACTACCAAGTTACTTGAAAGAATATCATTTTTCGCCCGAATAATTGTAAAAACGAGGTCTTTGACGTAACTAATACGAGGCAGGAATTTCTCACCCGTTTCACTCTCTACCAATCGCTCCTCAACTTGCATCGCACATACCAACTCCCTATACTGAATTTGCCGCGATCGATCGCCGCCATCACGCACGACGCGCCGGAGAGGGCATGTCCGCTACGGCAACCCGGCCTGACACGAGTTATCTTCTCCGCAAACTGCATTCTTTAACCGGTATCGTCCCTGTTGGCGCTTTTCTCGCAGAGCATTTCTGGTCCAACAGTACCGCGCTGGTCGGCGCGCGCCAGTACGACGAAACTTCGCAACAGCTTCAGACCATCCCGTTTCGCATTTTTGTCGAATGGGCTTTCATCTTTCTCCCGATTCTTTATCACGGTGGCTATGGGGTTTATATCTGGCTGCGTGGCCAAAGCAATGTCTCGCAATATCCGTGGGTTAAGAACTGGCTTTTCACACTGCAGCGTTATACGGGGCTCATCGCTTTCGCTTACATCGGGTGGCATTTGTACACCGAGCGTTGGGTGACCCACGGCAAATCCACCTACGCCACGGTAGCCAGCGACCTCGCAAGTCCCTGGTATCTTGCATTTTTTCTGGTCGGCGTCCTTGCCTCCTCGTTCCACCTCGGTGTCGGGATCTGGAATTTCCTGTGCAAATGGGGACTCGCCGCCACCGCGCGCGCTCAACGCACTGCCGGTCAACTCGGCGTTCTCGTTGGTGTCACATTCAGCGTCGTCGGCGTGCTGATTATTTTGAGCTTCCGCTTAGACTGGCACCCGTTCGCTTCGTACGTAACCTCGAAATGAGACAGCCGAAGATCATCGTCGTGGGCGGGGGACTCGCCGGCCTGATGGCCACGATTCGCGTGGCCGAAGCAGGCGTTCCGGTGGAGCTGTTTTCAATTGTCCCAGTGAAGCGTTCTCATTCTGTCTGCGCCCAAGGCGGCATCAATGCCGCAAAGAACCAGAAAGGCGAAGGCGACACCACCCAAAAGCACTTCGACGACACGATTTACGGCGGCGATTTTCTCGCCAATCAGTCGCTCGTGAAGCGCATGTGCGAGGCCGCTCCCGGCATCATCGACCTGCTGGACCGCATGGGCGTGATGTTCAATCGCACGCCTGAGGGTTTGCTCGACTACCGCCGCTTCGGCGGCACGCTCTACCACCGCACGGCCTTCGCCGGCGCAACCACAGGCCAGCAACTGCTCTACGCTCTCGACGAGCAGGTCCGTCGCCACGAATCCGAACGCAATGTCGCCAAGCGCGAAGGCTGGACGTTTCTATCCGCGGTCATCGACGATGCCGGCGTCGGCCGCGGCATCTGTGCCATGGACCTCCGTTCCATGGAAGTGAAGACCTTCCCTGCCGACGCGGTCATTTTTTGCACCGGCGGGATCGGCGCCATTTTCGGCCGGTCCACGAACTCCGTCGTGTGCACCGGCTCGGCGCAGTCCGCACTTTTCCAGCAAGGCGTTGATTACGCCAACGGTGAATTCATCCAGGTCCATCCCACGGCGATTCCAGGCGAAGACAAACTCCGCCTGATGAGCGAATCGGCGCGCGGCGAAGGCGGCCGTGTTTGGGTGCCCAGAAATCCTGCCGACAAACGCGCGGCAAAGACGATTCCAGACGCAGAGCGGTTCTATTTTCTCGAAGAGTGGTACCCAAAATACGGCAACCTGGTCCCTCGCGATATCGCCACGCGCGCAATTCATCGGATCGTTTATCAAGAAAAGCTCGGCATCAACGGCCAGGCTGCCGTCTATCTTGACGTGACGCACATTCCGCGAGAAACCCTCGACCGTAAACTCGAAGGCATTCTCGAAATCTACGAAAAGTTTCTCGGCGTCGATCCCCGCGAGGAACCCATGAAAGTTTTCCCCGCCATGCACTACACGATGGGCGGGATTTGGGTGAACAATGAAGACCAGGCCACGAGTGTTGCGGGCATCTACGCCGCCGGCGAGTGCGAATATCAATATCATGGCGCGAACCGCCTGGGCGCGAACTCGCTCGTCTCTTGCATCTTTGGCGGCGGCATCGCGGGTCCGGCGGCCGTCAAGTACGCCCGCAATCTGGAAAGAGGCGCCGAGTCCGCCGATTCCAGCGTGTTCGCCCGCGCGAAAAAGCGCCAGGAAGAGAAGAACCAGGCGCTGATCGTGCGCGACGGCTCGGAGAATCCCATTACCATCTGGAAAGAACTGGGCGAGATCATGACCGAACACGTCACGGTGACGCGCGTGAACAAGAGTCTTGAAGGCGCGTACGCCAAGCTCGCCGAATTGCAGGCTCGCTGCAAGAAAATCAATTTGAGCGATCGCACTCGATGGTCCAACCAAACCCTGAACTTCGCTCGTGAGCTGGAAAACATGCTCATCTTGGCTCGGGTCGTCACCATCGGCGCCCTCCGTCGCAACGAGTCTCGCGGCGCGCACTACAAACCGGAATTTCCGGACCGCGATGACACCAACTGGCTGAAGACCACGCGCGCGAAGTGGGTGAACAACGACATCCAGCTCAACTATGAGCCGGTCGACATTTCGCAGATCCCGCCGCGGGCGCGACGCTACGACGCGGCGAAATAGCGGAGTTTGCGCCTTTGCCACGAGCAGCGCGAGGTAGAAATGGCTGAAAAGAAGCAAGTCATCCTGCGAGTCAAACGCCAAGCCGGCCCAAAGGATGCGGCCCGCTGGGAAGAGTTCGCGCTGCCGTGGCGTCCGTCGATGAACGTCATCATCTGCCTGCGCGACATCGCCGAAAATCCCTTGACCCGCGAAGGCAAGAAGACCACGCCCGTCAGCTACGATTCCAATTGCCTCGAAGAAGTCTGCGGTTCTTGCGCCATGCTGATCAACAGCAAAGCGCGCATGGCGTGTTCCGCGCTCGTCGATCAGCTCGACCAGCCTATCCGCATCGAGCCCATGTCCAAGTTTCCCGTCGTGCGCGATCTTGCGGTCGATCGCCAATTTATGTTTGAAAGCCTTAAGCGCGTCAAGGCCTGGATTCCCATCGACGGCAGCTACAACCTTGGTGAAGGCCCGCGCATTGCCCCGGAAGTGCAAGAGAAGGCCTATCCGCTATCTCGCTGCATCACTTGCGGCAACTGCCTTGAGGTTTGTCCTCAGGTCAACGCACACAGCGATTTCATGGGTGCCGCTATCTTCAGCCAGGTCCGCCTTTTCAACATGCACCCGACTGGCGCGATGCACGCCAAAGAACGCCTGCAAGGCGTCATGGGCCACGGCGGCATCGAGGACTGTGCCAACGCTCAAAATTGTGTCAGAGCCTGCCCCAAAGAAATTCCTCTGACCGAATCGCTCGCCGAAATCAATCGCCAAGCGTGGAGACAAGCGCTTCTCGGCTGGATGTTGGGGTAAACTCTCACCGCCTGTCTTACGATCTGAGGGAGGAAGAATGGTCCGCGTCCGTCTGGTGGTGCTGTGTGCCGTTTGTTGCGTGATCGTTGCAGCAGTCGCGACTCGCGGCGTCCCGGCCGACGACATCGCCGATCGCGCTCATCAGCTGCACTTCTCCTCCATCGTGCTCGACACGCACGACGATACTACCCAGCGATTTTTCTCGAAGGACTACGACCTCGGCAAGCGCAATGCCGAGGGCCACGTCGACATTCCTCGCATGCGCGAAGGTGGCATGAATGCCATCTTCTTCTCCATCTGGATCGACGGACGCATCATGGGCCCGCCCGCCGTGCAAAAGGCCCTCGACCAAATCGACGCCGTCCGCGAAAACGTCAAGAAATACTCGAACGAGATGATGCTCACGCGCACCGCCGACGACGTTCGCCGCGCTCACTCGCAAGGCAAAATCGCCGCGCTCATGGGCGTTGAAGGCGGCCACATGATCGGCAACGACCTCCGCGTCGTGCGTATCTTCGCCGATCTCGGCGTGCGCTACATGACCCTAACTCACTTTTACAATGACGAGTGGGCAGACTCCTCCACCGACAAGCCCGTCCACAACGGGCTGACCGACTTCGGCAAGGACATCGTCCGCGAAATGAACCGTCAGGGCATACTCGTGGACATCTCTCACGTGTCGGACAAGACGTTCTACGATGCGCTCGAGGTCAGCAAAGCTCCGCTGATCGCTTCGCATTCCTCCTGCCGCGCGCTATGCAATCACGTGCGCGACATGAGCGACGACATGATCAAGGCGCTGGCCGCAAAAGGCGGCGTCATCCAGATCAACTACGAAAAGAGCTTTATCGACCAGGCCTACAAAGACGCCTACGACAAAGAAACCGGCGGAGTCGTGCAGCACCTGAGTGAACTCACCAAGAACTGCAATAACGATGAGGCTTGCATCTCGCGCGAAATGGCCAAACTGCAGCAGAAGTTGACTGCGGAAGGAAAGCTGCCTCACGTCAGCTGGGAAAAAATCATCGATCATATTGATCACGCCGTAAAACTAGTCGGCCCAGATCACGTCGGCCTGGGCTCCGACTTCGATGGAGCCGACATGCCGGAAGGTCTGGAAGATTGCTCCAAGCTGCCGAAAATCACCGAGGCGCTGCTACGCAAAGGCTATTCCGAAGGCGACATCCGAAAAATTCTCGGCGAGAACACGCTGCGCATCTTGGAGCAAGCCCAGCGCGTGAGCAGGGAACTGCAATCCCAGCAATAGACTTCACGGAGTCTCAACCAGCTCGAGGAGCCCTAGGAGGACGATGCGAAGTGAAGTGTTACGAGCCATGCTCTCCGCCGGCTTCTGCTTGTCGGCTATTGCGCTCATGGAGGTGGGCGTGAGAGGTGACGACCTCGCGGCCCGCGCCCGCAAGCTCCACTTTTCCTCGATTGTTGTGGACACCCACGACGACACCACTCAGCGCCTCCTCGACGGCAACTTCGATCTCGCTCGCCGCAATGCCGACGGCAGCATCGACATCCCGCGCATGAAGGAAGGCGGCCTGAGTGCGATCTTCTTCTCTATCTGGATGCCGAGCAAGATCACCGGGCCCGAAGCCGTCAAGCGCGCACTCGATCAAATCGATGCCGTCCGCGAGCAAGTGCGCAAGCACCCGAACGATTTGATCCTCGCCACCACGGCCGCCGAAGTCCGCGAAGCCCGGAAACAAGGCAAGATCGCCGCGCTTCTGGGCGTCGAAGGCGGGCACATGATCGCCAGCGATCTCGGGGTTCTCCGCACCTACGCCGCGCTCGGCGTTCGCTACATGACGCTGACCCACACCGGCAACACCGAATGGGCTGACTCTTCCACCGACAAGCCGGTCCACAACGGCCTGACCGATTTCGGCAAAGACGTGGTCCGCGAGATGAATCGCCTCGGTGTCATGGTGGACATCTCGCACGTCAGCGACAAAACGTTCCGCGACGTTCTGGAAATCAGCCAAGCCCCGGTGATCGCTTCGCATTCTTCGTGTCGCGCCATCTGCGATGTCCCGCGCAACATGACCGACGATATGATGCGCGCGCTGGCGGCGAAAAACGGCGTTGTCCAAATCAATTATCATATCGGCTTCCTCAGCCAGGAGTTCCGCGACGCCGAGAAGGCCGATCCAACAATAAATGACGCCATCGCCCTAGAGGTTCGCAAGCGCTGCGGCGATAAGGAAGGATGCCAGCTGATCGAGGGGGACAAGATCACTCGCGAATACGTCAAGCAAGGCAAGTTGCCCCGCGTCGATTGGACCAAAATCATCGAGCACATCGACCACACCGTTAAAGTCGCCGGCGTCGATCACGTCGGCCTCGGCTCCGACTTCGACGGCGCCAACATGCCCTTCGGCATGGAAGACGCTACCAAGCTCCCCAAAATCACCGAGGCCCTGTTACAAAAAGGATACGCCGGGAGTGACGTGAAGAAGATTCTCGGCGAGAATACGTTGCGGGTAATGACGGACGTCGAACGCGTCAGCCGCGAACTGAATACTGGCAAGTAGCTTTCGACGCGCGGAACGCAATCCTCGCAAAAATGCGATACGGAGAGAAATCGTGATGAACGCACGCCTTGCAAGCAAGATCAAAGTAATAAAGAGCCTCGCCGGCTTGGCGCTGTTGCCGCTGCTGTCGGGATTCCTGGCAGTGCCACTGCTGGCGGCCGGCGGACCATCCGGCGAAGGTGCCTCCGGCAGCTCAGCGAGCCAAGGCACCACCGCAAAGAAAGCTGCGGCGGCCGCCCGCCCGGCCTACGATCGAACTCTCCTACATCCGGCCTTGCTGAAAGAGAAAGCGCCCGACCAGTACAAGGTCAAATTCACCACCACGCGCGGGGAGTTCACGGTCGTCGTCACGCGTGCGTGGGCCCCAATCGGAGCCGATCGCTTCTACAACCTCGTGAAGCACCATTTCTACGACAACGCTAGCGTCTTCCGCGTCGCGCCGAGCTTTGTTGCGCAGTTCGGTATCAGTTCCTATCCAGCGGTGAGCGCGGCATGGCACAAAACCGAAATTAAGGACGACCCGGTGACCCAGTCTAACAAAAAGGGATTCATTACCTTCGCCACCGCAGGTGCCAATACCCGTACTACGCAGGTCTTCATCAATCTCAAGGACAACTCATTCCTTGACAAGACCGGATTTGCACCCTTCGGCGTCGTCGATGGCGATGGCATGAAGGTCGTCGAAATGTTCTACGACCAATACGGCGATAACTCGGGAATTGACCAGGATCAGATCGAAAAGCTGGGCAAACCCTATCTCGACAAGGGATTTCCCAAGCTCGATACCATCAAGATTGCGGTGATCACCGAGCCCGTGCCGGCACCGGCCGCCTCCAAGCCGGCCACAACCACCAAGAAGCCGCAGTAGCACGGGTTCCACCTGTGCGTTTGTAAGAGTCGTTTGTAAGAGCAAGGATCGGCTTTTCAGATCGTGTGCATTTGTTTTTTGGACGTGACCTGATTTGACATCTCGGGACCCTAAACGTATGCTACTGCCTCGATGAGTTCTCTCTGCCAGACCGTGTGTTGTCCATGCACGTGTAACGCTGCGTGTCGCAACACGCCCAGCTCTGGCCAGAGGAGTTTCCGGACTTAGCCGTAGAGCAATCAAGAGTTCCGAAGCCCACGTGCCAGAGGTTTAGGCGACGTGGGCTTTTTGTTTTTGTGCGGTCTAGCGGCATTTCTCGTGGCGGAGCTTCAGCGCCGCCCATCCAGGTGGGTTTAGATGGCCGAAGTCAAAGAAACTAAAGCACAACGCGTCGAGCGCCTAAAGCGCGAAAAAAACGCCTGGGATCATTTTGACGAAATCCGCGCCTTCGCACGCCAGGGGCACGCGTCCATCCCGCCCGAGTGGCTCGGCACCTACTTCCGCTCCTGGGGCATTTACACCCAGGGCGATGGCATCGGCGTGGTTGGCGGCAAGAACGGTGAAGGCAAAGCGACGCCATTCTTTATGGTGCGCATCCGCATTCCCAACGGCCTGCTGACCAGCGCGCAAGCGCGCACGATTGCCGATCTCGCCGAGCGCCATGCTCGAGGCGTCGCGGACATTACCGTCCGCCAAAACGTGCAGTTGCACTGGGTCACGATCGAGTCTCTTCCGGACGTGCTGGAGTCTCTCTGGAGCGCGGGCCTGACCACCATCGGCGCCTGCGGCGATGTCGCGCGCAACATCACCGGCTGCCCCCTCGCCGGCCTCGACGCCCACGAATTCTGCGATGCTTCGCCGCTCGCGCTCGAGATCAACCGCCAGCTTGGTGGCAGCTCGGAATTTTACAATCTCCCTCGCAAATTCAAGATCTCCATCACCGGCTGCCGATCCTGGTGCAACTATCCGGAAATTAACGACATCGGCTTTACTCCGGTGGTTAGAAAACGTCCCACTGGCAAGGAGATCGGTTTCTCCGTCCGCGTGGCTGGAGGCCTCTCAACCGATCCTCACCTCGCCGTCCGTTTGAACGCCTTCGTCCAGTGGAATCAGGTCGTTCCCGTCGCCCGCGGTATTGCAGAAGTCTTCCGCGAATCCGAAGTGCTGCGTCAAAATCGCGAGCGCGCTCGGCTCAAATTTCTCTTCCTCCTGCACGGCTGGACCCCGGATAGCTTTCTGGCTACGCTCCAGGAGCGCATCGGATTCACCCTCGACCATGCCGAACCGGAAGAGGTTCCCACCGACATCCAGCGCGATCACGTCGGCATTCACCCGCAGAAACAGCCCGGCCTTTCCTACGTCGGCGCCAACGTCCTCAGCGGCCGCATCACCCCGGAACAGTTGCGCGTCGCGGCAAATCTCTCCGATCGCTACGCCGACGGCCACGTTCGCAACACCGTCATGCAAAACCTGCTGGTCGTGAACGTGCCCAGCGAGCACGCCTCGCGGGTCGCCGGCGTACTCAACGCGGCGGGCCTGCCAGTTCAAGCTTCAGCCTTCGCTCGCGGCACCGTGGCCTGCACCGGCACCGAATTCTGCAAGCTTGCCCTCACCGAAACTAAAGGGTTCGCGCGCTGGCTCGCCGAAGAGCTCGACACCCGCCTCCCCGGCTTCCAGGAACAAGTCCGGCTCCACGTGACCGGCTGCCCCAACAGTTGCGGCCAGCACTGGATCGCCGACATCGGCATTGAAGGCAAGAAGATCAAGGTCGACGGCAAAATGATAGACGCGTACTACTTCTGCATCGGCGGCAGCATAGGACAGTTCGCGTCTATCGCCCGGCCCGTCGGCTACCGCTGTGCCGCCACGGAAGTCCCGGACGCGATCGAAAGACTCCTCAGCCAATTCAACGATCAGCGCGCTCCCGGCGAAAACCTCCGCCAATTTTTCGCGCGTCATTCCAATGAAGACATCCGCGACCTGCTCGCCGGCGGGTTCACCGCGTCCGTCGAACGCGACGCCGTCCAAGGCTCCGTCCCGATGGGAGTCGAGGGCTAATGGGCAAGGTCTACCTGATCGGCGCGGGCCCCGGTGATCCCGAGCTTCTTACCGTCAAGGCCGCGCGCCTGCTCGAGCGTGCCACGATTGTGCTCCACGATTCGCTGGTCTCCCATGAAGTGTTGCGATTGATCCCTCGCAACGCCGAGATCGTCGATGTCGGCAAGCGTTGCGGCCACAAGTTGTTGACGCAAGACGAAATCAACGCCCTGTTCGTCTCCTACGCCGCGCACCACGCTGTCGTCATTCGCCTCAAAGGCGGAGACCCGCTGATCTTTGGCCGCGCCGGAGAAGAGATCGAGGCCCTGCGCAATGCCGGCGTCGATTTTGAAGTCGTCCCGGGCATTACCGCCGCCCTCGGCGCCGCCGCAGCCGCGCGAATTTCCCTTACCGACCGCCGCGCCGCCTCGCAGGTCGTCATGGCCACATTCTCCCGCGGCACCGACGCCAGCGCGATGAACTGGGCTGCCGTCACGAGCAATACAACGCTCGTGCTTTACATGCCCGGCGCCGACTACGCCGAAGTCGCCCAGCGCCTCTGTGATGCAGGCCTCCCCGACGATCTGCCGTGCGTCATCGTCTCCAACGCGACCACCGCGCAAGAACAGATCCGCCACACGACCGTCGCTGGGCTTGGCCAGGAAGAAAGGCTGCCCGCGCCAGCCCTGCTCATCGTCGGCCGCGTCGCTGGACATAGAGTCCAAGAAATCAGGGCTGCGTACTGGCGCGACAGAGCGGAGCAGCACCCAGGACAGCACCCAAAAGTTAGCTAGTCACGAAGGAGATGCAAATGAGCGTCGATCCCAGAGCAGTAAGCGCAAAAAAGAGCTGGCCGTTGTCACTCGACAGTTGGGCTGTCCTGGCGGCCTTCGCCGCCGCGCTGCTGATCCGTGCAGGCGTCTTCAAGCACGTCCCCTGGTAATGGCAAGTTGTCACCCTTCGGCTATCTGACTTGCCCAGAGCGCTTCGCGCGAAGGGTAAGGATAGCCGAAGGATCCCAAGGTCGGCTTCGGCTACGCAGCACCGGGGCACTAAGCTTCTATCGTTAGAACAATGGAGGTCGCAACAAAATCATGGCTGGATCGGTCGCACTACCCCAAGTTCAAACGCGGCAACCCGCCCTGCAATTCTTGCGCGTCATCCCCGGCGTGCTCTTGCTCGCGGGAGTCGGCTACGCCGGCAAACTCCTTGAGAAGAACGTCGGCGCCTACGCCAAAGCGCATCACTGGACCTTCCCCAACATCGAATACGTCCTGTGGGCCATCCTGATCGGACTCGCCATCTCCAACACCGTCGGGGTGCCGCAACTCTTCCGTGCGGGCGTTGCTACTTACGAATTCTGGCTGAAAGCAGGCATCGTGCTCCTCGGTTCCCGCTTCCTGCTCGGCGACGTCCTAAAGCTCGGCGGCGTCAGCCTTGCTCTGGTCGCCGTCGAAATCGCCGTTGCCATCGCCTTCATGACCTTCCTCGGCCGCGCCTTTGGCCTCCGCCCCAAGCTCACCTCACTCCTCGCCGTGGGCTCCGCCGTCTGCGGCGTCAGCGCTATCATCGCCACACAAGGCGCCATCGAAGCCGACGAAGAAGACTCTTCCTTCGCCATCGCCGCGATCCTCGCTCTCGGCGCTCTCTCGCTCTTCACCTTCCCGCTGATCGGCCACTGGCTGCATCTCACAGACCACGCCTACGGCCTCTGGGCCGGCTTGGCCGTGGACAACACCGCCGAAGCCACCGCCGCAGGCGCGCTCTACTCCGATGCCGCCGGCAAGCTCGCCGTCCTAGCCAAGACCACTCGCAACGCCATGATCGGTTTCGTCGTCCTCGCCTACGCCATCTACTGGGCCAGCCAAGGCCAGGCGAAAACAGTTGCCAACAAGGCCGCCTTCCTCTGGCAAAAATTCCCGAAATTCGTTCTCGGCTTCCTGCTGATCTCCGTCCTCGCGACCTACCAGTTCTTCAGCAAGGAGCAGGTGACCGCCCTCGCCAACCTCTCGCGCTGGGCGTTCCTGCTCACCTTCGCCGGCGTCGGCCTCCGCACCAATTTCCGCGACATGCGCAAACAGGGCCTCCGCCCCTTCGCCGTCGGCGCCATCGGCGAGGTCGTCATTGCCGTCTTCACCTTAGCTTTAGTAGCCGGAGCAGGAAGACTCTTCGGCTTCTAACTCCGTGGGCCACAAAAATAGGGGGCGCCGCAATTGGCGCCCCCGATGGATTTCTTCTTCTCCGTGCTCTCTGTGCTCTTTCCTCTGTGCCCTCTGTGTTAAGTCTTTCCGTTCTCTTTGTCGTTACCTCATTACTTCCTTACTTCTTTGCTTCACTCTTCAAATCCCCAAGACCGTCACTAATTCCTTCACCGACCCCGCTGACTTTTGCAGCGCCGCATTCTCCTCCGCCGTCAGCTTGATTTGAATAATCTCCTCCGCGCCCTTCGCCCCCAGCTTCACCGGCACGCCCACGCACAATCCCTTGACCCCATACTCCCCATCCAAATACACCGCGCAGGGCAGAATCTTCTTCTTGTCCTTCAAAATCGCTTCCACCATCTCCACCGCCGCCGCCGAAGGTGCGTAGTACGCCGACCCCGTCTTCAGCAAATTTACAATCTCCGCCCCACCCTTGCGCGTGCGTTCCACGATCGCATCAATGCGTTGCTTCGGCAGCAAATCAGGCAACGGAATCCCCGCCACCGTCGAATATCTCGGCAGCGGCACCATATCGTCTCCATGTCCGCCCAGCACGAACGAGTGCACGTTCTCCACGCTCACCTTGCACTCCATCGCCACAAACGCGCTCATTCGCGCCGAGTCCAATACTCCCGCCATGCCCAGCACGCGGTTCTTGGGGAACCCGCTCACCTTGAACGCCGCCTGCACCATCGCATCCAGCGGATTCGTCACCACGATGATGATGCAGTTCGGCGAATGCCTGACAATCTGCTCGACCACCGCTTTCACTACATCGTAGTTCGCCTTCAGCAAATCATCCCGGCTCATTCCCGGCTTGCGCGGAAATCCTGCGGTAATCACCACCACGTCGCTCCCGGCTGTCGCGCTGTAGTCTCCGCTCACCGTCGAAATCCCCGTCGCGAACGAATCCGTCCGCGTAATCGGCCCGGACTCCACCATATCCAGCGCCTTCCCCGCCGGTGGCCCATCCAAAATATCCGTCAACACCACATCCGCTAGCTCGAGATCCACAATCCTCTGCGCCGTCGTCGACCCCACAAACCCGCCGCCCACCACCGTCACCTTTTTTCTGCCCATTCCGCCCCTCGTCGCTAAAATTCTTCTCCGCGCTACTCTGTGTGCTCTTCGTCTCTGCGTTAGTATCTTCTTTCTTTTTTCTTTCTCCTGCAGTTACCGCGCCACCGCCTGCCCCTGCATATTCTCAATAATCGCACTCGCAAACGCCGACGTCCCTACCTTCGTCGCCCCAGGCATCAACCGTTCCAAGTCATACGTGACGCGCTTCTGCTGAATCGTCCGCGCAATCCCGTCCTCAATAAGCTGCGCCGCTTCCTTCCACCCCAAAAACTCAAACATCATCGCGCCCGACAACATCAGCGAGCTCGGATTGATCACATCCTTGTCCGCATATTTCGGCGCGGTCCCGTGCGTCGCCTCGAACACCCCGAATCCGTCGCCGATGTTCGACCCCGGCGCCATGCCCAGCCCGCCCACCTGCGCTGCGCAAGCGTCCGACAGATAGTCTCCATTCAAGTTCGATGTGGCGAGTACGCTGTACTCGTCCGCTCGCATCAACACCTGCTGAAACACCGAATCCGCGATCCGGTCGTTGATCATCAACTTCTTTTTCCACTGACCTTTTCCGTGAGTCGAGTAAATCGCGTCCAGCGTTTTCTTCACTTCGTCGTAGATTGTCTTCTTGAACGCATCTGTCGCCTGCTCCAGCCCCGGCTCGATCATCGCAGCGTTCTGTTCCACCGTTAGCTGTGGGTTTTTGTCCAAGTTGTCGATGATCCAGCTCTCCCGCTCCGTAACCGTCTCGGCGCGAAATTCCTCCTGCGCCAGTTCGTACCCCCAATCGCGGAACGCACCCTCCGTAAATTTTTGAATATTCCCCTTGTGCACCAGCGTCACGCTCTTACGCTTGTGCGTCAGCGCATATTTAATCGCGCGCCGCACCAGGCGTTTCGTTCCCGTTGGGGAAATCGGCTTGATTCCGACGCCGGAGTCCCAGCGGATCTGCTTCTTCCCGCCCTTCAACATTTCGTTGTTCAGAAACTCCAGCAGCTTTTTCACTTCCGGCGTACCGGACTTCCACTCAATTCCGATGTACACGTCCTCGGTATTCTCCCGGAAGATAAACACATCCATCTTTTCCGGCTCGCGCACGGGGGAGGGAACTCCAGGGAAATACCGCACCGGCCGCTCGCAGGAATACAGGTCCAGAAGTTGCCGCAGGGCTACGTTTAAAGATCGAATCCCGCCGCCCACCGGCGTCGTCAGCGGTCCCTTGATGGCCACGCGAAAATCGCGAATCGCCTCCACCGTCTCGTCCGGCAGCCACTCCTTGAACGTGTTGAACGCCTTCTCTCCCGCAAACACCTCGAACCACGCGACCTTTCGCTTCCCGCCATACGCGTGCTCCACCGCCGCGTCAAACACGCGCCGCGAAGCCTTCCAAATGTCCCGCCCTGTACCGTCTCCCTCAATAAACGGAATGATCGGCGTGTCAGGCACCTGCAATTCACCGCCGCTATAGCCGATCGCCTTGCCGCCAGCAGGAACTGCCTGACCGTTGTACGAGCTCTTCATGAGTCCACACCCTCCGGGAAATGGTCCACCGCACTGGAAACCGAGTTGGTTTGATCAGCCTGCCGCGTCGTGGTTAGCCCGCTCTAATCGTATTCCCAGCGCCAACGCGAACCTGAAAACATACCACAACGCGAGAGGAGATCGAAATTGCCGTTGTATACTCGCTGGCGCAACGCGCAGGACCACGCACTCAACAAAAAAAGGAGAAGCCCACGATGATGCTCAACTGGAACGAGTACCACAAACAGATTGGCGCCACTCTTGGCGAATTAATGAAGCTGAGCCCCGACACGGTCCGCGGCTACCAGACTCTGAGCGCCGCCAACTCCAAGACCGGCAAGCTCGACGAGAAGACCCGCCAGCTGATCTCGCTGGCGGTCGCTGTCACGACGCGCTGCGACGGCTGCATTGTCGTTCACAGCGATGCCGCGCTGAAGGCGGGAGCAACGAAGGAAGAAATTGCCGAAGCTCTAGGCGTTGCCGTGGCCATGAACGCCGGAGCCGCGTTGATCTTCTCCACGCGCGTACTCGACGCCGTCGCCGCCAAATCGCAGCAAGCGCACAGCGGCTGACGGCCATTCATGCAGCGGGATCAGCCGCCGTTCGCCGGTTTTTCGGCGCGGAGACGCACGACTCTGCAGCTCCTAGCTGGCCACCGGACGGCCAATCTCCCAGTGATGCCCGAACGGATCAACCACGCGCCCCACGCGCCAGCCATGTCCCTCGCTTACGGGGTAGACCTCTGACGCACCGGCCGTCAGCGCCTGCGCAAAGACGGCATCCGGATTCGCAAGGGTCAAGATCATTCGCACGGAACTGCCGCCCAAAGACTCCGGGCTGAAATTGCCATGCGCTGGAGATTCGTCGCTCAGCCAAAACTCCGCGCCATCGACCGACAGTCTTGCCACCACGCCTCCACCAGCGTCTTCGAGGCGATAGACCTCCGTGGTTCCAAATGCTGATTTGTAGAACTCGACCGCTCGCGCGCTATTCCGAACCGACAGCCATGGCGCAATCGAGCATCGCAAGGAGCCGCCCGTCGCGGGATCTAAGACCATGTGCCCTCCCCGTGGCAATCGGCACAAACAGTACGCTACCGCAACGCGCGTGTCATTCTGCGTGCATTCGACTTGCCCGGAGCGCTTTGCGCGAAGGGTAAGGATGTCCGATCGAAGATTCCCGCTTCTGTCGGAAAGAATCTCAACGTCAACACCAGCAACTAACCGTTCGTGCAATCTCTCGGGCGGGGGAACTCGCTCGTCCTAGAACAAGTTCCACAAAAACTGGTTGTACACCTCGTGGTGGAACTGCACCTCCGGTGCTTTGACTACGGTACCGAGCTGCCGCGGGCAGCGATCAGCGGCCGCGCGCTTCAGCTCCGCGTAGCGCCCTTTTACGTCGGCACCAAAAAGCTTGGTGGTCCATTCGGCCTTCTCGAAATCGTCGATTGCGGTGTAGATGTTGTCCGGCAAATACCGCGCCGCCTCGCGCAGATTCTTGATTTTCGCGGTCTCGCCGTCCAATCCCGTCTTGAAAATCGAATACATGACCATGTACGGGTTCGCATCGGGAGCAACCGCGCGAACTTCGGTGCGCATGCTGCGCTCATTGCCGATGGGGATGCGCACCATTGCTCCGCGGTCTACCGCCGACGCCCGGAGCTGGTTCGGCGCCTCGAAGTGCGGATCCAAGCGCCGATAGGCATTCACGCTGGAGTTGAACACCAGGCAAATGTCGTTCCCGTGCGTGAGGATGCGGTCCAAGAAGTCCCAGCCCATCTTGCTGAGCTTTTCCTCGCCCTTCGGATCCCAGAACAAATTCTTCCCGCCCTTGCTTATCGATACGTTGGTGTGCATGCCGCTGCCGTTGACACCCACAACGGGCTTGGGGAGAAAACACGCCGTGAAGCCCATGTTGGTGGCCACCTGTCTACAGATCAGCTTGTATAACTGAATCTGATCGGCGGCCGCGACGACTTCGCCATACCCATAGTTAATTTCGAATTGTGACGGCGCGACCTCCGGGTGGTCCTTCTCATTCTGGAAACCCATGGCGCGCTGCACTTCCGCAGTCGTGTCGATGAACGTGCGCAGCGGATCGCCGGGCAGCGAGTGGTAGTAACCCCCGGTGTTGACGTATTCAAATTTGAGCGTCTCATAGTAGCGGCGCTCGGCGTCGGGTCCTTTGAACAAAAACCCTTCGATCTCGTTGGCCGCGTTCAGCGTGTAGCCTTTCTTCTCATTCAGATCGTCGGCGTAGCCCTTCAGCAGCCCGCGAATGTCCGCCGTGTACGGCGTGCCGTCCTTGTCGATGACCTGGCCGAAAACGAGCACCTTGCCGGAACCGAAAACGTCGGAGGGCCCCCAGTAGAATGCGCCCCAATCCATCATCAGCCGCAAATCGCTCTCGCGCTGCGCGGTAAATCCCCGGATCGAGGAACCGTCGAACGTCAAGTTGTCCCAACTCTTGACGAGGAACTTCTTGTCGTAATCGAGCATGTGCAAACGGCCTTCCAGGTCGCTGAACAGCACCGTTACGGCCTTGATGCGCTTCTCGTCCGTCAGGTACTTGATTCGCTCCTCCTGAATCTTGTGCGCGTCAACGCGATCGAGCCGTTGCTTTTTCGCCTTCAGGTTCAGTTCTTCGAGCTCCTCGTATGAGAGAGCCAGGAAATTACGCAGTTCGTTCGACATGAGTCTCCTCGAAGTGAGTTGTGAGTGAATTCGGCGGCGGAACTATGGGCGCAGAAGGACAGGCCATAAACACGATAGGGTACCGCGCCATTCTTCTGCCGGTCAAATCCAAAACCGCCCCGCTTCAGTTGAAAAACGAATGTCTAGAATCATCAAAATGAATTAATCAATCGAGCCTGCGCCTGTCTGCGAATCCTTGCAGGGGCGCAGCATCGCTGCGCCCCTGCTGGCAACCAAGACTAACTCCTAGAGATCGTTCGGTTTCTTCAATCCAAGCCGGCACGTTCCGCAGAAACCCAGGCTAGTCGTAATACTCCTGCCCCAGGTGCGTAATCAAATCCTCGCCCATCATCCATCGCAACGTATTCTTCAGCTTCATCAACTGAATGAACAGATCGTGCTCCGGATATAGCTTCGGCGCCGTCATCGGCGACTTGAAATAAAAACTCAGCCACTCCTGAATCCCCCGCATGCCGGCCCGCTGCGCCAAATCGAGAAACAGCACCAGGTCGAGAACGATCGGGGCCGCCAAAATCGAGTCGCGGCACAGAAAATCCACTTTGATCTGCATCGGATAGCCCAGCCAGCCGAAAATATCGATGTTGTCCCAACCCTCTTTGTTGTCGCCACGCGGCGGATAGTAGTTGATGCGCACCTTGTGATGCATCTTTCCGTAAAGCTGCGGATACAGTTCCGGCTGCAAAATGTACTCAAGCGCGCCAAGCTTGGATTCTTCCTTGGTCTTGAACGAGCCGGGATCTTCCAAAACCTCTCCGTCGCGGTTGCCCAGGATGTTCGTCGAAAACCACCCGTTCAATCCCAGCATGCGCGCCTTGAACGCCGGCGCCAGAACGGTTTTCATCAGCGTCTGCCCGGTCTTGAAATCCTTCCCGCAGATCGCCACGTTGTGTTCCAGCGCAAGCTGCTGCATCGCCGGAAAATCGAGCGTCAGATTCGGCGCGCCGTTTGCGAAAGGCACCCCGCTGGTCACCGAAGCCCACGCGTATAGCATCGACGGCGCAATCGCCGGATGATTTGCTTTCATGGCCTCGACAAATTTCTCCGGCGTCGAGTGCACGTCCTCTGGCTTTAGAAAAATCTCCGTCGACCCGCACCAGCACGTCACCAGCCGCGATACTTTGCTGGCCTTCCGGAAATTCGCGATGTCTTCCTTGATCTGCAGCGCCAGTTCGTACTTATTCTTGCCTTTTTTAATGTTTGGGCCGTCCAGTTTCTTGACGTACTCGTGATCGAACGCCGCCTTCATCGGCTTGATCTTGGAGAGAAACGGCTTCACCTTTTCCAGATCCTGGAAACTCAGCACTCCCGCATTCGACGCCGACTGAAACGCATTGTCCTTGTAAATGTCCCACCCGCCGAAGACCAAATCGTCCAACTTCCCGAGCGGCACGAAATTCTTGATTTGCGGCGAACGTCCCTCCGTCCGCTTTCCCAGCCGGACTGTCCCCATCTGCGTCAGTGAGCCGACCGGCTGCGACTTTCCTGTGCGCACAAGCTCGACGCCCGCCATGAACGTCGTGCTTACCGCCCCCATCCCAGGCAACAACACTCCCAATTTCCCCTTCGCTGCCGCAATCTTCGCTGGCTTTTCCATGCCTCTCCCTCGAAACAACCACGATTTTCACGTACTGGATACGCCGCCCTTGGTTCTTCAGGGCGGGGTCTTCCTCGCGCGCAGGACGATCGCAAGATCAGCGCGATCACACCCAAACAAACTAGTAATGATGCGCGATCAAGCTCCGATTTGCAAATTCCAGAACGATGCGGCATCCCTGAAACATCCGGCGACCTCAAAAACGTTTCTTTACCCACATTGCGTTTCTTAGGTACACTGCCTGCTCACTATGTCCAAAGTTTCGCGCCGTAGCTTACTGAAAAGCGTTGCCTCAGGAGTCGCCATGGCTTCTCTCCCGTCTGCGTCCTGGTCGCAGCAAGACGCTCCGACTCCGCGCAAGGGCAATATCCGGCAGTCGGTGGCCCGCTGGTGCTACAAAGATATTGCGCTCGACAAACTCTGCGCCGCTGCCGCGCAGATGGGCTGCAAGGCCATTGACCTCCTCAATCCCGACGAGTGGGAAGTTCCTACGCGCTATGGTCTGATCTGCGCCATGGGGTATGGCGGAGGCGGCGAACTGACCGATGCGATGAATCGCGTGGAGAACCAGTCCAAGATCGAAGAGGGATTCCGCAAGAGCATTCCGCTGGCCGCCAAGGCCGGCGTGCCCAATGTAATCACATTTTCCGGCAACCGCAAGGGCATGTCCGATGAAGAAGGTGCGAAAAATACGATCGCAGGGCTGAATCGCGTAAAGAAAATCGGCGAGGATCACGGCGTCAACATCTGCGTCGAGCTTCTCAACAGCAAGATCGACCACCACGACTATATGTGTGACCACACCGCCTGGGGCTTGCAGGTGGTGCAAGCCGTGAACTCGCCGCGCGTGAAGCTGCTCTATGACATCTACCACATGCAGATCATGGAAGGAGATCTGGTCCGCACGATTCAGAAGAACATCGACTGGATCGCCCACTTCCATACCGGCGGCGTCCCAGGCCGTCACGAGCTCGACGGCTCGCAAGAAGTGCAATGGGACGGCGTGATGCGCGGCATCGCGGCGACCAGCTTCAAGGGTTACGTGGCGCACGAGTTCGTGCCCACGCGCGATCCGCTCACGTCGCTGCGGCAAGCGGTCGATCTTTGCGACGTCTAGCATTTGCCCGCCGCCGTTATTCCACTCGCGCCGTTGGTTGACTCGCGTGACAGCATCTGAGCGACAGTTGACGGTCGAAAGTTGAAAGTCGAAAGCGGCAAACCTACCCGCGCCGTAGCCGAATTCCTTCAGAAGTAGTCGTGATTTCCCGAGGTTTCGCCTGGTCTTCGCTTTTTGGAGGAGGAGTATCCCGGGGTGTCGTGGGAACTGTGAAGTATCCGCTTGATTCCACAGGGGTTAGAGGTGGCAGTTGTGTGTAGAGGAGTTCGTAAGTGTGGCAAACAAAGGACTTAGAAATGCGGGCTTTTGCGAAGGAGAGCGACGCTAGTCGTGCTGGCGTTGGCTAATTCTGAGACTCACGAACGTAATAGTTACGTTCTGTCAAGTGCAACGTTGACGGAAGCCGAGTGTGTCACGCGGGACGCGTCTGGCCCTTGGCTGGCGTTGGGAGGAGAAGCTCGGGGCCGGTTGTCGCGGTCGGTCAGCGCCTAGACAACCGATCACAACTGGTCGTTGCGACAGCGAGGCAAGACGCGGCGGACGGGAGGGGCCCTTCGAGGCTCGGGATAAACAAGCCCCTCCCCTACAGCGCGCTGACGTGCAATCGCGGTCGAGGCTACTTCAGCGTCACTTCTCGCGCCAGCTTATTCGCAACGACTTCGCCTACCTCGCTGCGTTTCTTGGCCGCTTCGAGGGCGGCTTCACGCGTGCCATAGTGCTGAATGGTGATGGTCGCCGCCTTGGCGGCGATTTGGTCCAGGGCCGCATAGTTTGCGTAGAGGATCCCGATGGCGACGTCCCAATCGTTTGGACTGTCAGCAGTAGGGTTAACCCAGAATTTGTAATCGGAAATCAGGCCCTGCTTTTTCTGTTCATCGTAGACGGGTTTCAGGTTCTGGCGTACGTCGTTCCAGAAAGCATCTCCCTGGCCCGGCTTAAGGTGGATGTAGATTACCCGCCAGACCGGACCGCTATTGTAGAACGGGCTCTGCGCATAGCTGGCAGCGCTCATGAGTACGGCAACGAAGACTGCAACGAACAAACTCTTTCTCATATTGTCTCCTCGGTTCGATCTATTGAATGGAATGGATATGCGATAACTTGGCCGACCAAAAAGTGCCGCGACTCTAGCACCTGCCGAATACAGGGTCAACCTTTCCAACCGGTCATCCTGCCACCGTGGCAACGAGCTTGGTGTGAACCATCCGCCGCATCTCAGGAGCGCCAACCCTCATCCGTGATCAACTGGGCAAGCAATCTGACGGAGCCGGTTATGGATGACTCCACCAGCCTGATACTAGAGAGACTGGAGTTGTCATGATGCGCCTTTTTCTCACTGTGATTCTCGTGTTCCTGGGCTCGGCGCTTGCCTGTTGCGCGCAGTCCTCGACGTCATCTTCCGGACAACAGGATTCTTCGACGAAGCCGGAGAGTCAACCGCCGGACGAGAACAAGAAAAAACCAAAGAAGATCTGGACAAACGAGGAACTGGACTCCGTCAAGGGCAGCGTGTCCGTGGTGGGCGACAACTCGAGTGACTCAGAGAGTTTGTCTCCGTCAGCTCCACCAAACCCTTCCGCCTACGATCGCCTTGTGGATTCGTACCTCAAGAAGCTCGCGCCCCTGCGCTCCGACCTGGCCGACCTCGACCGCAAGATTCAGAACACAAAAGAAGCGAAAGGCAACGCGAGTGAAGACACGGCAGCGTGGCTTCGTGTTTTCGCCGACAAACAAGGAGATATCCAGGCGAAGATCGACTTAATTTTGGAGGACGCGCGGCAACACGGCGTAACCCCCGGCGACCTGGACTCGGTAAAAAGCAACGTGTCCGTGGTGGCCTACGATCGCGTTGTGGATTCGTATCTCAAGAAGCTCGGGCCCCTGCGCTCCGACCTGGCCGACCTCGATCGCAAGATTCAAAAGACGAAAGAAGCGAAAGGCAACGCGAGCGAGGACACGGCAGCGTGGCTTCGTGTTTTTGCCGAAAAACGAGGGGACATCCAGGCGAAGATCGACCGAATTCTGGAGGACGCACGGCAACACGGCGTGTCTCCCGGCGATCTGCGCTGAAAAGGCGGGCCGACAGGGAAGTTTCGGCGGACTATTCGTCTTGGGGAAGCTCGTCGGCAGGGGGTGCGCCGATTTCGGGGCCGCTTTGACCAGATTCCTTAAGGGCCATTTTCTCGATTTTTCTTTGCGCGCGCTTTTCTTCCTTCATCTTGCGCTTTTCGTTGCGCTTCATTTCTTTTTGGCGCTTCTGAAATGTCGTAGGCATCGGTGCTCCTCAAGAAGAATGCGGGCCGCCGAAGTTGGGCCCGTACGGCGAATACATCAACTACATGCGGGAATTACCCCGCGGAAATTACCAGCGAGGTTCGCGTGGCTGGCGAGCGGATTCGCGGTAGTCCTCATTCGAGAAGCGGTCTCGGCCACCGCCACCCTTGCCGCGGCCGCCGCTGGGGCCGCCAAAATTGCGAGGTCCACGTGGTGGTCCGCTCTCGCCCTTGGGGCGGGCTTCGTTGACCTTGAGATTGCGGCCGCCGACTTCCTTGCCATCGAGTCCGGCAATGGCCTTGGCGGCTTCTTCGTCGTTGGGCATTTCGATGAAGGCAAAGCCGCGAGCCCGGCCGGTTTCGCGGTCCATCGCCAGGTGCACGCGGGTGACCTGGCCGAACGGCTCAAACAGCGCGCGCAGCTCGCTCTCGGTGGTCTGAAAACTCATGTTTCCAACAAAAAGACTTTTCATGTTTCGTTTCCTGATTCTTGCGAAGTGCCGCCGGAGAGAAACCGGCACGCGGTTTTCGCAGTCAATGGCAGCGGCTTTGAATCGGCTGAAGTCAGTGGAGGGAGGGCCGCAAAGCGCGCCCTTCAAGGAGTCTCAGGCAATCCAACTGCGTACGCGTACTCACAATATCACAGATTGGCAAGGAATGCCGGACATCCGAGGGCGCGGAACGGCCTGCGGTGGTGGTCGCCAATGGGAATGGGCACCTCCGCCAAGAGGGTCAATTTCTTACAATACGAGCGGCTGTGGATTGAGCCAGAATGGGCCTCGGCGCAGGCGTGTAGTAGGGCATGCGCTCACACCGAACTGCAAGGAGGCGACGCATGACAATCGAGCCACAACCAGCGGCAGAGAGTCAGGGAGCGGCCGGAGGGAAACACGGCCGCGCGGCGTTCGCATTCATCTTCGTGACCGTGTTGCTGGACATGCTTGCCCTAGGTGTGATCGTTCCGGTGTTGCCGAAGCTGATCATCCGGTTCGAGCACGGAGACATGGCGATGGCGGCGACGCAAACGGGCGTGTTTGCGTTCGTGTGGGCGGCCATGCAGTTCGTGTTTGCGCCGGTGATGGGAGCGTTGTCGGACCGGTTCGGGCGGCGGCCCGTAGTGCTGCTGTCGAATTTTGGGCTGGGCTGCGACTACATCTTGATGGCGGTATCGCCGACGCTGAGCTGGCTGTTTCTTGGCCGGGTCATTTCGGGAATCACCGCGGCGAGCTTTCCTACGGCGAATGCGTACATTGCTGATGTCACTCCGGAAGACAAGCGCGCGGCGAAATTCGGAATGCTGGGGGCGGCGTTCGGGCTGGGCTTCATCGTGGGGCCGGCGCTGGGCGGAATGCTGGGCGGGATGGGGCTACGGTATCCGTTCTGGGCGGCGGCAGGACTGAGCCTGGCGAATTGGCTGTACGGATTTTTCATCCTGCCGGAATCGCTGCGGAAGGAGCGGCGGGCGGCGTTCAGTCTGCGCAAAGCCAACCCGCTTGGGTCGCTGAGGCTATTGAGGTCGCATCCGGAGCTTTTCGGGCTGGCGACGGCGATGTTCCTGTATTACAACGCGCACGAAGCGCTGCCGAGCATGTTCGTGCTGTACACGGACTACCGGTATCACTGGGGAGCACAATTGACCGGATGGGTCTTGGCGGGAGTGGGCGTGGGCTCGACGATTGTGTCCGCGGCGCTGATTTCGCTGGCGATCAGGAAGCTAGGGGAGTTGCGCACGATGTTTACCGGCATGCTTTGCGGGATCGCTGGATTTGCGCTTTTCGCGGGCGCGCCTGGCACGGCGATCTTTGTGGCCGGCGTTCCGCTGCTGTCATTGTGGGGATTGGCGAGTCCGCCGATGCAATCGCTGATGAGCAAGCGAGTCGGACCAAACGAGCAGGGGCAGCTGCAGGGAGCGCTGATGAGCTTGTTTGGGGTGGCGGGGATGATCGCGCCGCTGGTGTTCACGCAAGTGTTTGCGCTGGCGATCGCGCCGGGGCGCGCGGTGCAACTGCCGGGCGCGCCGTATTGGCTGGCCTCGGCGCTGCTCGGGGGAAGCTTGCTGCTAGTGTACTGCGTCACACAGATGGGATGTTATTGAGCTTGGCTTTGGCGCGTTTGACCTTTTCGAGAATGTCGGTGGCCTTTGCGGTCCAGATAAAGGGT
>Ga0187819_10000057_pt1 | contig 48114 bp, 42 predicted proteins | sample NC_wetland_sal_i_15_FD_132411 | JGI IMG/M metagenome (GOLD analysis project Ga0187819, IMG submission 132411) | Wetland sediment microbial communities from Neuse River Estuary, North Carolina, USA - SO4_4 | ecosystem: Environmental > Aquatic > Freshwater > Wetlands > Sediment | place: USA... | reverse complement strand
GACCGCATCAAGTCCCTCAAGCAGCAAGACGTCGCCGGCGTGTTCGGAAAATCCGGCGAAGCTCCGTTGGCCGATGCGGCCAAATGAAGTCCGAACCGCAGCATTCGCTCCGCAAGAATATTGGGCTCTCTCCCGATCTTGGAAAACCCGGCAAGGTGGGCAGCCAAACAATTTCACCCGTGACCCGCCCCGTGGATCGCCCCGGACGATCGGCCAAAACGCCAAACGTTGTAGAGGCCGGGCTTGCCCGGCATTCTTCGATTTAAACACCGAGGCGGACTTAACATCGAAGACTCCTCGCTTCGCTCGGAGGGCGGAGCAAGCTCCGCCCCTACAATGTATGCGGTGAACACGGTTGCCCTTGGACAGGAACTTGCGTGGCGGGGATGGCAGTCTAAGAGTAGCGCGCCGGGCCCTTCGTTCCTCAGGATAAACTGAAGTCCGGCGGCTACATGATTCAAAACCAAAGCGAAAGCGGGTTTGGCTTTGTTTGTTGATTTCTTCATACGGCGGCCGGTGTTTGCAACGGTGTGCGCGCTGCTGATCATTCTCGGCGGGGCGATCTCGATTCCGTCGCTGCCGATTGCGCAATTTCCGAATTTATCTCCACCACAGGTTGTCGTGAGCAGCGCGTACATCGGGGCCAACGCGCAGACGGTGGAGTCCGCGGTGACGATTCCGCTGGAGCAGGCGATCAACGGCGTTCAGGGGATGAAGTACATCACGTCGAACAGCGGGAACGATGGAACGAGCCAGATTACGGTGACGTTCGACGTGACACGCGATGTCGATTTGGCTTCGGTGGACGTGCAGAATCGTGTGAATCAGGCCCTGGGGCGCCTGCCGAACACCGTCAAGAACACCGGGGTGATCATCACGAAGCAGATCGGAGGCTTCGTTTTCGGTGCGGGAGTCTATACGGAGAAAGGCCAGTACGACAGCCTGTTCCTGAGCAACTACCTTGATATCTACGTGAAAGACGCCATAAAGCGCGTTCCCGGCGTGGGTGATGCGATCATTTTCGGGGAGCGCAAGTATGCGATGCGACTGTGGCTCGATCCGGCGCGGATGGCGCAACGAGGCTTGACGGCCACGGGCGTCTTGAACGCGTTGAACGAGCAGAACGTGCAGGTTGCGGCGGGCGAGGTCGGCGAACCGCCGTCGGACGAGGGGCAGTCGTATCAGATCAGCGTGCGGGCGATCGGGCGGCTGACGGAAACATCGGAATTCGACAACATCGTGCTGAAGTCGGGGACCGACGGCACATTGGTGCGGTTGAAAGACGTCGGACATGCGGAGCTTGGTGCGGAGAACTATGGATCGCTGCTGCGCTTCAACGGGCACGACGCAGTAGGACTGGCAGTAACGCAACTGCCGGGCGCCAATGCGCTGGATGTGGACAAGGCTGCGAAGGCAGAGCTGTTACGGCTGGCGAAGAATTTCCCGCCGGGACTGAAATACGCGGTAGCTTTCGACACCACGACGGTGGTGGGTGAATCGATCAAGGATGTGCTCGTGACGTTGATCCAGGCGGTTTGCCTGGTTGTGATCGTCATTTATCTGTTCCTGCAGGACTGGCGGAGCACATTCATACCGGCGATTACCATTCCGGTGTCGCTGGTTGGTACGTTCATGTTCGTGAAGGCATTCGGCTTTTCGATCAATACGCTGACGTTGTTCGGTATCACGCTGGCGACAGGACTGGTGGTGGACGACGCGATCGTGGTGATTGAAAACGTGGAGCGTCATATCGCCGAAGGCATCACCGAGCCGCACAACGCCGCATCGGTGGCGATGAAGGAAGTGGCCGGGGCGGTGATTGCAACGTCGCTGGTGCTGGTGGCGGTATTCGTGCCGGTGGCGCTGTTTCCGGGCACGACGGGGATATTATTCCGGCAGTTTGCGTTGACGATCGCTTTTTCCGTATCGATTTCGGCGTTCAATGCGCTGACGCTGACGCCGGCGCTATCGGCGATTTTCCTGGGGCATCATCGCGAGCGGGCGCAAGGGCGCTTCTTCAAAGTCTTCAACCGGGTTGTCGAGGCAGGGACAAGTCTTTATCGAAGCACGGTGCAGGTTGTCATCGGATGGCGGTTCGCAACATTGGTGCTCTTTCTCTCCGTGCTGGGCGCAACGTATTGGGTCTATCAGCTGGTTCCGAGAGCTTTCATTCCCGAAGATGACCAGGGTTATCTGATATTTATCGTGCAGGCGCCGCAGGGAGCTTCACTGACGTACACGCGGGATGTTTGCGCGAACGTGGAAGAGGCCTTGTCGCACGTCCCGGAGATCGACGGGGCATTTACGGTGGCGGGCTTCAGCGAGGCGGGAAACGCGCCGAATCGCGCCATCATCTACGCAAATCTGAGGCCATTCGAGGAGCGAAAGGGTGACCAGCACACGGCGGCGGCGATCATCCAGCGATTGCGGGGGCCGCTGTTCGGCATACCCGGGGCGATTGTTGTGCCTTTCAATCCGCCGGCGGTGGAGGGGCTCGGTCAATTCGGGGGCTTTCAGTTTGAGCTGGAAGACCTGGGACGCAACTCGCTGCAGGCGATCGCGAATGCGGCGAATCAGCTGGTTGCTCAAGCGAATGCGAGTAAGGAACTGACCGGTCTTTTCACGAGCTTTACCGCCAACGATCCACAGTATCTCGTGCGCATTGACCGCGAGAAAGCGAAGAGCCTGCAGGTTCCCTTCAGCCAGGTTACGGACGCGCTGCAGGTGTACATGGGATCGGTATACGTGAATGATTTCGATTTCAACAATCGCGCGTACCGGGTGTACGTGCAGGCGGACAGGCAATTCCGATCGCAGGCGAAGGACATCAGACAATACTATTTGCGTTCGGACACGGGGAAGATGATTCCGCTGGATAATTTGGTTAGCGTGGAGCAGACGGCGAATCCCCAGGTGATCAGCCACTACAATTTATTCCGGTCCGCGGAAATCGACGGCAATGCCGCGCCGGGGCGAAGCTCGGGCCAAGGCATCGCGGACATGGAAGCACTGGCGAAGAGAGCGTTGCCGAACGGAATGACGTTTGAGTGGAGCGGGCTTTCGCTGGAGGAGCTTGAGTCAGGCGGGAAGGCGGCGCTGCTGTTTGGGTTGGGCCTAGTCGTGGTGTACTTGACGCTGGCGGCACAATACGAAAGCTTCGTGCTGCCGTTCATTGTGCTGCTGGCCGTGCCAGTGGCGCTGTTGGGAGCGATCGGCGCGCAAGCACTGCGCGGACTGCAGAACGATGTGTACTGCCAGATTGGTTTGGTGATGTTGATCGGTCTTTCCAGTAAGAATGCGATTCTCATCGTGGAATTTGCGGAGCAGTTGCGCGAGCAGGGACTGTCCATCGTGGAGGCAGCGATTGAGGCTGCGCGGATTCGGTTGCGGCCGATTCTGATGACCTCGCTGGCGTTTATTCTGGGTGTCGTGCCCTTGGTGTTTGCGCAGGGAGCGGGGCGCGCCGGGCGCGTGTCTGTAGGGACCACGGTGTTTGGCGGAATGATCGCGGCGACCACGTTGAACCTGCTGTTTATTCCGGTTTTGTATGTGCTGGTGAAGAGCGCGGCTCCGAGCCGGAGGACGCATGCGGAGGTGGTGGGTGAGCCGGCGGATTGAGTAAAGGCGAAGTGGGTAGTGAGTAGTGGGTAGTGAGTAGTGTCCGGAACGAGCGTTCATTAGAACGCGCTAATTTTGGCGCATATTTGAAATTGTCCTTTTCGGAATCCTAAAAAATTATCCATGGCTGGCTAAAGTGTTGCGGCTTTCTACCGATAGGGTAGGTGAGTCGCAGTCTATCTTGCCGCGGGCAAGCAAGAAGGAGAAGTCATGGCTTTCAACGCAATCAACCAAGCACATCAACCACAATTGGAGAATGCTCAAACCCTGTCCTCGTCAAAGACGCAGAGCGGGACTCCAAAGGCAAACACTGCCAACAGCGCGGCGAAGGAATCTCAGACCGGCGGAGCGCAAGGAACTCCCACCGCAACGGCTGCGGAAAACAACGCGGGCGGGAGCCGCGCAATCGGCAAAATACGGGGAACGCCGAAGGCAAGGGCATTCATGTCAACGTGTTCGCATAGGTTCCGGGAGAGTCTTCCGCACGGAATCATGAGCCTCGGCAGGCTCTGGGCGGACGCTGCCTGCCTCCATCTGGAGGCCGGCAGTGGAGCCGTGTAAGATCGTTTCGGTCGATTCGCTGTCCTCATCTCTCCCACATTCTTTCTTTTAAACCGGTGCAGAATCGGAGATCGCGTCTCCTTGCGGCCGAACCTCCCGACAGAGTACAGAGATGGTGACCACTTCTTGACGTTGTGGTGACAAAAGCCCCGTGGTGCGTCGCTACCTTGAGGTGCGGCACCTTGACAGGAACTGATCTGCCCGGGCCAAGCGCGGGACGGAGGTGCCCGAGGCGCGAAATGGAAGCGGGTGAGCATGGGTCTGGCGTGGTCATCCTCGGGGCGGGGCCTGCGGGGCTTACCGCGGCGTACGAGCTTTCAAATCTGGGACTTCCATGCGTCGTGATGGAACGGGACGCTGTTGTAGGCGGTCTGGCACGAACGATCGAGTATAAAGGCTTTCGTTTCGATATAGGCGGTCACCGGTTTTATACAAAAGTATCGCTTGTACAGCAGATCTGGCGTGAAATTCTGGGTCAGGACCTGCTTACCTGCGGGCGCCTGTCGCGCATCTACTACAAATCTAGATTCTTTCGCTACCCACTCGATCCGCTAGATGCATTTCGGGGGCTGGGTCTGCTTGAGACGCTGCGTAGCGGGTTGAGCTTTGTCAAAAGCCGGATGTTCCGACAACTGCCAGAACATGATTTCGAAACGTGGGTATCCAACCGATTTGGACGGCGGCTATTCACGACATTCTTCAAGAGCTATACGGAAAAAGTCTGGGGAATGGATTGCCGGGAGATCGGAGCCGAGTGGGCGGGCCAGCGGATCCAAGCGCTGTCGCTGTGGTCGCTGCTTCGCGATGCGATGTTTCCCAGAAGCAAAAAAGAGATTAAGACGCTGATCAAGGAGTTTCAATACCCGCGGCTTGGCCCCGGGATGTTGTGGTCGCGAATGCGGGAAATTGTGGAACATAGGGGCGTGCGGATTGTTTTAAATGCTCCGGTGGAACAGGTCCAGTGGGAGGCAGGGAGAGTGTTGTCCGTGCGAGCAGGCGGCAGAAGGTGGGAAGGGTCGCATTTTATCAGTAGCATCGCGATTCGTGAGTTGATTGAAACGCTCAGCCCCAACGCGCCGGAATCGCTTCGGAGCGCCGGCGAACAACTCAAATACCGCGACTTCATCACGGTAGCACTGGTGGTGCGAGCACGCGATGTCTTTCCGGACAACTGGATCTACCTGCAAGACCCAACGGTGATCGCGGGACGCGTACAGAATTACAAGAACTGGAGTGCGGACATGACTCCCAGCGCGGAGATGACTTGCCTGGGTGTTGAATATTTTTGCAGTGCGGGCGACCCTCTTTGGAATCGCTCCGACGCGGGGTTGATCGAACTGGCGAAAAGAGAAATGACGGAGCTCGGACTGGTGCGGGGAGACGACGTGGTCGACGCGGCAGTTATTCGAGTGCTGAAGGCCTATCCGGTCTACGATCGCGCCTACAAGGAAAGTCTCTCGGTGGTACGTGATTTTCTAGCGACCGTTCCGAATCTTCAACTTGTCGGGCGCAATGGAATGCACCGATACAACAATCAGGATCACTCGATGTTGACGGGCATTCTGGCGGCGCGGAACGTTTCGGGATCGCACTTTGACTTGTGGAATCTTGATGTAGATAAAGACTACCTAGAAGAAGGACCGCTGGTCAGCAATGATGAAGTGGCCGCGCTGGAAAAGAGCCAACCACTCGTGCCTAGACCGATATGAAAGCGCGCGTCCTAGCGTTGGCGTGCCTTGCGCTTTTTCTGGGACGAACCTTTCATAAAGGCTGGAACATCGACGAAAGCGATTTCCCCAACTACTACACGGCTGCGCTGCTGGTGCGTCACGGTGAGCCGCTGAAGAAATACTACGATTGGACATGGTTTCAGCGGCAAATTAATGTTGCGGGAATCGAAGAGCCGCTCGGAACGTATATTCCGCAGACTCCGTGGACGATGTTGCCGCTGGTGCCGATGGCCGGATTCCCAGCGCAAACGGCGAAGCGGATCTGGTTGTCGCTGAACCTGGGTTTCCTGGCGGCAGCGGTTTGGCTACTGTCGCGAATCACAAGATTTCGAATCGAGCATGTCGCGCTCATCCTATTTGCGGGCTACGGCACGCTGCAATCCAACTTTCACTTAGGTCAATACTACGTTTTCTTACTATTTTTGCTGACGCTGGCGTTTTATTGCCTAGAGCGGCATCGATCGACGCTGAGCGGAATCCTTTGCGGAGCCGTGTTCGTGTTGAAGCTGTATGGGGCGCCATTCCTCTTGTACTTTGTGGCCAAGCGAAATTGGAAAGCGGTTGCGGGAATGATCGCAGCGGTCGTGTGCGCGGGCGGGTTGGCCATCGCAATGTTTGGCTGGAGCGATGTAAGTTATTTCGCCCGGGACATTCTGCCGCGTGCGGTCGACGGCGAGGGTATGGGCGACCCCTATCACCCGGTAGCCGGCACACTTACAGCGCTGTTGCGGCGTTTATTCTTAATGGAGCCAGAGCTGAACCCGCACCCTCTGTGGAACGCGCCCGGGCTGTTCTTCTTCTTGCGACCGTTTGTGACCATCGCGATTTTGAGCTTCACAGCGGCCGGTTTGGCGGTGAAGGAGACGGAAGTAGATCGACGCGGGTTTGCATGGTTCGTCATTGCCACGCTGTGCGTCGCTCCGAACCTGGGTTCGTATGCTTTCATCCTTTTCTTGCTGCCTATTCTGTTCTTGATGGAGGAAGCGAGCAGGCGGGAGAGAATTTTATTGGTTATCGCCTACGCTTTGCTCGGGTTTCCTCTGCGGTTGGAATGGACTCGGGTATTTCCGAAGCTATGGATTTTCCTGGCACTATTCTTCATCATCGGATGGAAGTATTGGCGCTCGCTTCGACCAAGAGTAGCGATCGTGATAGCAATGGGCGTGACACTGATTGCTGCGATCGACGCCACACGCCATCTGTCGAGCTATCGGATTGAGCCGGGGCGGCGCTTCCAGCGGATCATGCTGGAGCAGGAACCGAATGCGATTCTTATTTCGTCTTTCGCCGTATCACAGGCCGGAATCTTCTGCGAAGCGATCGCGGACGGCCGCTACGCTTTAGTGTGGCTGCACGGCAAGCAGAGCGAAAAGCTAGTGTTTAGCGGAGAGGCCTTTCATCCGACGACATCCACGCTTGGGGGTCTCGTCTACTTCGAATTGGTGTCCCATGCAACCTCGACGATCATGGCGTTTGATCCAGCGACACGAACGACGCGTCCCGCAGCTATTCCGAGCCTCCCCGAAGCTGCGGATTCCGTTTTATCGCCCGATGGAAAATGGGTAGCTTTTCAGATGGCACAGGGCGCATCGCAGCAGCTATGGTTGCGGGACGCCGCAAGCGGTCACGCGAGGCTCCTGGCGGGCGGACAGTGCAACAATTCTTCACCGGCCTGGGAGTTAGATTCGGGAGCTGTTCTCTTTACTAGCGATTGTCAGAGGGGCGCCGGATTGCCGGCGCTATTCCGGGCGGAGGTTAACGCGCAGTAAAGCTGGACGCTGGAGCGCGTGGGAAGATCGACGTTATCCTCGGCTAGGGCGCCAGGTATTTGAGGATGAGGCGCTCGTCCTCTGAGCTTAGGTCGGCTCGCACTCGCATTTGGCGCAGGACGGCCCTGGCTTCTCTGGGAGACAAATCCTCTGGGGGCACGTGACAGCGGCCGCAATGCGTCTCGAAGCGCTTTTCCCCTTCCTCGCTTTCGTTGGTTGTGGCCTGCACTGGAGGAAGCTTCGACTTGACGGATTGTTGTTGTGGAGCGGAGTTCTGCGCCGTTGCGGCGAGTACGGCGGCGAACAGCAGCACGAAAGCAAGGCGGACTGCAAGCGGCGAATTCACTTGGACCCTCCGGGAATGAGCGGAAACAGGAACCGATACGTGATTTGGAGATTCCAGATGTTGGTGTTGCCGAAAGAGCTGAACTGGCGACCGTAGCTCCCATTCAAACGAAAGTTGTGCGGAAGATAGTAGTTCAGTCCGAAATCAACTTTTTGTGTATCGGCGCCGGGGTTGACGTCGTCGGGAACGGGTTTGCCGAGATAGAACTGCTGCACGCGGCCGACAGCTTGGAGGCGTCCCAGCCAACTCGTTGATCCACGAAATCGCGAGAAGCGGTAGGCGGCTTCAACCCAATAGCCCTGTCCGCCGAGGGTATGCGCGTACTCGGCTCTTAGTTCGAGCGGAGCGGCGTACGGCTGCCAAATGAGATACGTGCCCCACGAATTCAAGTGCTGGTCCTGCAAGAATCGCTGGTAGGACATTCCGAGCTCGAACCGAGTACGGGGGATGAAGACGCCCACGCGCCCACCGGCCGATCTTCCCGCCCCGAAGTAGCGGGCGTTGACGAGAGCGGAAAAGTACGCAGTATAGTTCAACTCCCAATTTTTCCGTGAGAGCGCTACTCCTCTGAGCATTGCGCCGTCGCTGGAACCGGAGGTGCGAGTACCGATGCCGGCGATAAGGGGTGAGTCGGCCAGATTGTGAATCCAGACGGGACCAAGGCGCTCATTGTAGATGTTGAATGGCGTCAAAAATTCTCCCACAGTGATGGTTACGCGAGAACTGGCGATGTAGTCCAATTGGAGGTAGTCCACGCTAGAAAAAGTGAGCGCGTGATAGGGACCGGTGGCGCCGTCCTCGCGAAAAATAGCCTCGTCAAATGTGCTGCGGGATTCGATCAGCCAACGTTCGCCAATGGGAATCGCAACGACCGGAGCGATGATCGGCTGGAACGTGGTCGCGCCACCGGCGGTTGTGCTTAGATACTGAACGCCTCCGGAAATGATGGGTGTTTCTGACTGGGCGGAGAGACTGGCTCCACTCAAAAGTGCGAACAGCGCCGCCCAAATACCTTTTCGAAACATCGTGGCCTCAATCATCAAAGGTGTAAGCGGCCCCAGTGGGTGAGGAACCGCCTTTGTCCGCTCGTGCTGAAACAGAATTGCTCATACACGGACAAGGAACGATCCATCATAGCGATGAGAGAGACGCTTCTTGTCACATCGAGGTCAACTAAGAGTCATGTTTGTGCACTGGTCTTTGTAGACAGCGTGGGAAGGTCAATCCTTGCGGATCCAAACTTCAAACTCGGGAAAATCTCGCGCCACGCGATAGTGATTTCGAAGGTAAGCACGCAGGGGGCCAAGATGATCGCCTTGCGGATCGTCAGGCAAGTCGAGCCCGGAGGTCCAAAGCACCATTCGGACGTGGTGTTTTTCTAAGCCATCGATGACCTCATGAACTTCGCCGGGTCGTGTGTACTCGTACGGCGCTATGAAGGGGATGGGGCCGGGATTGCGCAAATCCAACGAGAAATAGAATTCCGGAAACCAACCCCCGAAAAAAAAGTCCGAGGGACGCGTATGCGACGCAACCCAACCGTAGCGTTCATATGCGTCTCGAACGAGGAAGGCCGTTCGGCCTGTGGGCAAGTCCAAGTAAGCGCGCCAATGTCTCTGTGTTGCAATCGGAAACGCGACCATGAGGATCATGGCGAACACACACAAAGCGCTACACAGGAATTGCTCGACCCTTCCCGCGGGCTTTAGCAGCCACGCGAAGAGGATCAAGGCGGGTAGGGCAACGTAGTACAGCCTCGCCCAGGTCGGGGCGGCCGCCACGCTTAAGAAGGAAGCCACGCCGACCAAACTGATGAGCATCAGCCGGTGCCAATGTTCGCCAGATGCCTGCCGGGAGTGGCGCTGATACCTGACCAGGAAGAGGATGTAGACGAGAGGAACCAAAGCGTGAACGAGCAGGAACCCGAATAAGCCCGGGAGTCGTTGCCATTGCAGAAAGCTGGGTAAACCAATCATGTAGCCGCGCCAGGTGCTTGCACCGGCAAAACTGCCGTAGTAGCGGAGATTGAAGATAAGAGTGCAGTAGATGAATCTGGCGAGGCCCGCCTTCCACGCGAAATAGCTCGTGACGATCAGGATTGCGGTCACAAATAACCCGATCAGCAGTGCTTCCTGCTGGATAAGCGAACGGAGTTTCGTGGATTTCTTGCGGTGCTCCCAGTAAAGGAAGGCGGTGAAGGCAAGCAGGACCGCTAGTCCTGCGCTCTGCGTAAAGCAGGTCGCGAGGCCGCACAGTGCGCCGGACATCGCTACCCTACGCATGCTGCGCCGGTCGATGGCCACTGCGAGCGCGGCCAGGATTGCCAAGGTGCTGTACCAGTGGTGCGTGGCGTCGAGCCGGTTTCGATAGACGAGCGTTAGAAAAAGAAGCGGAGGAAGGAGAGCAGCCTTACCGAGATCGATGGAGGTGGCAATGAAATAACTCAGCCAGGTTAACGTCACTCCAACCACGAGCAGCATTGCGTTGGGAATCCACATGCGAAGCCCGAAGACTTTGAACGCCGCGAAGTAAAGAAGGTCCGCGCCCGGGAGCGTTATTTGGACAAAGTCGCGATAGAGCACTTCTCCATCGAGCATTCTGTGGGCGTCGTGCAGCCAGATCATCGCGTCGCCGCCCGTCCAGATGGGTGTAAAGGGCGGTATGAACAGGTGCAGGTAGAGGAAGACGAAGCTCGCGAACAACAACCAGGGTTGCGGCTTGCGAAGCAGGTACTGAGCCTTGGTGCGAGGACCTATCGATGCGGAGGAAATGTCCATTTCAGATTCGACGGGTAGTGGGAGCGGTGGTTCGCTCGCCAGTCACCGTAGCGGCCGCGAGAGGCCGGTTTGTCATCCCGAGGTCAAATCCGGGTCATCCCTCTGCCCCTGCGCGGGATGCGCTTCGCAGAGTATGAGCCGCCGCATGTGTTTCAAATCGAACCACCTCCAAATAGGTAGAGTCGTGACCCGCATTTAACTTCGGTGTGACATTTTGCTGCTTGCTGGGTGTTACGTTTGGTAGCGCGTAGATGGCGCGTGCGCGTCGCATGGCTGAGGGCAAGATCTGGATCGCGCGCGCCAAACACGCGACGCCGCAGAGGAGCAACACGCGACGTCATGCGCGGCGTCTTATGCTTAGAAAAACGCAAGACTGGAGCAGCAAGAGATGAAGTTGAATTTGAAAATGGGAACAATTACGTTGAGCGCGCTGGCTCTGACGGCGACTGTGCTTGGCAGCCAGCCTAAGCCCACGCAACACATCGAAATCACCGCCAGCCGATTCTCCTTTGAACCGAGCGAAATCACGGTCAAGAAAGGCGATCCCGTAACGATTACCGTCCGTTCGACGGACGTGACCCATGGACTGGTTATCAAGGAGTTGGGCGTGCGCACCGAGGTAAAGAAGGGGCAGTCTGAGAACCTGACGCTGACGCCGGAAACAGCGGGGACATTTCAAGGTAAGTGCGCGCATTTTTGTGGCAAGGGTCACGGGTCGATGATCTTCACCGTACACGTCGTCGAATGAGCAGGTGGACTCGTAAGAGTACGACCTCGTTGTTTTTATCAATCGCCTTCGCCTGCGTGGCGGGTTGCAAGGCAACACCTCCAGGAAAATGGGAAACGGCGGTCGTCACACGGACGAAGCATTGGATTTCTGTCCGCAACAAGGATGCAAAAAACCCGTTAGCCCCCACGCCCGATCACATCGCCGCAGGCAAGGACAGTTTTTCCCATTTCTGCGTGGCTTGCCACGGTCTTGACGGACAGAACACAGGTGTGCCGTTCGCGGAAAGCATGGCGCCTCCGGTTCCGTCGCTCGCATCCCCAGAGGTTCAGTCCTACACCGACGGCCAATTGAAGTGGGTGATCGAGAACGGCATCTTCCCTTCGGGCATGCCTGCCTCCCGAGGAATTCTGACCGATGGGGAAATCTGGTCTACCGTGCTGTATATCCGCCATCTGCCGCCAGCGGGGAGCCTTGGTGAGCCGGCGATGTACAGCGGTGAGGACGGCAGTTCCTCGAATCCGAACACATCTCAGGATCGATAGTTCAGCGAACAAACACAGCGGTTGCAGGTCGGATTGTTTGGAATATCTAGCGCGGAACGGAACGCCAGGGCATCTCCTCCGTTGATCACTTCCTCGAGACTCGTTTGACGGATGTTGCCGACGGCCCGATGAAAGAAACACGGCCGGACGGCGCCGTCCGCTTCTATTACCGTTGAGGTCCAGGGAGCATTGCACTGAGGCGATTGGTTTCGCTCGAGGCCGAGGTGTGCGCGGAAGTGGCGCGCGATGCGGCGAAGCTTGTCGGCGGATTCCGCGATGTATCCGCTATCGATGTCTGCGGCGTTTTCGCGGATGAGAGAGTTAATTTCGGCTTCCAGAGCCCCGACTTCGTCGGGGGAGAGGGCAACCTCGGCTTGGCGTTCCGCGGACCACGCCTCCGGCCGGTTAAACGCCTCCGAGGTTAGATCGGCCGCAAGGAACGAGATTCCGTCCAAGTCCAAAAGCTTGGCGGCGGCCACCGTTTCTCGAAGGTGCCGGTGATTTGCCTTCTGTACGGTGGTTCGGGCGGTAATCCGAAACGCAGGACGGATCTTCCTGACGGCGTTTATACCTGACTGTATCAAGGCGAAGGCCACGTCGATTCGTCGAATGGCGTTGTGAAGCACTTCGGGGCCATCCAGGGAAACGAAGGCGTCGTCGAAAGATTCCGCCACGTGCGCTGCGTGCTTTTCGAGCAGCAATCCGGTGGTGAGCAGTGTCAACCGAATGTTTTCGCGACGGAGAATCGAGCAAAGCAACGGTAGTTCCTGGTTGAGCAGAGGTTCTCCACCGGAAAAAATCACCCAGCAGACACCGAGGCGGCGGATGGATTCGAGATGCGGCTCCAAATCCGCCGGACGAAAGGTGCGCGACTCTTTGGTTTTCCAGATATCGCACATCACGCAACGGCAGTTGCAGGAGCTGTGGACGTGCAGGACCAGCACCGGGAGATGCGTTACACGCTGACGCTCGAGGGCGCTTGCGCCGGCAATGGTCACCAGTTCACGCCGGGAGGCCATGGCGCACTCGTTTACCTCCCAGACTGATATCGCCGGGGAGATGGCTTTGCGTTTCGCTGAACAAGCGCTCTAGCGGCGCTCGCATCCAGCGTACTTGCCCTTCGATTTCTAGAGGGCGCAGCCCTGTGGTAACGAGGCGGGGGAGCCGAGTGATCACGTCGGTGGAAGCGAGCTGCACACAGCCGCCGATGATCACCAATTGCACGTCGCGCCAGGACATTGCCGCCAACGTTTTGGCGGGAGAAAGGCCGGTGTCGCGGACGCCGACGAAGTCTGCGAGCGCGCTGACGCGAAGTGACCCTTCTCCGTTCTGCAGTCTTAGCACATGCGCTGCGCGTGTGGTTACGAGGGAATACAGATCTTCGGCCGGCACTCCGAGGGTCTCGTTCGCGAAGCGAATTTCATCCAAGAGATCGCCCTGAGCGGTAAGCGGAGAATCGCTTCCGAGAGCTACCCTGGGAAGGCTTTCGATCGTGTGGCGATGGTGAGTCCGTCCAAACAAGAATACGTTCGACGTGGGGCACCATACCAGCGCGGCGCCCAAGGATCGCAGCAGAGTTATGCCTCGCTCGTCGAGACCCAAACCATGCACGATGACCGTTCGATCGTCGAGCGCTTGTTCTCGTGCCAGTTGGAAAATTTCCTCGGCGCTTTGCGAATCCACACCTTCGGCGAGGTGAACGATAAAAGGCTGATTGGGCCCGGCATTTTTTCGTTTCGTCGCGAGGTCATGATCCATCGGCAGCGAGTGTGCCCAGCTAAAATCGCGCAACACACGCACGGCGAATCCGCTGTCGAAAACGCCGGCGGCGTAAGGATTGTGGTGACAAACCGTGGTGACGCCACAGAGCAGGTTTCGTATTCCGCCCCACCAGAGCCGCGTGTTCTTGGGAACAGCGCGATGCTCGCGGACCGGAGAGCTCCCGGGACGGTGAACATCGTCTGCCCACTCGACGAAGTTGCTGTACCCGCCCCGGCCGAGCCTGGGGAACAAGGCAAACTCCAAGTGATCGTGAGCATTTACCAGGCCGGGAAGAAGCAGAAAACCGCTTAGATCGACGCTGCGCCTGCCTTGCGCCGGACGATCGGGGATGGGCTTGCCGTGTCGGCCGAGAAAACCGACCCGCCCGTCTTGGAGACTGATATCTGCTTGCGTGCTCTCGTTCGCGCCGAGTGCCACTCGAGCGCCGGCGAGATATTTGAGTGTCCGGGCCGGGAGCGTCTTCCTCGCCTTCATAGCGCGATGGCGCTTCAAACTCAATTGAAGAACGTAGATCGCCGGCTGCGCGGAAGCGGCATGAAACGCTTCGGTCTTCCCTGCCCGCTGGAAGAACTCAAATTCTGGCTCGCCAAACTGCGGTTCCAGCACCGCGTCGGCATGGATTCCCAGATTCTCAAACAGAGATAGGATCTGCTGGATGGGCCTGGAGTACGTTGCGATATCGATGAATGATCCTTCGACGTGGAAGCCCCGCCGCCAGCCAAGTTTCGAGGTGGTCACCGGGTGCAGGTCGGTGACGAAAATGATGCCGCCGGGGCGCAACAAGCGTTGGACCTGCCCGGCAAATCCTTCGAGATCCTGTACGTAACTTGCCAAAAAGGAGCAGATAATAAGGTCGGCCGACGAACGCGGAAACGGCAGATCGGCGCAATCGGCGACCACGCACTTTGCCGCATCGCCGAGCTTGCGTTTTGCCTGCACCAACATTTCGGGCGACAAATCGACTCCCACGAGGGTGCGTGGCGCCTGCGACGAGAGCTTCGCAAGCCAGCGCCCTGTGCCACAGCCAAGATCGACTGCGTCAAGACCGGCGACAGGCGGCAGCAAGCGCTCCAGAAAGCGCTGCTCGAGCGAGAGCATGGGATTGGGCTCGGCATCGTAGACGTGCGACGCCAATCGATAGCCATCCCTGGGCGAAACGCCTCCTGCGGGCGACGAACTGGCGATCGCAATCTGCTGGTGGCCTAGAGGCTTTCCGCCTTTGGCTTGCGTAGATTGATGAATTGGTGCGCCCAACGGAGTTCCTTTGGATATCCGTAAAATCTCGCCGCGTACCGCCATGCGCTAAGCGTCTTGAGCAGGGCGCGGCTCCAGCGGGGCGCCCGAATGTCCTGCACGGTGGGCCAGCGAGAGCTGACGACGACCTCGAAGTTGTCGATCAAGTTCTTGGTCTTGCGCGCGAGCCAAGGCGTGTTCGGATCGATGCGCAGCGTGAAATCCATCCAGCGTTTCGTGGCCCATTCGTGGGGAGTCGTGGGGAAGGCGATCTGCCCATCGATGTTGCCGTACATCGCGGTTCGCTGTGGAACGGGCGTGTAGTGGTACATGATGATTTCCGACTTGGGATTGAGCCGTTTGATCGTGCGAATGAACTGCAGCGTTTCCCGGGTGTCGCGTTCGGGATCGCGAGGATTGCCGATCACGAAAGAAAACTCCGGGATGATGTCGAACTGGCGGATGCGCCGCGCGACATTCAAGGTCTCTGCCGTGGTGATGTCTTTTTCCATCTCCTTCAGCACCCAGTCGGACCCGGATTCCGCGCCGAAGAAGATCATGGTGCAGCCCGCGCGGCGAATGGCGGCAAGGGTCGCGTCGGAATACTTGTTGACGATGTCGATCCGCGCCTCGCACCACCAATGTAGGTTCAGCGGAGCGATGCGATCGGCCAGATCGCGGGCATGGTCTTCACGCAGGAAGAAATTCATGTCGTAGAACTGCACGGAGTCGGCGCCGTATTGCGTCACCAGATGCCGCAAGATGGCTTCGGTGCGCGCCGGGCTCTCCATCCGCTCGCGGTTGCCATAGGCCGCATGGATTCCGCAGAAGCTGCACCGGAACGGGCAGCCGATGCTGGCGTGATGCACGGCCGTGCGTTTGCCGAAAAAGGAGGGTCGAAGGTATTTCTCGACGGGCACTTTGTGAAACGGCGTCCATGGGAACGCGTCCGGACCTTTCATCGGCCGTTCGGGATTGTGCCGATGGAGGCCGAAGACGTCTTTGTAGGACAAGCCCTGGATGCTCTCGAGTTTTCTCGTGCCGCGCATCGCTTTCAGGAGTTCGAGCAGCGTGTCTTCGCCTTGGCCGCGCACGACATAATCCACGTAGTGCGCATTCAGCGCAGCGTCGCTATAGATGGACGGAAAATAGCCGCCCCAGACGATAGGAATCTTCGGGTGCTGCCGGCGGATCTCCTGGCAACTCTCGATGGCGGCCGCCATCTGCGGACCAGGCATCACAGTGACGCCCAACATATCCACTTCGCACTCTTGCATCAGGCGCAGAATTGTCTCCGTGGGGCTGTCATCTAAGTTGCCGTCGACGATTTCGTAGTCTTCGCGGCCTTCGAGGACTGCGCCAAGTGCCAGGACGGATAGCGGCAAGCGCCGGTTGCGCGGTTTTGTGGAGCGCGGGTTGAACAAAATGATCATCGCATCTTCACCTTGACTGCTCAGGCTCGAAGGCGGGAGGACCGGGTCGACGCTTCAGGATCACACTGGCGTTCATGGATGGGTTCTCTCAAATTCGAGCAGGACGTGATCTCCGACGCCGCGAATCATCGGCCACGCGCCGAAGATTCGGTCCATCGCTTCCAGCACCGCCAGAATGCGCTTGTGTCTGCGCGCCCACGTTTCAACATAAGACGGCGGCACAAACAGACCGACCGCGCGAATGGAGCGCAAGTGAAACGACGGCGAGAATACGTGGCGCATGCGACGGATCGTCGGATACCAAACAGGCACGGAAATGCCATCAAGCTGAGCGATGGTCTCACCGCGAACGCGCCGGAAAGCTTTCTTGAAATTCACTCGCGCGCTATACCAAGCGATTTCCCACAAACAGACTCGAGTGGAAATGCAGATCAGCGCTGATCCGCCAGGTTTTACAAGCCTTCCCAGATCCACAGCCACTTGGCGCGGGTCGGCGACACAATTGAGACCCGAGAAATTGGAAAGCACGCCATCAAAATGAGCCCCGGATGTAAGAAGAGCCAAGTCCTCGTTTCGCAGAACGCGAAATTGGAGAGAACCGTCCGGCGATTGAAGCGATTTGCGACGTTCCGCAACTTCGATCATTCCCGCGGATGCATCGCAGGCCATCACGGAGATTCCGCGGCTCGCCAGGAACAGCGCATCCTCTCCGGTGCCGCAGTTCAGTTCCAGAACGCGGTCCCCGGCGCGAAATGCTCGCTTCAACGCGTCCCAAACAACGCCGCGCTGGGCTCTTCCGATGGCTGACTCCGTGAAGACCGCGTCATATGAGCCAGCCATCCGGTCGAAGGCCGCCGAAGCTCCTCGCGCCTCGAATGCCGCAGCCTGAATCATGCTTCCACCAGCTGGACCGAGGAGTACAGGCCTTCACGCGCGACTTGAATCCGCATCCGCAACTCTTGTTCCGCGGAGTCCTGCGCGCCGCTGCGCTGGAGGCGAGCGAGCTGCACTTCATCGCGCAAAAGGCGATCCGCGAACTCGTAGAATCGAGCTGGACGACGGCCGCGCAGCGTGATTTCCCGGTCGGAGGTCTCACCCCACGGCTTGAGCTGCACGAGTGAATCTGCAACCCGTTGATAGTACGGAGTGCCTTTGATAGGATAGGCGATCGTCGTAAAGAAAATGTCCGGATCGGACCGCTTCACATGCTCGATGGTCGCTTCGATATCCTGCAACTCTTCTCCGTCATAACCCCACATCAGGAACATCCCGGTCTGGATACCGCGCGTCTTGCAGGTGGACACGGCGGATTGCACTTGTTCGACGGTAACGCCGCGTTCCATTGAGTTGAGGATCCGCTGCGAGCCGCTCTCCGAACCGATCCAGACACGGAAACAACCGAGCTCCGCCAACAAATCAATCACTTCGTCGTTCAAACGATCTGCCCGGGAAATGCATTCGAAGGGGATCCGCAGGCCCCGGCGGCGCATTTCGGCAGTGTACTGACGCAGCCAGCCGTGATGAATGGTGAACACGTCGTCGGCCACCCACACCATGTCCGGCCGATAGGTGGAAAGAAGCCATTCGACCTCATCCACGACGGCCTGAGGCTTGCGGCGGCGGTGCGTCATGCCAAACACCTGATGGCTGCACCAGCGGCACCTGTAAGGACACCCGCGCGCCGTGATAAACGAGAGCGAGCCCTGGCCGTGAGCATCGCGCCAGGTTCGCACGTAGCGCATCACATCGATCGCATCGCGGGCCGGCCAGGGTTGCGCGTCGAGGTCCGCGATTTGCTGGCGCGGCGTGGTTTGATGGATCTGCCCATTCTCACCCAGGAACGCAATCCCGCTCACTTTCGCAAGGGCGGCCTCGGAGTTCTCGCGCAGCGCGGGAAGAAGTTCCTCGGTCGTGATCTCGCCTTCGCCGATCACCACGACGTCGGCCCCCGCGTCCAGATACTCGCGTACATAAGCGCCGGGTTCTGGACCGCCGACGATGGTCTTCCAACCGGCGGAACGCGCGATCCGCACAATTTCGACAACTCGTTTGCGCGTCATCAAATTAGCGTACACGCCAAGCACCGACGGAGTTTCCGCCTGCAGGTGGCGGATCAAATCCTGCGGGCTGGAGAACGTGGAATCAAACACGTCCACGTCAAAGCCTTTGCTCCGCAAATGCGAACAGATGTAGAGAATCCCCAGCGGGACGTAAGGCTTCATGATCTTCAATTCTTTCGGGTCTTCGTACAAGAAATACCCGTGGGTTAGAAGGAGATCGGCCATTTAAGCCTCTCCGGCGGAAGTCGCCAGCCGCTGAACCGGGACAAAAGAAGAGCGCGGCCGCGAACCGGAATAGGCCGAAACTGTTTCCAGCTCAGGGAGCTCGGTCGCATCGGGGTTGCGGCTGAGCAGTTCCAGCAAGTCCACTTGCTTCCATACCTGCTCCCGGTCGAACTGCCCCGCCTGAAGCGAACCCGCTGCCGGCTTCCAGGAATCGACCTCCGCGTGCAGCGCGTCACGCACAGCGCGATAAAACTTGTCGGTGTACGCGCCCTTAAACATGACGCAGAGATCGTCACTGTCGGACCAGTTCTGCTTCGGACCCAATTGCTGGCGCACGCGCTCGTAGAAACGCGTGTTCGGCAACGGATAAGAAAACGAGACGCCGATGTCGTCAGGCCGAGTCTCGCGGACCAGCGCAATGGTCTTCTGGATGTCCTGCCAGTTCTCGCCGGGATAGCCGAATTGGAGGAAGTAGCAGGCTCGGATGCCCTCTCGCTGCAATTCCTCGCGCGCGGACACGACTTCTTCGACAAGAAGGCCCTTATCCATGGCGTCGAGAATCTTTTGCGAGCCGGACTCGACTCCCATCCACACTTCGGCGCATCCCGCGTATTTCAGTGCCCGCACGATGTCCGCCGTCAACAGATCGGAGCGTGCTTGAATCTTGAACGGGACGCGGCAATTTCTTTTCCTGACTTCACGCGCGAATTGGTGCGTCCAGTGGCGGTTCAAGGAAAAAATGTCATCCGCAAACCAGAGATGACCGGCGCCGTAACGCTCTCTCAAGTCACGTATCTCTTCCGCGACCTCCTCGGCTGGCCGCGCATGAAAGCTGTCGCCGAAGATCGGCTTGGCACACCAGTTGCACCGGAACGGGCATCCACGGCTGGCGATCAAGTTCAAAGAGAACGTGCCATGTGCGGCCAGCCATGCATCGCGGTATTGCCTCATGTCGATCAAGTCGCGGGCCGGAGCGGGAAAGCCGGCGAATCGGCTGGCGGCAGCTGGCGGTTGCTTCTCTAGCACCTTGCCGGTATTCGAGCGCCGCAACCATGCCACTCCCGGCATGCCGGAGGCGTCACGTCCGTCGCAGATCGCCCGGACCACTTGGAGCAAGGAATCCTCCGCTTCGCCGATCAACACGAACTCGCATCCTTGGCGCAGATATTCGATGGCGTGGTCCGTGGCGTCCGATCCGTGCACGATCACTCGCGCGCCCGCTCCGCGCGCGTCGTCAATCATTTGGAACGCCACCTCGCGCATCCGCGTCAGACACATCTTCGTCAGGAAGTTGAAATCGTCCTCGTAGATCGCAACGATCTTCGGGCGGTGGATGCGCAGCGCCTCCCGGAAGCCCGGCCCCGGTTCCTGCAGCATGGCATCGAACACGCCGACGGAAATCTTGTGCTGCCGCAGCACGGCCGCCGCATACAACGTACCGAGCGGCGGATACGGTTGCATCTTCCGCACCTGTTTGCGGTCGTAGGGCAGGTGATAGGAGTGCGTCAGAAGGACGTCAGCCACGGCATCTCCTGCGAAAGCTTCGCTCCGGGTTGGCGCTAGACTCAGCAAACTTCGCTAACCTCCGTGCTCAATGGTTGACCGGTAAGCAGGGAGCGGCGCGTCACGATCCGTTCGAAAGAACGCGCCACCCACAATTCCCACGGGAACGAGTACTTGTTGGCTCGAATCCGCCAGCGGAGGGGAGCGCCGAGCGCACGGCGCACACCCTGGCGAAGTCCCGGGTGATTCGTGGTCGCCTTGCGGAGCTGATTGTTCAACAAGAAGAACTCCAGCATTCTGCGCAGACGCGCCAATTCCTCACCCTGAAGCCAGGGAAGAACGCTTTTGCCCAGTGGAAGCTCGACCCACTCGCGCAATGACTGCGGCTCGCGCATTCCCAATTCGCGAAGTTGCGGCCAAATCGGAATCCCGGGATACGGCGTGAAAACATTCGGCGAAAAACTCACGTTCCAGAATTGCCGGGCAATATCGCTCATGGTGCGAAGGGTTTCGATGCGGTTGGCTTCGGTCTCGCCCGGATAGCCAAAAATGAGGTTGAAGGTCACATGGATGCCGCCAAGCGCGGCCTTCCGCGCGGTGTCATACATTTCGTTCAGGTGCTGGTGGCGTTTGTTCATCAACTTCAAGACGTCGGCCGAAGTCGATTCCGTGCCAAAGCCCATGTGCGAGACACCGCTCGCGCCCAACATTCGCACTTCATCGTCGCTCATGCGGCACAGGAAATCGGTCGATGCCTGGAAAGTCCAATGGAAGTGAAGTTTGGAGTCGAGGAAGCCTCGAGCGATGTCCACGGCGCGCCGCCAATCTACGGGGAGATTGGAATCCAGCATCGCGACCTCTTGGATCCGGTATCGCTCGACGAGATCGGTAACCTCGCTCACTACGCGATCCTCCGCGAGCGCGTTGAACCTGCGCTTGTAGAAGACCATGTCCGTACAGTAATTGCAGGCGTAGGGACAGCCGACGCTCGTCGCGTACGCGAGTTTTCGTACGCCGCATGAGCGCTCGTAGGCATCGAAGTCGACCAAGTGGAAGGCGGGCATCGGCAGATCGTCGAGCAATGCGGTGCGCCGTTCGGGTGAGTGCTGCGTCAAGCCAAAGGGTTTGGAGGAAACGCCCTGAACATCGTTGAACGGCTTCTTCTTGGCCAAGCGCTGTGCGATCTCGAGCAGGGTAAGTTCCCCCTGCCCTCGCACGACGCCATCAACGTAGTACTCGCTCAACGTTTGGCCCGGCAGCAGACTTGGATGCCAACCGCCGAAGATCACCGGGACCTCGGGGCTCGCATGCTTGACCAGTTTGGCCATTCGCATCGCGCCGCGAATCATTGGGCCGGTAAGCACGGAAATCCCGAGGCAGAGCGCGTCCTGAACTTCGCGCAGCACCCGCGATTCCCAATCGGGAGAAATCGCTGCATCGATAATGCTTACCTCGAATCCGGCTTCCAGCAGCGGCGAGGCCAGGCTCAACAGACAAAGCGGCGCGCTCAGCGGCGGGCCGTCGTAGGGGGGATAAAACAGGACGACTTTGGGCTTCGCTAGCACGCGGCCCCTGACGTGGCTGGTTCCAGGCGCTTGGCATCCACCGCCGGTTTTGCCGCTGCTGCCCTGCGCTTTAGTTTTTCATTGATCCACAGCTCGACCGGCAGTGCGTAAACGTCGTGGTCAAGTCTCCAACGCGCGGGAATCGACAATGATTTCTGGATGAGCCGTGTGGGACGGCTGCGCGTATCCGCACTGATGGGAAACCTGTCGAACGCCAGCCTCAGATAGTCGCGCATCACCTGCAAGCGGCGGTGTTCGCCACCCTTCAGCCACGGCAGCACCATGTATCGCGGAAAGAAATCGGCCCACCCCTCGAAAGACGTCGGCACGTTGATTCCGTACTCTTCCGCGTGTTCCATAACCGGCGCGCCGGGATACGGAGTGAATATGTTGGTCCAGAATTCCGCACCGGGATGCCGCCGGCACATATCCATGATGAAATTGATGGTCTGCCTCCGCTCGCTGGGCCCTTCGCCGGGATACGCGAAGATAATGTTGAACGACGGCCGGATGTCCGCAGCCAGGCATCTCCTGGCCGTCTCGTAAATGGTGTCGAAGTTCTGGAAGCCCTTGTTCATCAGCTTCAGCATTTTTTGCGAGCCGGACTCCGCGCCGTGACAAATCTGCTGGAGTCCGGCGCGACGCAACAGCCTCAGGTCCTGGACGCTGAGCCGCGATGTCAGATTTGTCGTGGCTTGGATGCTCCAACGAAAGTTGGCTCCGGCGCGAACGAGCCCATCCGCAATCAGCCGCGCGCGGTCCAGGTCCACCAGAAAATTGTCGTCGACCACCCACAACAGCTCCAGCCCATAACGGCGCGTCAGGTCAACCGTTTCTTCCACGAACTGCTCTGCGGAAAGTGCGTTCCATTTCCGCCCGTAGACTCCCGCATTCGTGCAGTACGAGCAGTTGTAGGGACACGCCAGGCTCGAGATGTACATCGCCCATCGCCGCCCGCACACACGTTCGTATGCATCGAAATCCGCGATGTGATACGCCTTCGGGGGAGAATCCACAATCGGCCGCAACGCCCGCTCGCTCGTGAAAATTAATTTCTTGTCGCGCTTGAAGCCGATTCCGGGAACCAAATCCAGCGCCGACCGGCTCTCCAGATGCCGCACTACATCCAACAGCGCATCCTCGCCCTGTCCCTTCACCACGATATCGATATACTCCGCCTCCAGCGTCTGCTTGGGAAGCAACGAGGGATGCCAGCCGCCCAGAATTACCGGAAACTTGGGGTTCCATTCCTTCACGGCGCGCGCGATTTCCACCGTCTCGCGGATCATCGGCCCGGTCACCAAAGAAATTCCCAGGCACAGGGCATCCTGCACTTCCTCAAGCACCCGCTTCTTGTAGTTCGGCGTGATCGTGGAATCGATCAGTCGGATCGAATATCCTGCGCGCAGCAGTGGGGTCGCGACCGCTAACAAGCCGAGGGGAGCTGTCGCGTCACTGCTGGCAAACGACGGAAAGAGAAAGACCACTTTTTTCGACATTCGTACGTTCCATGACCCTCGCATTTTCGAAAATACGGTTTGCCTCCCAGTGGTTTGTCACAAGCGTGTCACGGAGCTGTCATTTGTTCTCTCGCAACGCGCGCACGCCCTGTTTTCGCGCTAAAGTCGACGTTGTCGTGACTTCATCGTGACAAAGCTGCACCTCATCAATCGCTCTGTACTGCCCTTGCATGCGGACCTCCTCATCGCCGGTGCGCACTGCGACTTGGCCACCAACTCCGAAGAAATTCTCGCCGCGATGTCGCGTTGGCGCTGCTCCAGCCGCCCTCGATCCAGCCGCACTTTCGACATGGACGTTCTTCTCGATCCATCGCTGCCTGGCGACCGCGACGTGAAAACCCAAACGCATTTTCGCGGGCTCCATCACTTCGTGTTCGCCACCATCGGAACCCATGAGCTCTTCACGTTCGATCTCCTGCGCAGGCGCGTCGTCGGCGCCGTCTCGACGGCGTCCGCGGGCGACCCGTTATTTTGGAACTCGCACTGGTTACCGATTACCGTGGGCGTGATGGGCACGACGGTTGGCGTAGTGCCTCTTCATAGTGCGTGCCTCGAGCGTAACGGTCAGGGTTTGCTCCTTGCCGGACTATCAGGTGTGGGAAAGTCGACGCTGTCGGTAGCGCTCGCCCGCCTTGGATTCTCGCTGATCTCCGACGATTGGACGTACATCTCGCAGGAAGCGGATGAATTGATCGCTCATGGCCTCGCCGCGCCCGTGAAGTTGCTTCCGGATGCGATTCACCATTTCCCCGAGCTGCAAGGACGCACTCCGAAACAGTGGTTCAACGGGGAATTGGCTTTCGAGCTAGGTCCTGAAGAAATTTGCCAAGCACCTGCGATATCCGATTCGCGGCCGAGGTGGCTCATGTTCCTCGAGCGCAGCCCGGTGTCCGGATGCGATTTCGCGCCGTGCAGCGCCGCTGATGCGCGTGAGTTTTTTGAGAGCAGCGCGGAGCGTCTTCCCGACGAACTCCCCGAAGCGTCTGCAATCCGCTCGGCGATGATCCGCGCCGTTGCGAGTTGCGAATGCTGGTGGGTACGCTCCGGTGAGTCGCCGCAAGTGACCGCGGAAGCCGTCAGCCGCTTCTGCGAGAGGAACTGAAATGCCTGCTCACGAGATCAGCTCCTATCGAGACCCGCTCGATTTGCTGCGTCGCTTCGCCCCGACGCCACTGAAGACGAACGTCCACTTGGAATTTGCAAATGTTCTGCTGGAAACCAACGACCTGAGTTTTTTCCCGCCGTTGTCTCTTCTCAATCCATCGCTATCCGTGCCTTCCTCGCCACCATCGCAGCCCTGTCTCTGGAAGATCGTCCGCGACGTCGATGTCCGCCTAAAGACCGCCGAGGCATCCATCGTCATGGCAGGCTGCTTGATTGTGTATTCCATGGGCCCCGCATGCGTGATCGGCGCGGATCGCGAGCGCAAGGAAATCGTCGCGTTCATCGGTCTCGAAGTAGATGCTCGCATCTTCCAGGAATCGATACTGCCCGCGCTCTGCCGCCTGACGGAATTTGTGATGCGACAAGAAACCGCGCATCCCGTTCGCACTGCGCAAGTCGCCATCGGAGACCCCTGCAATGCGTGATCACAACCTCAAGACGATCGCTATCGCCGCGCTTCGGCCCGAGCCTGACTTCTCCAATCTTCCCCGATTGAAGCATTGCAGCGGTGCACATTTGCGCAGGTTCCTGCGCTGGCTCGATCAGAGCGGCCTCGCGCTCTATTTACTCCATCAGTTGCAGCAACGGGAAGCGCTCGACGCCGTGCCTGCCGACCTCCGCCAAGCGCTCGAGCAGAGGCTGGTCGTCAACCGCGAGCGCACGCTCGACATGCTCGGCGAGTTCCGTCGTATCGTCGAGTCGTTCGACAATCGCGGCGTCCGCTTTTGCGCTTTGAAAGGCTTCACGCTGACTCCGGACTTTTGCCCTGCTTCTCATCTGCGCCACCAGACCGACTTCGATTTCCTCGTCGCCGCCGAATGGATGGAAAACGCCAAACAAGCGCTTAAGTCTTGCGGCTACGATCAAGAAGCAATTCACAACACCGGCGAAGTGACCTTCGCCACGCCTCTCCGCCACATTCCCTCTGCGCACGACGACATCTACGCCCCTCCGCGCCATCGCCAGGTTGATCTCCTCGTATCGCTCCGTCACCAAGAACACGGTGTCTTGATCGACGCACCGTCCGACTGCCTCCAACGAGTTCAGGACATAACCCTGCACCAGATCTCTTTCCCCGCCCTCTGGCTAGACGACCGGTTCACCCTGCAAGTGATGCACGCCTTCAGGCACTTGTTGGGCTCGTGGGTTCGCCTCTCCTGGCTGGTGGAAATCGGCAATTTCATCGACGTTCACTTCGACAACGCAGACCTCTGGCGCTCGATCACCGCCCGCGCTGGCCACAGCCCCACGCTTCGCAACGCATTCGGCCTCATCCTATCCCTCACACAAGCACTTTTCCTCCGTCCAATTCCTTGTGATTTAGACGCGTGGTGTCTCCAGCCGCTGCCCAGCCGGATCGCAATGTGGGTCAGCGAATTCGGCAGCAGGTGGGCTGTTGCGGACATCGATGGAGCCAAACTGACACTTTTTGTCCATCACGAATTCTTTGACGACCCGAGTTCCTGGAACTCCTACCTGGCGACCAGAATTTTCCCTTTCGGTCGGCGGTCTTCTATTGGCAAAGTGTCAACAGCCGTTCCTGGGGCTAGAATCAAGGCGCGAGCATCTCAATGGCTCCACTCCATGCGGCGGATGATGTTTCATACTCGTGAACTCGCATCCCTGTCCGTGGAAGCGATTCGGTGGAAGCGCGCCGTGCGCTCGATGGAGAGGCAACGCGCCTTGAGGTCGAGAAGCTCTGACCATAACGATAGGCAAGCTGACGCCACTTCCAGCAATGCTTTGATGGGCGTGGCGCGCTTTCGAAATTGAAGGAGGTAGTTGGAATGACGTGCCCTTTACATCGCGGCCTCCAAGTCAGCAATCGCTTGCTGTTGGCTCTGCTTTTGGCGGCCTCCGTTGCGCGTGCCCAAACCGGCCCCGCATCCGCGGCGCCAGACGTCCGTCCGGAGCTCGCCGGCAAGATCGAACAATTGACCAAATCGCTGGAGCAAACGCAGGTCGAGCTGGCGCTGTCCAGAACGGAGATTCAGGAGCTCCGCGCCACCTTGCAGGAGGTCCTCAACAGGATGAACAACCTCACTACTGGCCCGGCCGCTACTCCGGCGCCAGAAGTGGCCGGCGCCACGCTCCCCCAGACAAAATCCGACGAAACCCGCCCCGCCGCGCAAATCTCCCAGGATGATTGGGACATTCTCAACTCCAGAGTGGACGAACAACGGCAAACCAAAGTCGAGAGCGCCTCCAGATTCCGTCTCAAGCTTTCGGGCATCGCGCTTTTCAACGCCTTCGCCGACTACGGCCAGGTCGATAACGTCGACGTGCCCAGCATTGCCGTGCCTAAGGTTCCAGAATATTCCAACGGCAGCGCCGGAGCCTCTGTTCGGCAATCCATCATCGGTTTGAACGGGATCGGTCCGACCCTTTTCGGAGCGCGAACCAGCGCGGACCTGCAAATGGACTTCTTCGGCGGGCTTCCAAGCGGCTACAGCCCGGCAAGCTCCGGTGTCGCTGAAGTGCGCCTGGCGCGAATCCGCTTCGACTGGAAAAACACTTCCCTCGTCTCCGGGCTAGACTACCCGTTCTTCTCTCCAAATCTGCCGACCACGTACATGTCCGTAGTGGTCCCGGGGTTCGCTTCGGCAGGCAAACTGTGGAACTGGACTCCAACCGTTCGCGTCGAGCAGCGATTCGGTGGCGCCTTTTCTCTGTTCAAGGTTGAAGCGGGCTTTCTCGATCCATCCTCCGCTACCTACTACATGTCCAACACGAACCAGAGGGTACCCTCACCCACAGAAGACTCCCGGCAGCCAACCTACGCAGTCAGGGTATCGGCGAACAGCAAGTCGGAAGATCGGCCGGCTTCGATCGGAGTCTCGGGCGTCTATTCTCCGCAACGATTCATCGGCGGGTACCAGGTGAAGGGATGGGCGGGCACCGTCGATTGGAGGTTTCCGATGCTTCCCCACACCGAGTTGAGTGGAGAATTCTTCACCGGCCAAGCTCTCGACGGATTTGGCGGGCTACCGCTTAGTCCCAATCGACCTGTGGACCCCATGCAATACGCGGCGGTTACCGCTCCAGAATTGGCTAACCTCGGTGTAATCGGCGGCTGGTCGCAGTTCAAAGTCAAAGTGGACGCCCGCAATGAATTCAACGTCGCCGCTGGCACTGGGGGCCGAAATTCAACGGGCTTGCGCGATGCCGCCGCGACTAATTACTTCCTCACCTTCGTTCCGGCGCGAAACCAGATGCTGTTCGCAAACTACATCTTCAAGCCTCGGTCCGATCTCCTGTTCTCAGCCGAATATCGCCGCTTGCGAACCTATGAGCTAATCGGGCCCCCCAATACCGCGGGGCAAATAGGCCTCGCAATTGGGTTTTTGTTCTAGGTGCATATGAGAATCACTCGCGCAGTTTTGGCTTTGTTTTGTGTGGCGCTCTTCGTCTCCTCGGGCCCCGCGCAATCCACCAACGCCGCCGATACGCCTGCTGCCGAGGTCACCGGCGAGGTGAATCTCGTGCAAGGCAAATCCGGCCGACTCGGCGACGCTTCTCAAGTTGTCGTTTGGTTGGCACCGCTCGATCCCATCCAAAGAGTTCGGGCCACGCCGGAGAAAACGCGTTATCGCCTCCTCCAACGCAACAAGCGCTTTGAGCCCAGCCTTCTGGTCGTCCCCGTCGGAAGCGTGGTGGACTTTCCAAACGCCGATCCCTGGTTTCACAATGTCTTTTCGCTGTATCGCGGAAAGCGATTCGACCTGGGTCTCTACCAGGCCGGAGCGCAGCGCTCGGTCAAGTTCGATCGCGTTGGGCCTTCCTACCTTTTCTGCAATATTCATCCGGAAATGACCGGTATGGTGCTGGCAATCGATTCGGAATTTTTCGGGATATCGGACAAGACCGGGCACTACTCCATCGCGGGTATGCCGCCGGGCAAGTATATGCTCCACGTGTGGTACGAGAATGCGCGGCCGGAGGCGCTCCAGGAGTTGCAACACACCGTCGTCATCGAAGGGGGCAGTCGTGTTCTGTCGGTAATTGCGGTCCCGGTTGTGAAGCAAATGCAGACCGAGCACAAAAACAAATATGGTCAGGACTACGACCCCGACACGCTGAAGACAGACTACTGAAACGCAGCCTTTCGGCGGAACACAGGTTTGAAGATGCAGTAGCGTCAGCGTAGATATTCTCTCTCGGCGGACGAGCACGAATTGCGGAATATATGAAAGAATCTACAAAGGATGGAAAAATGGATACAGTTCTGGTGGTCGAAGACAGCCGCGCGATGCAGCGAACGCTTCAACGCCTCCTCGAAGCGGACTCGCTGCAGGTTCAGATCGCGTCGGATGGAATCTCGGGTCTCGAGAGTTTCCGCAAGCAGCAGCCCAGTGCCGTCCTGCTCGACTTGAAACTCCCCGGCTTGTCCGGCAAGGAGCTTTGCCGCGAATTCAAGACCATCGCGGCATCCGTGCCCATCGTTGTCTTGAGCGCCAACGCTGAGGTAGAGGACAAAGTCTTGCTGCTCGAGCTCGGCGCCGACGACTATGTGACCAAGCCCTTCAGCCCCCGGGAATTGCTCGCCCGCGTCCGCCGTGCCATGCGGCGCGGCGCGGGGAAGCCTCAGCCGGTTTCCAGCGTGCCCGCAAAAAACGTCAGTCACGAAGTGCTTCTCTTCGGGGACGCCCGCATCGATTTCACCAGTATGGAGGCGACCCAAGCGGGCAAGCCGGTTACTCTCACGGCCCAGGAATTCAAGCTCTTGAAATTCTTTGCCTCCTCGCCCGGCCGTGTCCTTTCGCGAGATGAGCTCCTCAACGAAGTCTGGGGCTACCAGAACTATCCGTCAACTCGCACTGTCGACAATCACATTCTCCGCCTCCGCCAAAAACTCGAGCCGGACTCCGCCAATCCCCGCTACTTCCTCACCATCCATGGCGCTGGCTACAAATTCGTCCCAGGCCCGCCTGCCGGCGGAGCAAAGGCTTGAGCATTCGGGGAAACGCCATGTCGCATTTCCGCCTCCGAACACAGCTCTTCATCGCCACGCTGCTCATCATTTGCGGCTTGACCGGCGGAATTCTTTTCATCATTCGTCATACCGTCAGCGTCGAAACCGAGAGCCAGGTCCGTGACGGCACTGAAGCTTCCGTCCGTGCCTTTGAAAGCGTGCAACGCCAGCGTGAGCGACAGCTCTCCAGCGCTGCCGCGATGCTTGCCGATCTCCCGTTTCTAAAAGCGCTAATGCCCACCGAGCACGCCCTCACAATTCAGGATGCTTCTACCAGATTCTGGAAGCTCGCTAACAGCGATCTTTTCGTTCTCGCTAAGCCCGATGGCCAAATTGTCGCCCTGCACATGACCAATCCAGGCTGGCCGCCGGAAGCCGCCGAACGGGACCTCAAGCGCTCCGTCGAGCAAGGCGACGACGCTTCCTGGTGGTACGACAACGGACGTCTCTATCAGGTGTTTCTTCGCCGCATCACCGCGGGCGCTGGCAGTGACTCGCAGGAACTCGGATGGCTCGCCATCGGTTATCAGGTCAATTCCAGTCTGGCCGAGCAGCTTGCTCTGGCCGCCGGCGGCAATCAAATCGCCCTCGCGACCGGAAGCGACGTCATCGCCTCTACGCTACCCCCCCAAGACGAAGCCGCACTTGCACGCAAAATCCGCCAGGACGATCTCCGGGCGAGTTCCGATGCTCGCGAAACCGCCCTCGACTCGGACAGCTACGCCTTTGCCTCGGTGCTCTTGCATGGCGCCCTTCCCTCGCCCGTTCGATGTTATGTGCTGATGCCCTTAGCTCCGATAAATAGCTTCCTCCGGCGCCTCAACCGCATCATCTACATCCTGGGGGCCTCGGCTGTCGTTTTTGGCGCGCTCCTGTTTGGCTTTGTATCCCAAACCATCACCAAACCTCTAGAAAACCTCGTCTCTGGTGTGCGCGCCCTTGCTGGCGGCGACTACACCTACTCGATTGTTCCCGAAGGAACAAGCGAAGTGGCGGAGCTCAGCACCGCCTTTGCAAAAATGCGGGGTGATTTGCTGGCCTCGCAGCGCCAGCAGATTGAGACCGAACGCGTCGCCGCCATCGGCCGCGCCGCCAGCTCTCTCTCCCACGATTTGCGCCACTACCTCGCCGCGGTGGTCGCCAACGCGGAATTCCTCTACGAAGCTGACGAACTCAAGCTGGACAAGAGCGAAATCTACAAGGAAATTCAAACTGCATCGAATCAGATGACCGATCTGATCGATTCGCTTCGCGAGCTGGCGTACCAGCGCCGCGCCATCTCACCTGTGCCGGCCAGTCTGGATCAGATCCTCCGCCGCGCGATTGAGGCCGTCAAGATTCGTCCCGAGTTTCGCTATCGCACGATCACCTTGACCACCCGAAGCGAAGTCGAGGGCGTCTTTGATCCCAAGAAGCTCGAGCGCGCCTTCTTCAATCTGGTTTTGAACGCTTGCGAAGCCACTCCAGACGGTGAAGGCAGGGTCACCATAGATGTCCAGACCCGGGGAGATTCCTTCGAGATCCGCGTGATCGATCAGGGTACAGGCGTTCCCCTCAATATTCGCGACAATGTCTTCGATCCCTTCGTAAGCTCCGGCAAATCCAATGGCACCGGACTGGGCTTGGCCATCGTCAGCAAAATCGTCCATGATCACAGCGGTTCCGTAAGCCTTGAGCGCACTTCCGAGGCCGGCACGGTGATGCTCGTTACCCTTCCCCGGTCGCCTCAGCCGGTAGCGTCCCCCACGGACTCCACTATCGCCTAACGGCACGCTCCTCTGGAACCCGCTTCTTGTTTGCCCAATTCCTCACAGGATCTCCCCCACTCCGGCTTCACAACTCATGAGTCCCGTATATTCTTCTTCACGAATATGTCTTGACACGAATATTCTCTCTGAGGCATATTCGGAGCCAGGATGATGGCAACACTCAAAGCGCTGGCCGAACCCAACCGTTTACATATTGTCGAACTATTGCTTGACGGACCCTGCCCTGTCGGGAAGATGGTCAATCGGCTAGGTCTCCGCCAACCGCAAGTCTCCAAACATCTGCGGGTGCTCAGTGATGCCGGCCTGGTTGACGTTCGCGTGGACGCTCAGCGCCGAATCTATGCCTTGCGGCCCGCGCCCCTCCAGGAGCTTGAGGTGTGGTTGGAGAGGTACCGGCGTCTTTGGGAGGGTAACTTCCAGCGCCTGGACGCCCTGCTCGATGAGCTGAAGACCAAGGAGAAAAAAAGTGGACGCACCAAGCGATAAGGGAGATCACCGATGACGAACACCGGAACATTGAAAGTAACTACGCCCACCGACCTCGAGATCGCGATGACACGCGTCTTCGACGCGCCGCGCCGCCTGGTCTTCGACGCTTTGACCAAGCCCGAACTGCTCAAGCAGTGGTTACTCGGGCCGCCGGGCTGGTCTATGCCGATCTGCGAGATAGATCTGAGGGTGGGCGGCACCTACCGCTTCGTGTGGCGCGGCCCCGACGGAACCGAAATGGGGACGCGCGGCGTCCACCGCGAAATCGTGGTGCCGGAGCGGCTCGTCGCCACCGAGAGGTTCGACGACGCCTGGTACCCTGGCGAGGCGCTCGTCACGAACGCCCTGGTCGAGCAGGGCGGCAAAACCACGCTCACACTCACGGTACTCTACGAGTCCAGGGAAGCCCGCGACATCGCCCTCAAGTCGGGCATGGAGCAGGGCGTGGCCGCGAGCTACGACCGGCTGGCGGAGCTGTTGGCCACGCCGGGATCTCGAGGAATGGAGAAAGGAGCTAAGCAGTCACAGAAATGACCGTCACGCGATACGACTGGACTGTAGGCCAAATGCTGGCCTCAGCCGAAGCCGGCTGAAACCAGTGCCTTCAGAAAATGGCGGCAACCTTTGCGAACTCTTGCCATCCAGCCAAGTCTGCTGGTAGAGAGAAGGTAGCTAGCTGCCGCCAGAGTCGGGACCGCCGCGGAACCTATAGATGTCCTGGCTGCTGATTGCCACCCCCGCGAGTTTCAAATACAGGAAAAGCTGGTACTTGTGGTTCAACAGGTGTTCCAGGTTCCCCAGCAGAAGAGTCACTAGCGTCTCCCCATCGGGAACAAACACAGTCGGTATTTTTCGCGCCAAATCGGCATCCGAGCAGCAGCGAAATCCCCGCTCGATATGCGCGCCGTATGTCTTGATCCTTCGTCCCGCTTCTTCCGCCGAGCAGAATTGGTTCACTGGAAGCGAGCGCAGTTTTGCAAAGTCAGCCAGCTCCGTGGGAAACGCAACCTGGAAGACGGCGCAGAATCCGGACAAACAGTCGAGCAGGTGACCCAGCGTGTGACCCAAATCGTTTGCTGGCGGCAAATGGGAAGGTAAGTCCGGTTGCCACTCCAGACGCTCCAAGGGAACAAGCGACACCAAATGTTCCGTGCGCTCGATGGCCTCGAGCACTTTCTCGGCGATAGACTCCACGATGGCTCGTTCCGGCAAAATGCTCTCCGCTGCGGACAAGGAGCACAAACATTTGGTCGCGCGCCGCAAGACAAGAAACGTGACTAGGACGAAACTTCCTTCGCTACTCTACCTCACGTCCTCGATGTGCGGCTGATCCGACACAAAGATGACAGGCTGTTGACATCCCGTAGATTGACCCGTCCAGGTCTCCGCCGTAAGGTCGTAGCGCGTGCGAGTATCCGTAATTTCCGGCCGCCGGCAGATGAATCTGAGGCTCTTGGTCATAGGCTCCGGCCTGGATTTTGGCGCTGCATGAAACAAACAAAAGACTGCGGCACGACCGGCCCCTTGAAGCTTTTCCTTCTCGTGGAGAACCGGCTGCTTCGCGAAGCACTGGCCGGAATTGTGCGGAAGCAGCCGGATTTCTGCATTGTTGGCGCGGACCGCTACGCGCCGTCGGTCGAAAAGGCTGTAGTCGAATCTCAGTGCGACATTCTCGTGGCGGACCACGCTACGGCGACGACCTTCCCTCCAAACCTTTTTCCCGATTCTGTTTCCTTTGCTCCGGAGATGAAGATCGTCCTTCTTGGAATGGAAGAGGACCCGGAAATTTTCTTGCAGGCGGTGCGCGCCGGCGTAAGCGGCTATCTGCTGGGTGATGCGAGTGCGGAAGAAACACTCAAGGCCATTCGCAGAGTCGCCCAGGGCGAAGCGGTGTGTCCGCCGCGGCTGTGCCGGCACCTGTTCCAGTTCGTTGCGCGAGAGGCGCGCAAAGGCTCGCTGGTGCTGAATCAGCGCATTTGCGCGAAACTCGGCCTGACGCCGCGGCAGCAGCAACTCGTTTCCTTTCTTGCGCGGGGCCTGACGAACAAAGAGATTGCCGCAAACCTGAATCTCTCGGAGTTTACCGTCAAAAATCACGTCCACCGCATCATGCGGCTGTTGAATGCCGACAGCCGCTACGCGGCGGTTCAAACGGTCTGCGAGGGCGGCTTCGGCGAGAGCGCATTGTCGTAAAGGGCCAGAACCCTTGCACTCGCCGGTAACGCGAAAACTCCGTCTCGCCAGCGACGCGAAATCAATCAAAGTCGCGGAAGCCGAGCAATTCCAACGCGGCGAGAAACACAAATTCGGAGCCGTTCACCAGGTATCGCTTCCACAGCCGCTGCGGCTCCTGCAACAAGCGGAAAAGCCATTCCAGTCCGTTTTCCTGCATCCATACCGGCGCTTGCTTCTTTCGAGAAGATAGAAAGTCGAACGCCGCGCCCACACCGGCCATGACGGGCACGCGAAGCTTGTTCCGGTGTTGGTGCATCCACGTTTCCTGTTTCGGGGTGCCGAGCGCGACCCAAAGAACGTCCGGCGCGGCTCGATTGATGCTTTCGAGGATGGCCTCATCTTCTTCCGGAGTCGTGGACCGGAACGGAGGCGAGTAGGTCCCGGCGATACATATTCCGGTACATGCCTTTTTCAGGAATTGCGCGAGCTGTTCGGGAGCACCTGCTTCGCCACCGTATAGAAAGTGACGGCAGCCCGTTGGCGCGGTCTCCCGGCAAAAACGCAGCATCAATTCAGGGCCATAGACGCGGCGCCAGAGGGATTTCCCGCGCAAACGGCCGATCCAGACCAGCGGCATGCCATCGGGCACAACGAGGTCGGCGTCGGCTAGCACTCCCTTGAAATCCGGGTGGTGTTGGGCTTCCGTGATCCCGTGCATTCCGGTCACGGCGACATAATGGCAGGCATCCCGCCGCGCAATCCACTCTCGCATCTGGCCGATCACTTCGGGAATCTGCAGCGCATCCACCCTCACGCCAAGAACAGAGAATGTTTTCCTCGCGGTGGCATAGACAGGAATGGTGCCTTTGTGCTTCGTCTTGTTCTGCAGCACCGGAGGACCTGGCGGCGGTGAGTCCGCTGCGCGCAACATTTACGATACTCCTCCGGAGGACATCGCACTCGCAGCCCAAGTCGCCGATTGCAAACTCGCTGCTTTTCCTGCCGCCAGCCGTTCGTACAACGCCATCAAGTGGCTGTAATTCTGCTGCGCAGTATATTTCGCCTCAAACTCCCGCCGGGCAGCCTCGCCCATCACTTGCATCTCTTCGGGATGTGTCCACGCCCATTCCACCTTCACCGCCAGATCTGCATCATTCCCCGGTGCGACGTGCAAACCGGTGCGACCGTGGTCAATCATTTCCGCGGTCGGTCCGTGGCCTGTGGCAATCACGGGAATGCCGCACGCGAAGGCTTCGACAATGACCAGCGGACAACCCTCGAACCAGTGACTCGGACACACCAGAAACCGGGCACCGCGCATCCACTGAAACACTTCCGCGCGAGACACGCCGCCGATGAGCGAAGTCTCCGGCAAACTGGGGCTGCCCATTTGCAGAGCAATTTCCTCCCGCAGCGGCCCATCGCCGAGCAGAAAAAGGGGAATAGGTCGCGTTAGTCGCTTCCAGGCGGCGAGCAAACCTCGCAGACCCTTCTCCTCCGAAAGGCGCCCGACGAACAATGCATACTGCCCCGCTTCTTGCCGGGCTCTGGAACCCGGATCGGGATGAACGAAGTTCGGCTTCACGACCAAGCGTTGCGGCGGCAAGCCACCCGCCACGTGCTTTTTGCGGGCAAACTCGGAAAGGGCGATGTACGCGTCGACTTTGGTCTGCCACGTTCGAAGAGCGCGATGTGTCGCGAGCATGGCGGTGACTGCAGCGGATGCGGCACGGCTGCCGCGGTAGCATCCATAAGCAACGGCTTTCCAAGCAACGCGACGCCCGAGACATTCCTCGCAGAGTTGCCCATCGCGCAGAAACGTTGCCGCCGGACATACCAAGCGATAATTGTGCAGCGTTTGTACCACGGGGATTCCGTGCCGGGCGCACGCGTAGTACGCAGCGGGAGAAATGAGCGGAAGCGTATTGTGAAAGTGAACGATTTCGGGTTTACCGGTGACCAAGAGTTTCTCGAGGTGGTGGAAGGACTCTGTCGCCCAAACGGTAGCGATCCCGGCCCTCATGATTCGCAGCGGGCCTTGACCCTTTAGCTCGTCGTTGTGCCGCGAATAGCGCGAGACGGTGTGGCCGTGCAATTCGAGTTGCTCCGCTTCCGCGGCGGCCACGGCGTCTTCTCCGCCGCGCTGCTGGTACGATTCGTGAACGACGAGAATGCGCATCGGTCCCAATTTCACGCAGATAGCACAGGACTCTCGGGGCTGAGGCTCTCTTCGGAAACCGCCTCGGATGACAACGAGGACCCCATCTGCCAGGCAAACGTCATCGCGAGAAGAATGCCGACACCCGCGGCCGACGCGGCGCCTGCCAAAACATTTTCAATCGCGAGGCCTATCACGATCGAAGGCAAAACGCCGAGAAAGGCGAGCGCCGGTCCGCCGCCTTCCGATGCCATTTTCTTTGCGAACCCAACGGTCGTGACTACGAGAAAAGCGCCGAGCAGCCCCAGTCCGAAAATGCCCCATTCGTAGAGAGCCCGCAGATACTCGCTGTGCAGAACTCGATTGGCGTCGATACCATCTTGATCGTAGTGCGTTGGGTCGATGTCGAGCATCAAAGCCGCGCCACTGCTGGTGCCTGAACCGAACAAGAGTTGCGGGCCGTTCCTTTTTTCCAAACGGGTGAAGATTTCTTCGTAGATTCCGAGGCGCCACGCAAACGTTCCGACGTCTTCGACGCTGGTGTTATCGGCAGCGACGGCGGTAAAGAGCTCGTCGAGGCGGTTGTAAGGGAGATAGGAGACGAGGATTGCGGCCCCGGCCCCCGCTAATCCTAGGGTGATGAGTATGTTTCTGAAGTTGAGTTTCCATTGCAGCGACTCTTCTCTTCCAGAAACGACCTGGAACGAAGCGATTACCAGCAATACAACGGCGCTGACGAAGACATAGCGGCTGCCGGACAACACAGTCGCGAGGATGAGAGCACCGCAGGTCGCGTAGTGAAACAACCCACTTTCACCAGAGAAGACTAGGATTGCCAAGAGCGCCACAAGGCAAGCGGCAAAATACTGAGGCGTCGAGAAAGAAGTGAAGCGATCCTCCGGCGCGCCCCAGGCGTTGTCCAGCACATAGGTCTGCACGATGGCGAGTGCGATCACCGACCAGGCCACCAGCCTCACGAGACCCACATCCAACCAGCGGTTGGCCCACGCCGTGCAAAAAACTGCATACAACACGAAGTAGGCGGCCAGATAGACGACCATTTTGAACGCGGACAAGGAAAAACCACCCCATAGGCCGGCAATTGCTGCGTATGCAACGAGTCCCAGCCAGAGTTTCTGACCCAGTGTCCACGACATATCTTTGAAGGGAGCAAAACCAGTCCGCCAGAGCAACAGCATGGGCAGGCCGGCAATTCGAATGGTGTTTTCGAAACCGATCGAGGACGCGGAGGTGAAGGATAAGGATGTGATGTCCAAGTGCGAGGCAAAGATGAAACAGAAAAATGCCCACCGAATCGGCAGGAACAACACGCCGGCCGAAAAGATCCAGAACAACACCCGGGCAACCAGCAGAGCTTCATCCGCCATGAAGCCCGACCTCCCTGTACAATTTCGACCATCCCGACACAAACTGAGGGACGCCGTAGCGCGCCACATCACGCTGCGCCCGCCGGCCCATGTCGCAGCGCTGCTGGGGCGACATTTGCGCGAACCGCGCGATACACCCTGACACTCCGGGCACGTCACGCGATGTCAAGAAACCGTTCTCACCGTCCCGCAAAAACTCCTCGACGCCGTTCAAGGGCGTGACCAGTAGAGGCAAACCAGCCGCGGCCGCCTCCAGGGCAACCAGTGGGAACACTTCGTAGTGCGAGGGAAGAACGAGGGCATCGGCAGCCCACAGGTACGGCCGCACTTCTCTTTGCGTCCCGACGAAGTGCACATCGCCGTTCAATCCGGCTTGCGTGGCGCGCCCGCGGTAAACGGCAACCACATCGCGCGAGCCGCCCACAACTACCAGTTTGGGCCTTGGGTCCGTCAAGCCAGCGAGCGCGTCGATCAAGAGCGGAAGACCCTTGCGTTCGTAGTGGCCGAGGGCGACGAAAACCAGCACGACGTCCTCCGAAGTCAAACCCAGATCGCCGCGAAATCCATCGCGATCGAAGTTATCTGGCCGGCGTAGATTTTCCAGATCAATGGAATTTGCCAACAGACAAATTTTCGAACTGGCGGACGGATAGGCGGTTATCAATTCCCGGGCGAGGCCGCGAGACGGCGCTACAATCCGGGACGCGCGGCGATATACGCAAGGCTCCAGCCGCGCATGCAGCCAGTGGTCCAACCACCGCAACGCTCCCCGCAGCCCGGTAGCACCCGCATCTTTCCAGTGGTCTTTCAGAAACGCGCGATGGCAAAAATGAGAGTAGGCGATATCTCCAAACAAAAGATTGCTCTCAATGATCTGGACGTGGTCGAAGTGCACCCGATAGCGAAGGCGGTGCCAGAGGTAACAAAGAGGAGCCAACAGATGAAATGTCACGAACAACAGAACCAAAGGCCGTTTGAGCGCCGGAATCCGGACCCAGCGGATACGCTCCGGACACGGATTCTCAAACTCAACAGAAAAAACAGTGAATTCGTGCTCGTGGCAGAGGGCGGCGAGAATAGCCAGGTCGGCCTTGCCAATCCCGTTGTTTTGGGTGACAACGTAATCGAAAAGCGCGATTTTCATCCTGCGACCCCCACAGCGCGACTTTCACGATGCGACTCCCCGGCTGATCTGGAAGGCTTTCGCAGGGCGCACAGCCGGTTGAGGTTGTGGAATGCCGTGCCGTTCCAGCGGTGGTTGGCGCAAAACTGAATCCAACCGTGATTCACGTCATCGGAAACGAGCACACCTCCGGGGCGCAACCTGGGCCAGACGAATTCGTATTCCCACAACATATGATCTGGAGTATGAAGATCGTCATGAAAGAAAATGTCGACGTAGGGGAGCGTCCGCAGAACCTCCGGCAACGCCCGGCGAACATCTCGCAGGATCAATCGATGACGATATCCGAGAGACCGTTTGATCCCTTCCGGGATCGCCCAACCCACTCCGTTCTCTTGCCAGGAATAGACCGAGCCATCGTTGTGACGAAGGTGGTTGCCGGCGGGCGGGAGTTCGATGGAAAAAAGCGTACCGCGGCGGTTTTCCATCAGGGCCGCAGCGAAGAAACAAGTAGAAACTCCAGCGGCAACTCCCGTTTCGATCACGTATTCCGGCTGCAATGCCCGCGTCATGCCGTAGAGAATCTTTCCATCTTCGAGACTGATGCTGCCTTGACCGTCTTTTGCGTTTTGCACGACCGAAATTACGCGCTCTAGCTGCGGACGCCACCGCTCAAATCCATCGAGTGCGAGGTTGACATCGATCCCGATGTTCTCGAGAAATGCCCGCGGATCATTCTGTCGGAATCGATGGAACACCCATTTGGCATAGGCGTACCGGAGTGCCGCTGCCGGCCGTAGCCGATAGTGCGGAGCGCGCATCACTTCGCGAACGAATTTTGTCAGGCCCATGATCCAGCCCCTTTGCTCCGCACGAATCCTTGACGCTTATCCAAGCTGCCTGTCCCTTACGGCGCACAACAAGATGTGAAAGCAAGTCAGCAACGGCTGAAATACGCTCTTTGGCTTGTTATCGTCCAACGGAATGAGGATGACTCTGTCCGCCCATTGCGAAAGCGCGTCAGCGCAATCGAACACGCTGTAGGAGTACGCCAGCCCATCGCCCTCGGAAAACCGGTAGCCCTTCCCGAGAGTCTTAAGGCGATAAGCGCCGCTGAATAGTCCCGTCTTGCAGAGAAAGAGCTTGCCCCACCGCACGAATCGACTTCCATGAGCGAAGCGGTTTTCATCGGACAGGAAAATAGCTTTTGTGGAGACGCGCATCATCTCCTGGACAACCCGCTTCGGGTCCTTCGCGTGGTGGAGAACACCACACTCATAGGTCGCCTCGAAACTGCGGTCAGCAAAAGGCAGCGCATGACCGAAGCCGTGCGTAATCGAGCCAGCAGGAATCGAGTTGACGCTTACCGCTTGCCGAATGAGCGCGCCGACGGGTTCGATGCCGTGCAGATGGAGGTTCGGATTCTTTTTCGAAAGGTACCTGATGCCTCTTCCCGTGCCGCAGCCGACGTCCAAGGCGGTCGAAATACCCAAGGAGCCGATGAAGCTGGAAATGTATTTCAGCGCCAGGTAATGGGCGTCTTCCTCAAAGGCGTGCGCGGTGTCGTACAGGTGCGCGGTGCGCTCGTAGTATTCGCGTTGGATAGTCTCGGCGTTCATGGTTGCGGAGGGGTCGCTGTCTCGAGTTGGCGGGTCGGAAGAGCCGCCACTACAGGGTGCGGCGTGGCGTAAAAAAGCCAGCAGTTGACGCCCATACTCATCGCGAAGCCGGTCACCATACTTGCGGCGGCGCCGGCGAGTCCCCACCACCGGATGAAAAAGAGCGCGGAAACGACAGCGACTGGGGCAGCGATCGCGTTGGCGAGCAGGCTAAAGTGCGGTCTTTGTGAAGCCCGCAATGAGGTGGAAAAGCCCACGGTGAAGCCGTTCGCGGCGGGTATGAGCGCGAGGATCGGCATGAGCCACGCGTAGGCTGCGAACTTCGCTCCGAAGAGGATGTGCTCGGCGCGACCGGAGACGAGCCACAAGAGCGCGGCAAAACAGAGACCCAGGCCGAGCAACGCGCCGCTCACGAGCACGGCTTTCTGACGCATGCGATGGATTGCCCCGCACCCGAAGTCGTAGGAAAATCCGGGGAGGATCAGGAGATCGATCGCACAGACCACTTGGGTCATCACGGAAGCAGGCAGCATCATCGCCCGGAGAACGCCGGCGGCTCCGAGCCCGAGGAACGCGGCCGCGAGAAACATCTGCACTTGTCCCGAGACCGAATACAGAATCGTGCTGCCGACCAGCCAGCGGCCGTAGGACCAGTTCTCTCGCAAGGCGGCTAGCCACGCGACCGGCGCGCAAGAAGAACCGCGCTGGGCGCTGCCACGGATTTGCCGCAGCATCACGCACGAACCCAGCAAGCTTCCACTGCCGATGAGCAAGAAGGCGGAAAAGGGAGTGAGCCGGTCGAGGTAACGGAGCGCGTACAAACCGATAAGCACGGAAAGCAGACAGGAGCCGCTGCCGAGGATGGCAGCCGGCGGGCGCTGCAGCACGTAACACATGCGGCGCACCAGCCAGAGAAACAGAAGAAATGGAAGAGCCAGCGCACTGCCGAGAATCGCTCCGACGAGCGGGCTATGCGGCAGGGCCCGCCAAACGATGGCGCCTGCGAGCGCGGCCATGACGGAGAGAATGCCCACGAGAACAGCGTGCACCTCGACCTGCGCGCGGAAGTAGCGGTGCAGCCGGGAGGCGTGGCGGGCGGGGCCGATGACGCTCATGGGCTCGAGAACGATCACGTTGTGAAAGCCGCAGACGAACAGATATACGGCGAAGGCGATCGCGTAGGCGCCGTAGACTTCCGGAGGCATCCATCGAGCAAGAAGAAAGCTCACGCAAAAGCCGGTAAGAGACGTCAGGCCCTGGTCGATGAGTGAGTACGCGGACTTTGCGCCCCAGACGCGGAGTTTCTTGGCGGTGAGGAGATCGCCAGGCGCGCCGGAGAGAGCGAGCGGAGGGTATGCGTCGCGGATTTCAGGCAACGGCGGCGCGGACGCGGGGGCTGTGCTCATCGCCGGCCTCAATGCCCTTCCCCGCGGAGAACGACCGGCAGCGTTTTGAGCAAAATCCTGGCGTCGAGCGCAAGGCTCCAACACTCGATGTATTGGAGATCGAGTGTCATACTGGTTTCAAACGACGGATCGCGGCGTGCGGTCACTTGCCAGAGCCCGGTCAGGCCCGGCTTGACGTCGAGCCGGCGCAAGTCTTCGACGCGATAAAGCTCGAAATCGTCCAGCGGATGAGGACGCGGGCCTACGAGACTCATGTCTCCGAGAATGACGTTGACCACTTGCGGCAACTCATCAATGCTGAATTTTCGCAGCCATGCTCCGGAGCGAGTAATCCGCGGATCATTCTCGAGTTTGAAAAAGGGGCCGCTGCGCTCGTTCGAGGAGCGCAACACTTCTTTCTTTTCGTCGGCGTTCGCGATCATGGTGCGCAATTTGTAGCAGCGAAACTTTTTGCCCTTCTTTCCCACACGGAGAGCGGAATAAAGGACCGGCCCGGGGGAGTCGAGGGAAATCCACAACGCAGCCAGACCGAGAATGGGCGCGGCAAGAATGAGGACCAGGGATCCGAGGAGAACATCCAAGATTCGCTTTACAGCGAGGCCGAACGCGGGGATCGGCTGGCCGTGTAGCTCAAGCAGCGGGAACCCGCCGATCGAGTGGACCGGAGCGTGCCAGCCCAGTCCATCGTAAAGGTCGGGAACCACGTTCAGGTCGAGGCGGAGGCGGCGCGCCTCGAGGAAGACTTCTTTTACCAACTCGCGGTCAGCCGGCAGCGCCACGAACAATTGATCGACGAATTCTGCCAGGGCCACCCGGCGCAAGTCGTGCACGGAGCCGAGCACCCGCGCGTCGCCGTTCGGTTGAGCGTCCAAAAACCCGCACACGGAATAGCCGAGTTGCCGGTTCGCTTCCAGCCAGGCTGCGAATGCCCGGCCGGACTTACCCGCTCCTACGATGAGCACGCGCGAAGCGGATTCACCGCGGAGGGCGCGCCGAAGAACGTAGCGGCGTTTGCCATACCGCCAGCCTCCCAGAGTCAAGACGTTGAGCGCGCCGGCGTAAGTCACGACGACTCGGGAGATCTCTCTGTTTCCCGAGGTGAAAATGAAGAGGACTAGGAGGGCAGTTGCGAGGCCAACGGCCTTCGCGACTGTAAAGGTTTCTTCGATGGCGCTGAGCTCTTTCGGCGTGCGATAGAGGTGCTGGCTCTTGCAGGCCAGGACGATCAGCGCGGCGTATAACAACAAGAATCCCGGGTAGGCCGCAGCGGAAACATGCTCAAAGAAATTGACAACGGATAGGACCGAAGCACCGATCGTGCTTTGCAGGCCAAATGTGAGCCAGAAGACCAGCCCTCCACCGAGACACACCATCGCCACGTCGATCGCGACGTATGTTACTTGACGGAGCAGGCCGACTCGAACGCGTCCGGAAGAGGCACGAGCCGCAACGTCATCGCCGACGGAGGGCCAAGCGGAAAACTGGCGCGGCGATGCCCAGTTGGGCACCGGCGGCGAAGGAGATCGGCGAGTAGCAGTTCCGTTCATCGCAAGAATTCCAGCCTTTTGGTGGCGGCGGTCGGGGGCGATGATGCGCGTCTCATGGCGCTCATGGCAAAACCTGGGTGATGCCTCCCGGACCAGTTGCAGCATCACTCTTTTCCTCGTGGACCTCGGGCGCTCGGTGCAACGCTCGTCCGGCGCGGGCTACCGCGGCGCGCAGTGCGGATGCTGCGGGCGCGAATCGCCGTGCGGTGACCAGGACCGACGCGGTCATTTCTTCGGCCAGGAGTCGGCCGGGGTCCGCGGGATCGATTTCACCCCAGTGCTTTCGCAATAGGATCCACCCTGAGGTTGCACACAGGACCAGGAACGTCCCTGCTAGAGTGATCCACACGCGGTGGGGAGAAGATTTGACCGTCGGCACAGCCGCACTGTCCAACACCGTAACGCTGGGAATCTCTTTCGCTTCCTGGACCTTTGCGAGCTCGTACTGCTGGGTGAGCAGCTCGTACACCGTTTCTTCGATCTTGGTGCGGCGATACAGGTCGGCATAGGTCACGCCAAGAAGAGGGAGTTTGCGGATCGAAGGATAAAGCGAAGTGTCGTTCTTTATATCCGCAGGGGAAGTGCCGATGCTGAGTTTTTGCAATTGGTCGCGGAGTTCCCCGATGCGTGCCCGAAGCGCCTGCACTCGGATGTTGTTGTCGGTATAGATTTTCTCAAGGCCGCTTGCTTGCGCCTCCGCGGCAATCAACTGGCCTTGCAGCGCTGCTGCGGCTTCGACCATGGCTTTGCCCTGCGCCGGAATGTCGATAGCGTTGTTCTTGCTGGCAAATTCGCTGAACTGCGTGGCGGCGTTGTCGAGATCGCTCTTGACAGTTTTTAGGCGCTCTTCCAGGAAGATGCGTTCACGACGGGCCGAGGAAGTACTGAGCTGGGACACAAGGCGGTCGAGCTGAGTAACGTACGCTTGCGCCATGGCGGCGGCCTGACTAGGAGTGCGGTCGGTGACGGTGATCGTGATGACGCCGCTCTTGCGGTCTTCGGTGATTTTGGTGTGCAGCTGCAGCTGCTTGCGGGTGTACTCAATCTTTGTCGTGCGGTATTCGCGGGCAAGCTGGAACTCGTCGATGAGACGGTCCGCGACCGTACGACTTTCCAGGACTTCGACGAAAACCGGGCCGTTGCTTTTGACTCCGAGCAGGTCGCCGGCGAGCCCTCCGAGCATACCCGCACCGTGGGCGGAGAGCGCTGCCAACGCGGCGGCACCGCCGGAAGACGATTCCGGCGGCATCAGCTTCGCTGTGGCTTCATAACTCTTGGGCAAACTGATGGCCACCAGGACGCTGAGCACGGCGCCCCAGATGAGCGCACGAACTAGCGTGTGGCGGTTCTCCCAAAGAATGCGCGCGCGCTCGATCCTCTTCTCGCGCGATCGAGGGTTCGGCGCCGGCACAACCTTCCGGGGAAAGCCGTTCTCGTTTGCCCCTGGTCGTTCCATCGCCGCATTCATAGTGGCAAGCTCGCGGCTTGAAGTACGCGACGGCTAGGAGACGAATCATCGCGAGGGACGCGCGGCCTATCGTCCTGTTGCGCGCGAACCGCAACGCAGAATCCGAAGACAAAAAGAATGGCGAGCACTTCGGGGCGCGGAGTGATTCGCAAGATTGGCCGGTTTGTCTGACGGTTGATCGGGATCATGCTTGTCCTCTAACGCCTTCCGCTCCATTTCGCATGACCCTAAGGATTCCTTCTTCGGAGGGCTCGATGTCGCTGCAATGAATGTCCAACTGGAGGGAGGCCCAGTAACACACGCTGCGGTTGTGCTCGGAAGCGACGGCGATGATTCTCACGTCGGGGTGCGCGCGAAGCACGGTGTCGCAAATCCGGGGACGTTGCCCAAGTTCGTCCAGCGAGATCACCAACAAGTCCGGCGCCGTGCGTCTAACGGAAGCAGGAATCTCCGCCTCGTTGGACACTTCCCCCACGATCTCGATGTCCGGGCGGTCCGCAAACGTAGCCAGAAGCAACTCGCGCATGAGCCGGGGGCGATTCGCCACGAGGATGCGGATGACCTTGTCCATGCCCTTCTCCTGGAATCCAATTGCAAGTATTGGCGGATCAGGAAGAAGAGACAGGCCCAAAAAGGAACCCGTGACAGGACTAACGAAGGACTAAAGGGACGGACCTACGGACGCGAGGAGCAGATTTTCTTTTGACACAGGTTTGACGCCCGACTGACATTCATTCTGCGAAGCGAACGAAAGGAGGATCAGATCATGAGCCGTTGAAAAAGGTTGGAGGCGCGGGGCGGAATCGAACCGCCGATAAAGGTTTTTCAGACCTTGTCATACCTCATCACATGCACTCGTGCTTGACGAATGTGCATTTCTATACCCATTCTGTACCCATCTCGTAGTATACTGGGTATCGGTCAGGGAGGCCGGAATGCAGACAGGACACATTAGGGTTAACGGCAGATGGTGGATTTTGAAGGTCCGTGAGTGGGTCGTGAAGGATGGAGTTAAGAGGCGCGTCGATACGTACAAGAAACTCCGGCAAGTTCGTCACAACGAAAGCGACGCGGTCCCCGGCGATGTGCAAGCTCTGGCGAATATGGAACTCGCGAAAGTGAACATTGGACAAGGACAGGGCCAATCCGCCGATTCCGTGAAGTCTTACCTCGAATCGTACTTGGCTGCCGGGGTCGGCAGCAAGACCAGGCGGAAACTCCGCGACGTCACCATTCAGAGCTACAAGCGCGACTATAACGTCATCAAGGACTTCATCCCGGACATGCAGCTTCGGCAGGTCCGGACTCCCGACATCAATCGAATCTTCGACGCCTTGATCGAAGACGACGGGGACACCGTCCGTGCTCAGAGTGCATACAACAACATCAAGAGCTTTCTTAGCGGAGCCTTCCGGTCGGCGGTCGGAGCTGGCTTGATTGATTTCAATCCCGTTACCGCCGCGCATAGTATCGGCGGCAACGAAGCAGATACGCATGCCTACTCCCTCAAAGAAGTTTATTCCCTGATGTCTGCCGTCGACAATCATACCGCTCAGGCGGCCTTCATGGTGCTGGCCTTCACCGGTCTGCGGTCGGAAGAACTTAAGGGCCTGCGGTGGGATGACTACGACAGCGAGAACGAAATCCTGAACATCAAACGCACCATCGTACACGGCAAGATGGTCGAAGATACAAAGACGACAAGCAGCAAGCCACCCGTGCCTGTCATCGGAATCGTGAAGAAGTATCTCGACGCTCATCTTGCTCGAAACAGTGGATCAGGTTTCATCTTTCACGCGCCCGCCGACGCTGAGCGACCGATCAACTTCGGCCATCTCGTGTGGGACATCGTGATTCCAAAGGCGAAAAAAGCAAACGTCGAATGGCATGGGCTGCACGCCTTCCGCCGCGGGCTGTCGACAGTGCTCTACGAACTGGAGATACCTGAATTGACGATCAGCCACGTGCTGCGCCACTCTACAAAATCTTCTGCAAGCGTAGCAGGAAGGCACTACATCAAGCCATCCTTAGAACGGATGCGCTCGGCACTGGAAAAGGTCGAAGCGCGGTATAAGCGGCTCGGAAAGAAGAAGGGGAGGAGCTAAGCCGCCTTCTTTTCTGACGGCTTCTTCCTGCGGTTGTGCGGCGCGTGAATAGGGCGTGGTGAGTTGCGAATCCACTCGCACATCTGACCAGCAAAACAAGAGATGGCGACCCAGATTGTAAACCGGAATCGGGTTTGAGCAGCGGCGGCGGCACTTCTCACGCACCCACGCCTCGGTCTGATGAAGGCGCCTTGCTAGCTCTTCAATGTTTATTAGATTCTCTGGCGGGATCGGTGACTGTGAGATGACTTTGACTTCTTTGGGCATGAAGACACTCCGAGATTTTCAGAGCGTTTCACTCCCTGACTAACTTGGAGTGGAGAATTAAGGGGATTCTCGGCACGACCTACGCATTGAAGGTCGTCAGCCACTCACAGCAGGCTGACTGCTGGCCGGGGCTTGATTTAGCACCGCAGCCCGGATCTCTGCGGACAACCCGCAACCCTCGCACGCGCCGCGATAGATGTCAACGATAAAAGCAGGCTGACCGCGCGATCCACGAATAACGGCGTCAGGACTGGCGATGCGGCGCGTGACCTGCGCTGGCGGTCCCGCGCTGCACTATAGTTGGGGAGCAGATTTGAGTGCGTCCGTCGCGAAGAGTGCCCTTTTGTTGGGGATTTGACGAAGCCGATGCGCTGATCAAGAAGACTGCTTGCGAAAACGAAGCCTGCCAACGACTGGTGGCCATCCCTGGCATCGGACCGGTGACGGCGACTGCAGTCATCGCGGCCATAGGGAACGGAGGGGCCTTCCGCAAGGGTCGAGAGTTCGCCGCCTGGATGGGAGTAGTTCCGCGTGAACACTCCACCGGCGGCAAGCAGAAGCTGCTCGGTATCAGCAAACGTGGTAACTCCTACTTGCGAAGACTTTTCGTGCAAGGAGCACGTGCGGTCATGCAACAACGTACCAAGCAGTCTTCCGGTCCGAGCGCGTGGTTGGCCCAACTCACCTCGCGCAGCCACCGCAACGTGGCCGGAGTGGCCCTAGCGAATAAGATGGCGCGTATGGCGTGGGCCGTGCTCGCTAAGAATGAACAATATCGGCCCCCGGTGTTGGATGATGTTGCGGCGGCCTAGCGACTACTGCGAAGAATATGATTTCTTGCCAGGTCTGCTGGCGAATGAGGAGATGGCACAACGGTCGAACCCGGCGCTCTCCAAACCCGTAACCGGAAGCAGTCTCTCGAGACTGAATAACTAATGGGGAAAAGAGCGCAGCGCATTCCATCATGGCCAGGAGTGATTCACTCCAACAAAGGCCGTATACATTTGCGCAGACCAACCCGTGACATCACTTTTCGCTTGCGGCAAAGCGGCGGACCATACATTCCGGTT
>Ga0187819_10000056_pt1 | contig 50350 bp, 47 predicted proteins | sample NC_wetland_sal_i_15_FD_132411 | JGI IMG/M metagenome (GOLD analysis project Ga0187819, IMG submission 132411) | Wetland sediment microbial communities from Neuse River Estuary, North Carolina, USA - SO4_4 | ecosystem: Environmental > Aquatic > Freshwater > Wetlands > Sediment | place: USA... | reverse complement strand
CACAGGGGAGGATTCAGGCGGGACGATCGGGGGGTGGCGCGAAGGCGTGGTCGAAGCTCATCTGGGCTAGGCGGGTTAGTTCGCTTTCGGTTAGACCCATGCGGTGGGCGTGGTGGTATTCCTCGAGGAGGGTGGTGTGGAACATGGCGGGATCGTCGGTGGAGAGGACGACGGGGATGCCGTGGCGAAAGAGTTTGGGGAGTGGGTGGTCTTCGATCCGGGCAGAAGCGCTGGAGGGTTGGCGGGGCGCGGCGCTTGAGCGTGAGCGCGTGGCGCTGCTTGAAAGCCGGCGAGCGGCGGTGCGGGGACTTCGCTGAGAAGCGTTCCTGGAGAATTGGCGGGCTAGGGCGCCGGTGCGGATGTTGCTTTGGGGGCAGATTTCGAGGGGGATGCGGCGGTCGGCGAGAACATCCATCAATGCGCGATCGTGGATGGCGGCGATACCGTGGCCGATGCGCTCGGCGCCAAGGAGCTCGATGGCCTCGCGGATTTTTTCCGGGCCGCCTACCTCGCCAGCGTGCATCAGGCGATGGAGGCCGATGGCAGCGGCTTTGTCGTAGATTGGCTGAAACTCCTTGGTGGCGATGCTGAGCTCGTCTCCGCCGATGCCGAAGGCGACGATGGACTTGGAAGCGCAGCGCTCGGCGGACTCCACGACGCGCATGGCGGCTTCTGCGCCGAACTGGCGGACAGCGTCAAAGATCCAGTTCATGCGCAGCCCACGGCTTGCAAAGGGCTCGGCGGCCGCGAGGATGGCTTCGAAGTTGGCTTCCACTCTTTGTTTTCGGAGCAGCATGATGCCGATGGAGAGAGTGATCTCCGCGTAGACAACGCCTTGGGTCAGAAGGTGCTCGGCGAGGTCGCGGGTGATCAGGGCGTAGTCCTGAGGATTCCGCAGGAAGGAGGTAACCCACTTGAAGACCTCGAGGAACTCGTCGAAGTTCTGGTAGGCATAGCGTTGGCGGACTTCTTGTTCGGTGAATACGACGCCGTGACGCCGTGTCAGGGCGCAAACGGTGGGCGGTTGTATGGAACCCTCGAGGTGTAGGTGCAATTCGGCTTTGGGGAGAGAAACGATGCGCTCGGATAGGGGGGTGGGTTTCATTCCTGAAGGATCAATGAGGCAATTGGGGGCGGCCGGCGTTGACCCAAGCGGTGAGCCAGTAGGAGCCGACGTCGGTGGCGGCGTCGGAGAGCTGGCGGATCAGAGTGGCCGCGGCTAGATTGTAGAAGCGGTCGAAATATTCGTCGTCATAGGACTTTCCAGTGAGGCGTGCGTTGCGGTCGGCCAGGAGAATCGTCTCAATCCAAGCATGCGCGTTGAGGCACGATTCAAAGGCATGGTCGGTGGGGTCGCTGATGAAGGCAGCGTCGTTGGGGCGCATGGGAAAAAAGGAAGAGAAGCGGTCGATCAGGGTGGTCCCGAAACGATCGTTGATGCCGGTTTGGTTGCTGAGGTGGCCGTCGAAGTTTTCGGTGGTGTTGAAAGGGTCGTGGGTCTCGGCGACATAGCTGGCGAGGATGGCGGCGTCGAGTCTCGCTTCGTCCCAGTGGCCGAGCTTCATGGCCTCGGTAAGCTTCTGGCTGTAAACGCCGATTTGCCAGGGAAGCAGGCCATTGGATTCAAGTTTTGATTTGCCGAACTTGCCGACCGCGGCTTTGTAGTTTCTGGGAAGCGCGGTGAACGGGAAGCGGCCGTATCTGTCGAGATACAGAAAGTGATTGTGGCGTTCCGCCGGAGTCTTTGTTTCGGCCTCGAGCGGATCGGTGACGTGTTGGACCAGATCAGACCGGTTGGCTTCGAAGAAACTGCGGATGTCCAGCGGCAGGGTGTCGATGGCCTTGTTGACGACGAGCTTGTGGGCGTTGCTGCCCCAAGCGAGCGCATGGCGGGGATACGCCGCAAGCATGGCCAGCCAGACGAGCGAAAGGACTATGCGGTTCCGCGATCCGTTGGAAAACCTGTCCCCCATGTCAGGATTCCCCTATGCCTGGTTTGCCGCCCGCAGCGTACTGCGCTTGCGGCCGTAGTTGTAGTAAATCACGAGTCCGATAGCGAGCCATACAAAGAATCGAATCCAGTTTGTGATCGGTAGCCCCGCCATCAGCAGCAGACACGTCAGAATGGTGATAATGGGCGCAAGCGGGCCACCCGGCGCGCGAAAAGCGCGGTGCCGGTTCGGCTCACGATAGCGCAAGATCAGGACGCCGCCGGCGACGAGCGCAAACGCGAAGAGTGTGCCGATATTGGAGAGGTCGGCGAGGGTCCCGATGTCCAGAAGGCCCGCGGGAATTCCGACGAGGAATCCGGCCATCCAGGTGGAGAAGTCCGGAGTGCAATAGCGCGGATGAACGCGGCTGAAGATGCGCGGGAGAAGGCCGTCGCGCGACATCGCAAACCAAACGCGCGCCTGTCCGAGCTGGAAGACCAGCAGCGACGAAATCATGCCGGTAAGTGCGCCGAGCAAGACAACCAGACGTACGCCTGTGAAGTGCAATTTTTTGAGAGTGTTAACGACGGGAGCGGCATCGTCGACCAGCGTTTGCCAAGGCACGAGGCCGGTTAGGACGACGACGACCGCGATGTAAAGAAGGGTGCACACGACCAGCGTCGCGATAATGCCGATGGGCAAGTCGCGCTGGGGGTTCTTGCATTCCTCCGCGGCGGTGGACACGGAATCGAACCCGATGTATGTGAAGAAGACGATGGAGCCGCCGGTCAAAATGCCCGGCCAGCCGTTGGGAGCGAAGGGATGCCAGTTGGCAGGATGAACCAGGCGTGAGGCAAAGCCGACGAAGACGAGGATGGCGATAATTTTCAGCAGGACCATGACATTGTTGGTCTCCGCCGATTCGCGAATTCCTCGGACCAGGAGGACTGTCAGCAGCATGACGATGATGAAAGCAGGCCAATTGAAACCGAAGTGCCAGCCGGGCCCGTACAACATGTTTCCCTGTAAGTCCGCCAATCCTGCCGGGAGATAGGCGGGGGTAATCCAGCGGAGGTTGGGATGCACGCCAAACCAATCGAGCAAACCGACGATGTGCGCGGAGAAGCCCACGCTGACGGCCATGTTGCTGACGGCGTACTCGAGGATGAGGTCCCATCCGATAATCCAGGCGATGAGCTCGCCCATGGTGGCGTAGGTGTAGGTGTAGGCACTGCCGGCAATGGGGATCATCGCGGCCAACTCGGCGTAGCAGACAGAGGCAAAGCCGCAGACGATGGCCACCAGCACGAAAGAAAGAGCGATCGCGGGGCCCGCTCCCGGGCGGCCGAACGAAGCGGAGTGGTAGATCAGGTATTCGAGAAGCGGGGCATTCAGAATGGATTTGACTTGCATGGTTTGGCCGGCAATGGCCGTGCCGATGACGGTGAAGATGCCGGAACCGATGACCGCGCCGATTCCGAGGGAGGTCAGGCTGAGCCAGCCGAGGGACTTCTTTAATCGTACTTCGGCATTCTCGGAGTCCGACAGAAGTTGATCGATACTCTTACAATTGAAGAGCTGTGATCCCACTCGAACTCTCCGATCGCATCCGAACAAACCGGAGGCTCACCCTGCCGGATACGCTGAAGTAAGGAATGAAAGCGCGCCTCAATGTACCTTGAGAGGCCCTGCCGTGCAACCGCGGGTGCCCAGAGTCACATCTGGGTGAGCTGGGCGTAGCGCTCGACAAACTTTTTCGTGCCGCGGCCTGGAAAACTGACCGACAACCTGCGGTCCTCGTCATCGCCTTCCACGCCAACGACGGTGCCAACGCCATATTCGGGATGCCGCACCTTTTGACCGAGCAAAGGGTCCGCGTTTGCGCCGCGCTTCAGGGCTGGTCTGCCAAACGAGCTTGGGCTGCTGGAGCGACGTGGCGCCGCGGGTGTGGGAGCGGGCTTGCCGCGGACGCGACGCAGAAACTCTTCCGGCGAATAGGAGTATTCGGGATCCGGCTCGTACCGCCGGGTCTCGCCGATTTCGGCCATCGAGCCGCGCACGGTATCCACCAGCTCGCTGGGGATTTCGGCCAAAAAACGGGAAGGCAGGGAGGCGCGGAGTTGCTGCTCGTTTCCGAACACGCGACGATAGACGGCGCGGGTCAGGGTCAATGAGCTTCGCGCGCGCGTCATGCCTACGTAGACGAGGCGGCGCTCCTCCTCGATTCCTTTTTCTTCGTTCAATGAGCGGCTGTGCGGGCAGATGCCTTCTTCCATGCCGGTGAGAAACACGTGGTCGAACTCGAGACCTTTGGTGCTGTGCAGAGTGATCAGCGTCACGCCGGGTTTGCCCTCGAAGGAATCGGCGTCGCTGACGAGCGCGGCGGCGTCGAGAAAGTCGGTGAAAGCTTCGCCGGCTTCCACGCTTTCGGCGACCGCGCGGACCAATTCTTCGAGGTTTTCGATGCGGGCGACATCGTCGGGGGTATTGTGGTCGCGCAGCATTTCGAGATAGCCGGTGTCATCCAGGACGCTACGCAGGAAGTCGGCCGATTCCATCTTGGCGAGATTTTCCTGAAGCTTGGTGATCAGTTCCTGGAAGGCACGGAGCGGCGCCACGGCGCGTCCGGCAGAGGCGCCGGAAACAAATTTTGTGATCGCGTCCCAAAGCGAAGAGCTATTCGTTCGCGCAGTTTCCCGCAGCGCTTCGACGGAGGTCTTTCCGATGCCGCGGGGCGGCACGTTCAAGACGCGCAGCAGCGAAATGTCGTCCTCTGGATGCATCGCCAAGTGCACGTACGCCAGCGCGTCTTTCACTTCTGCCCGATTGTAAAAGCTGAACCCGCCGACCAGCTTGTAGCGCAAGCCGCGGCGGCGGAAGACCTCCTCGAACGCGCGCGACTGAAAGTTAGTCCGATATTCGACGGCACACGTCTGCGAAGGATCCTCGCCAAGGATGCGGTCTAGTTCACCGGCGACAAATTCCGCTTCGGCCTGCGCGTCACGGCCTTCGAAATACTGCAGGTTGGTTCCGGTACCGCTTTCGGTGCTCAGAGATTTGCCCAGACGGTCTGGGTTGTTGGCGACCACCGCGCCGGCGGCATCGAGGATGTTTTGCGTCGAGCGGTAATTGCGCTCCAACTTGATGACCTTTGCAGCGGGGAAGTCGCGGGAAAAACTCATGAGGATGGAGACATCGGCGCCCCGCCAGCGGTAGATGGACTGATCTTCATCGCCGACGACGCAGACGTTTTGCTTCGGCCCGGTGAGCGAGCGCATCAGCTCGTACTGCACGCGGTTGGTGTCTTGATATTCGTCCACGTGGATGTATTGAAAGCGCGCCTGCCATTTCTCGCGGACGGCCGTCGATTCGCGAACGAGGCGTGCCGCTCGCAGCAGCAGGTCGTCGAAATCGAGGGCCGCGCTCTGGTGCAGCAGCCTTTCGTACTCGGCGTAGACGTCGGCGACGCGGCGTTCGTCTTGGGCGATGGCTTCGCTGCGGAGCTTCTCTGGAGTTTGCGCGTGATTCTTGGCGTAGCTGATGCGGCTCAAAATATTTCTAGGCGTGAGGCTGTCGTCATCGATGGCCAGCTTAGTCATCGCCAGCTTGACTGCGGCAAGTTGATCGTCGTCGTCGTAGATCGCGAAGTCGCGAGGGAGTCCCGCGTTAAGCGCCTCTCGCCGGAGCAGCCGCGCGCAAAGGGAATGAAATGTCGAAAGCCAGGGTTGCGCCGGGGGCACGCCGGCGCGCAGAAGCAGGGAGGAGACGCGGTTGCGCATCTCTTCCGCGGCTTTGTTCGTGAAGGTCACCGCCAGGATGGATTCGGCGGGCACGCCGCCGGCGATCAGATTCGCCATGCGAAATGTGATGGCGCGCGTCTTGCCGGTTCCGGCGCCGGCGAGAATCAGTACTGGGCCTTCTGTTGTTTCCACCGCGCGTCGTTGTTCCGGGTTTAGTTCGTCGAGAAGAGTCAGCATTTGTCCGTCGGACTGAAAAATACTTGCACCGTCATGGTAGCTGACGGCGGAGACGCGCGCAAACTTACACTGTTTTGCCGCGGAAAATCACTGCGGGCCGCGATGGCTCAAATCGATGTCGAAATAGGTCAGCGCTCGATTTTGCTGCATTAGCGTTATTTCGGGGATGTAAAGGTGCGCGGTTTGCAACAGATCGAATTGATCTTGCAAGTCGAAGTAGAGAAGACCCTGCACGGAACTGTGCGCAGCGATGACGCTGGTGGGCACTTCCGCGTCCTGTGCTTGCCTTTGCAACTCGGTCCAGTGTTTGTCCTTGCCGCCGCCTCCCGAGTTTCCCACCGGTATGGGGAGTTTCTTCCGCGTTGCGGTGGGATCCTTGGCCGCGGGCTTTAGCACGGCATCCGCCACCTGGTCCGCGGTGAGAGCCTCGATTTCCTGCCTGTTGTCGGCATCGAGCTGCACCGTCAGGCGGATGCGGCGCTGATTCACTCGCATGCTCTCGTTCGAGTCGTTGCGAAGCACAACTTGCACGGCCAGGACCCCGGCTGAAAATGGAGATTTCTTTGGAAATTTCTCTTTGTACAGCGCTGCGTCCGTCCAAGGCAGCGCGGAGATGGTCAGGCCTTCGTGGGATTCGAGCGAAGCGGTCTTCAACGGGTCCTGAGGGTGTCCCGCCAGCGGTATGAAGGTGAGTACGCATGCCGCGAGGAAGGGAACTACGATGGCCGGGTTTCGCATCGGGTTATAATAAAGGTTTGTCATCTCGACGCCTTCGATTCCTGGGGGACGTTCAGGGTTGCCCTGTGCGGCGTGATGATGTGCCCGCGGGGGAGCCGGGTACGGACCGGAGCCACATTTAGTGTATTTGATCTATAGCCTGCTCATGGGACTTGCGGCCCTTCTCCTCTTGCCCTACTGGCTCGTTCAGGGGCTGCGCCAGGGAAAATACCTTTCCAATCTCAACCAGCGGCTGGGACTTTCGTTTCCTTCGCTGGAGAAGCTTCCGCCACAGCGGGCCGGAGCGATTTGGATTCACGCGGTGTCCGTTGGTGAAGCGCTTTCGAGCGTTACTCTTGCACGAAGATTGAAGGAGGCGTACCCAAACCGGCCGCTGATTGTGTCTACCACCACGATCACCGGTCAAGCGCTTGCCCGCGAGCGCTTGCCCTTTGCCGACGCGATCCTGTATTTCCCGCTGGACTGGGCTTTCTGTGTGCGTCGCGCCTTCCGCGCGGTGCAGCCGGCGATTGTCGTGGTTCTGGAAACGGAAATCTGGCCGAATTTTCTGCGCGAAGCCGGGCGGCGCGAAATACCGGTGGTGTTCGTCAGCGGACGGATTTCCGATCGCTCTTTCGCCCGGTATCAGAGTTATCTCGGCAAGGTTGGGTTTTTTCTCCGGCCATTTCTACGGAACGCTCTCGCGAATGCGCGAGGGTTCTTGATGCAGAGTGAAAAGGATTCCCAGCGCATCTGCGCCTTGGGAGCGCCCGCCGATCGCGTTTATGTCAGCGGAAATCTGAAGTACGACCAGGAACTCCCTTCGCCCACGCCGCTAGCGAATTGGCTGGAAGCCGAAGCGCGCCGGCGTGGCCGGTCTCCCATCATCATTGCGGGCAGTGTTGTCGCGACGGAAGAGCCGCTCGCGTTGATCGCGTTCGGTGTTCTGCAAGGAGAATTCCCGCGAGCCCTGCTGGTACTGGCGCCCCGAAAGCCGGAGCGCTTTCAAGCTGCTGCGGAATTCATTCATGAATCGAGGCGCAAGTTCATTCAGCGCTCGCAGCTGGCCGTTCCCGGAGCGGCGCAGGCGCCGGCTGGGGGCGGCGACCCTTCAATCACCGATGATATTACGGTGCTCTTGATCGACAGCATCGGTGAGCTGGCTTCGCTCTACCGGCTGGCCGATGGAGTTTTCGTCGGCGGTTCGCTGGTGCCTTCCGGTGGACATAATATTCTGGAACCCGCGGCGTTCGGTAAGATTGCAGTGTTCGGGCCATCGATGGAGAATTTCGCCGAAATAGCGTCGCGGTTTGTCGCCGCCGACGCTGCGGTGCAGGTGGAAAGCCCTGAGGACGCGGGCGTCGCTTGGATCGAACATCTGCGCAACCCGGAGCGCAGCGCGCGGATGGGGGAGAATGCCAGGCAGCTCGTGGATGCCAGCCGCGGCGCCACAGGCCGCGCGTTGGCGGAAATCGCAAAATACTTGAGCGGTGAGAAGCGATGAACATTCCGCGGCCGATCGCGATCCTTCTCTGGCCGCTTTCGCTGGTCTATGGTGCGGTTGCGCAACTCCGCGCGTGGCTGTACGAGCGCGGTTGGCTCAAACAGAAGCGGCTGAATGCCCCGGTTATCAGCGTTGGCAACCTAACGGTTGGCGGCACAGGCAAGACGCCGATGGTGATTTGGCTGGCGGAGAAATTCCTTGCGGAAGGGAAGCGCGTGGCGATTCTCAGCCGCGGTTATCGCGGCTCCGGCGGCACCAGCGATGAGATCGAGCTGATGAAGGAACGCCTGAACGGTCGGGTGTTATTCGGCGTGGACAAGAACCGTTATGCGGCAGGCAGGCGGCTCGAGTCTCAGGGCGTTGACGTGTTCCTTCTCGACGACGGGTTTCAACATCTTCCGCTCGCTCGAGACGTGGATATCGTGCTCATCGACGCTCTGCGAGAGTTCAAGAATGAAATGCTGCTCCCGGCCGGCTCGCTTCGCGAACCGGTTTCGGCACTGGAGCGAGCCGACTTGATCGTTTACACGCGAGTGGATCCTTCGTTTCAAACAAGCGGGCTCGTGGAGCAGATTCGAGGAATGCAAAAGTATCCCCTGTTTACCTGCCAGGCCAGTCTGCTTGGTTTCCGGCAGGGACGCCAAGACAAGTGCTTGCACACGCGCGATGGTATCGGGACGGGACCCTTCTTTGCATTCTGCGGCGTGGGGAATCCGGATGCTTTTTTCTCGGACTTGAGAAGGTGGCGTCTTCCTATTGTCGGGGAGATGGCCTTCCGCGACCACCATCGTTACGCGGGTGGCGACTTTGTTCGCCTAAAGAATGCCGCGGTCAAGTCGGGCGCGCGCGGCCTGATCACAACGGAAAAAGACATGCAGAATATCTCGGATGACGGCGCGCTCTCGATGCCGCTGTTCGCCAGTGTGATCGACCTTGAGATAAGGTCGCAGGAAGAATTGATGACCGCAATTCAAGAGAAAGCAAATCTGGGAAGTCCGAGAGTCTAATGAAGATTCTGGTGCGGGCGACAAATTGGGTTGGGGATGCCATCATGGCGCTGCCTGCGTTGCGCGCGGTTCGTGAACGGTTTCCGGACGCGCTGATCGCGGTGGTTGCCCGGCCATATGTCGCCGATATCTATCGCGACCAGCAAATCTGCGATCAGCTTATCGCGTACGATCCGCGCGGCGAACATGCGGGCTTCTCCGGCCGCGAACGTCTTGCCGGCGAACTCCGCACGCAGAAGTTCGACGTAGCCCTGCTTTTGCAGAATGCTTTTGATGCGGCGTGGCTTGCCTGGCGTGCAGGCATCCCCCAGCGCATCGGCTACGCGCGCGATGGCCGGAGCGTACTTCTGACGAAGGCCGTGCCTGTTCCGAAGACAGGTGAAATACCGGAACACGAGCAGTTTTATTATCTGGAGCTATTGCGGCGCGCCGGATGGGTCGACAGCCTGAGCGAGGAAACCTCCATTTCACTGAAGCTGCCCTCGCAGTCCAAACTGCGGGCCGGGGAATGCCTCCTGGCTTCTGGTTCACGGCCGAAAGCGTTGCGAGTTGCGATCGGCGCCGGCGCGTCCTACGGTTCGGCGAAATGCTGGCCGCCGGAACGCTTCGCGGTGGTTGCCGACCGCTTGATCGACGAATTTGACGCGGATGTGATTTTATTTGGCACCCCTGCGGAGAAAGCGGTGTCGTCCGCCATTGCGGGGGCGATGCATCGACGCCCGATCGACCTCACGGGTAGGACCACCATTGCCGATCTTCCCGCGCTGCTTTCGCAGTGCCAGCTCTTCCTGGGCAATGATTCCGGCGCGATGCATGTTGCGGCGGCGGTCGGGTTGCCGGTGGTCGCGGTTTTCGGCCCGACCGATCCGTACGGCACGGCGCCGGTCACTCCACGCTGCACGATCGTGCAGGAGAAACCCTACTGCAGTCCGTGTTTTCTCCGCCGATGTCCCACGGATCACCGGTGTATGACACGAGTGACGCCGGACGCGGTGGAAGCCGCGGCGCGTTCGTGGCTGGCTGCCGTGGAGGTGCGCCCTGTCTAAATCCGCGTCCTTGCGTCCAGCGGTTTTTCTCGACCGTGACGGCACCATTGCCGAAGAAGTGGGCTACTTGAATCACGCCAGCCGTTTTCGTATGTTTGCCTTTGTCGGCGCTGCCATTCGCCGCCTCAACGAGGCCGGGCTGCCCGTTGTTGTGGTGACGAATCAGTCCGGAGTCGGCCGGGGATATTTCCCGGATTCGCTGGTGCATACCGTCCATGAGCTTATGACCCAACAACTCGCCGCCGCTGGTGCGCATCTCGATGCGATTTACTACTGCCCGCATACATCCGACGACGAGTGCGAGTGCCGAAAGCCGAAACCCGGATTGCTGGAACGCGCGGCGCGCGATCATGGCCTCGATCTGGGCCGCTCCTTTGTTGTAGGGGATCGCTACGGAGACGTCGAGCTAGCGCATCGTGCCGGTTCGCGCGGCGTGCTGGTGCGCACCGGCTATGGCGCGGACGACTTCACGCAGCACGCCGCCCAGTGGCCCGTGCCTCCTGACTTTGTCGCCGCCGATCTTGCAGCAGCCGTCGACTGGATTCTGAGGGAAAGCAAATGAAGCGTTCGCGCGCGCAGACTGCGCCAGGATCGAGCTCCGTCGATCTTCTCGCGCTTGCTGAGTACGTCGAGCAATTTTCAGCCAAGACCGTCGCTCTCCTCGGCGACTTTGTTGCCGATGAGTTTCAGTTTGGTGAGATCTCGCGCGTTTCTCGTGAGGCGCCGGTCTTGATCCTGCGGCACCGTGAAACGCATTTGGTTCCGGGCGGCGGCGCGAACGCCGCGAACAACCTTGCCGCCCTCGGCGCGCGGGTGTTCCCGATCACCGCCGTGGGCCACGATCCAGCTGGTGACGCGCTGATTGCGCATTTCAAACAGAAGCGCGTCGATGTATCCGGCGTCATTCGCGTCAAAGAATGGACCACTCCCACGAAGACACGTTTCCTTGCGGGCTGGGCGCACACCGTCGGGCAGCAAGTCCTTCGGGTTGACCGCGAGCCCCATGGGCCGCCCGCGCCGGCTGTTCGCAGGAAAATAGAGAAGCTGCTGCAGGCGAAGGTTCGCTCCGCGGACGCGCTGGCTGTTTCCGACTATGGTTTCGGGATTGCCACGCCGGAACTGGTCGGTCAGATAACAACGAAGCGAAGGAAATTGCCGGTCACGCTCGACGCTCGTTATCAACTGATGGCGTACGCGAAGTCGGGCATCACGTCAGCGACACCAAACGAAGCCGAGCTGGAGGCGCTCCATCACACGTCGATCGGTCAAGACCTCGAAGAGCTGGAGCGCTGCGGCCGGGCAACGCTTTCGGCGATGAAGCTGCGGGCGCTACTTGTGACTCGCGGCCGCGATGGCATGGCGCTTTTCGAGCCCGGCAACCGGCTGCTGCGCATCCCTATCCACGGAAGCAATCAGGCGGTGGACGTCACCGGTGCCGGAGATACGGTTCTCGCGGCGTACACGCTGGCTCTGGCGTCGGGTGCGTCACCTTTGGAGGCGGCGCACATCGCAAATATCGCCGCCGGCCTCGTGGTCATGAAGCGTGGCACGGCCACCGTTTCGCGCGAGGAACTTCTTGAAGGTATCCGCCGCGAGGCCGCGGGAGCGAGCTCCTGACCGCATGCGCCGCTCTGAATCCAAAATCGTTTCCCGCGAGCAACTGCGCGAGATCATTGCCGAGCACAAGCGCCGCGGCGAGCGCGTCGTCTTCGCGAACGGCTGCTTTGACACGCTGCACGTCGGGCACGTCCGGTATCTCGAAGGCGCGCGCCGCGAGGGCGATATCCTTGTGGTAGCCGTCAACAAGGACTCGAGCGTGTCCGCGTTGAAGGGTCCCGGGCGGCCCATCCTGCCGGAATCCGCCCGCGCGAATCTTGTCGCCGCACTTCGCGCCGTCGATCGCGTGGTGCTGTTCAGCGAGCCTAACGTTGAAGCGCTGCTCGAATTTCTGCGCCCGGACGTACACGCTAAAGGCACGGACTACACCGCGGAGAGCGTGCCGGAGCGCGCTACGGCCGCGCGCCTTGGGATTCGCGTGGCCATCGTCGGTGATCCGAAGGACCATTCGACGCGCGATTTTTTCGAGTCGGTTCGCAAGGCGCCGCATGCCTGAGCCGCGCTTTCTGGTGCTACGACTGGGCTCTCTCGGCGACATCGTGCACACGTTTCCCGCGGTGGCCGCGCTGCGCGAGACATTCCCTGCGGCTGAGATCGTATGGCTCGCCCATCCGCGCTGGCGCTTTCTCGTCGAAAGTTGCGGCCTCGCGTCCGAAGTTCGGAACATCGAGACACGCTCGGTGTCTTCGCTGCGCGAAGCCATTCATGGTGTGCGGCAGACACGCTGGGACGCCGCCATCGACTATCAGGGTTTGTGGAAGTCTGCCGCTTTGCCTTTTTTCGGTGGTGTGAAGCGAAGAATCGGATTTTCTTCCCACACGATCCGGGAATTGGGTGTCCCCCTGCTTTACACCGATCGCGTGAAAGCCACGACGATTCACATCGCCGACCAAAACGGCGAGCTCTCGCACCACGCGGGCGCGCGCAGGTTCACGTCACCTTTTTGCTTGTGCATCCCGCCGAACGATGAAGCTGCCGTGCGCTCGCAACTGCAGAATTCCGGCATCGATCGCTATGTTGTCTTGAGTCCGGGCGGCGGTTGGCGCTCGAAGTGCTGGCCTGCTGAGCGCTTTGGTGCGCTTTGCGTGCAGCTGCGCAACTCTTTGGGCCTACGCTGTGTCGTAAACTACGGTCCCGGGGAAGATGACTTGGCAACTGCGGTTCGCTCCGCGAGTGATGATGCTGATCCCTTGCTGTACAACGGCGAGCTCGGCCCTCTGATGGCCTTGCTGCGCCACGCCGTGTGCATCGTCGGGGGTGACACGGGTCCCCTACACCTCGCGATCGCTCTTGGCACGCCCGCGGTCGCTCTTTTCGGTCCCACGGATCCGGCGCGCAATGGACCCTACCACGTGACTCCGCGCTCTGCCGGAGGCGCTGGAGACGTCCGAGCCGCGGCTCCGGCCGGTGACGATATCGTCTTGCGCGTGGCCAATACCGTCACGACGCATACGCGCAACGATCAGACTCATCCGTCCATGCTGGCTATCGACGTAGCCTCCGTCTTCGAGTCCGTTCGCCGCCGTATCGGTGCCACGGCGTGAACGCGGCCACGTTCTTCGCTCGATGGCGCGTGCGCCTGGGCTATCCCCTGGCCATCGTTGTCCTGGCACTCGCTCGGCCGACACCGCGAAGTATTTTGGCCGGCGCTGTGGTGGGAGCGATCGGGCTGCTCGTGCGCGCCCTCGCGGCCGGGCATCTGCACAAACAGGAAGTGCTTACGATGACGGGTCCTTATGCTTACACGCGCAACCCGCTGTACTTCGGCAGCGCTATCCTAACGCTCGGCGCTGCGGTGGCCATGTATTCGTGGCTTTCGGCCGCGGTGCTGTGCGCCTACTTCGCTCTGTTTTATTCGATTGTCATGCGGCGGGAGGAGCAAGAGCTCCGTCTTCAACACCGCGGCGCGTTTGACGACTACGCGAAAGCCGTGCCGCTCTTCCTGCCTCGGCTGACGCCGGCAAAGCTCGCCGCGGGCGCGGCCGGCTCGTTTTCGCTTGCGCAGTACGAGAAAAACCGCGAGTATCGCGCCGTCATCGGGTTCTTATTGCTGCTCGGTGTGCTTCTGGTGATCTGGCGCTTGCGCCTGGCGTAACGCTTCGCTCGCGGCCGGCTCCGGACACGCGACAAAGCACGCAATGTCCACACGCTGGCCATCCGTTAGCACATGCACCGCGCCGTCGCGGTCCGTCCGCAGGATGCGTATCCCGGCCTCTTCCAACCGCTCGATCAACTCTGGGCTGGGATGCCCGTAGGGATTCTCTTCTCCTGCGGAAATGATCGCCGTCTGCGGCCGCACTGCCGCCAGAAAAGCGGGGATCGTGGAATTCTTGCTGCCATGATGCCCGACCTTCAGGATGTCCGCCTGTAGCTCGGCTTCTTTATTTTGGTCGAGAATCGCGCGCTCGGCTTCTTTTTCCGCGTCACCGGGTAGCAGCACGGCTCGGTTGCCGTAGCGCAATCGCAGCACCAGGGAGTCATTGTTCTTCGCCGATGGCCCTACCTCGGTGGGCGGAATCGCGGGCCAGAAAAACTCGCCTTCTACGGCGTCCCAGGCAAAACTTTGTCCACGAGTTTCGTGCTCGATCGGAATGTTCTTCGAGCGTGCCAATTCTTCGAGTCTCGCCAGTGCCGGCGACACCGCTTCACGCCCGATCCATAGCTTGCCGACACGAAAATTGTCGAGGATCGCGGTCAGACCTCCGATGTGATCCAGATGCGCATGCGTCAGCGCGACCACATCGAGCTTCTGATACCCTCGCGACCACAGATACGGCGACACTGCTTCTTCGCCTGGATCGCTCCCACCGTGCTCTTCTTGCCCCGCAAACCCCGCGAACGCGCCACCTCCGTCGATGAGCAGGGTGCGTCCCCGTGGCGAGACGACGAAGATCGAGTCTCCCTGACCCATGTCCAAAATGGTCACCTCCAGCTTGCCGGCCGACCATTTCGCGGGAAAAGGAAAGAGAGCGACGAGAACCGAACATGACAACCATCCGGCGCAAAGTCCCCTGCTTGCTCGCCGTTGCCAGGAAGATTGCAGGCGGATCACGGCCGTCAGCAAGACCGCAACAGTGAAAAGGGTAACCACGAGCCACGCGGGTGGCCCGGGAATTCGATAGCTCCAATGCGGAAAGTGCGCGAACCACTGCACGACGTGCAACAACAACCACGTTAACCAAGCCAGTGGCCGCGCGAGGATTTTCCCCAGAGCGGGGAACAGAAGCTCGCTCCCCAGCGTGAGAAAGCCCAGGGGGACCACGACGCTCGTCACCGCAAACAGATTCACCAGCGGCGCCGCCAGCGTGACGCGATGAAAGTCGTGCGCCATCAGCGGGAGCATCCCGATCTGCAAACGATGGTCAGTACGAGGAGCTCCCATAGTCGAAACGAGAACGCGAGCCCGCCGGCCTGCGCATTTTCCGCCGAACTTGCCAGCCGCATCGGCATGCGCGCGGAGATCCAATGAGCGGTCGCGCGCACATCGATTCGGAACTGGATCGCGCGTGGCTCGTGCGCCGCATCGCGCGTCACGTCGCGCCATCCCTTCAGCGCTTTCACATACGGCTGCACGGTTTGCGCCAACCACGGCAGCGCCAATCCGGCGATGCAGCCGATCGCGAGAAATGTAAGTTGGAAACTGGAGTCACGGATCGCCAGCGGTCGGGCGACCAAGAGCAGCAACGCCGCCACCGCCGCGGAATTCAGCAAGTCCAGACGCCGATAGAAAAATCCTCCGACCACGACCGCGGCGGCCATTTGCGCCGCGCGCAGCACCGGTGGCCGCTGTTCGACGACCGCGACGTACGCGGCCAGCAGTTTCAGGGTGAAAAGTATCGTCCACAACGGCGAGAGGCGAAGTTTGCGTCCCGCCCAGAAGAGAAGGGCCGCTAGCGCCCCCACGTGGAGTCCCGCGACAACCAACACGTGGAAGACCCGGTCTTCTGGAAATCCGTCGCTTCGTCTCAATCGACGAAGCTGCGGTCGCCCAGCAGCAAGGCGCGAAGGACTCCTGCGACTGGCCCCGCGCCGCCGAATAACAGATCAACCTCATCGCGCAAACGCCGCCGTGCCCTCGCCAGCAGCGTGGCCGCTGTGGGTCGCGGTGTGGACACACGCTCGATTAGTTCAGGTGCGCGAAGCGTCGCGACCAGGTCGATGTTCTGCGTCGCAAGATAGGCACGGCGGTCGAACGCGCCGTCATCGCGGAACACCTGCGGGCGTTTTGGCTTTGTCAAAACCGCGATCTCATCCCCGGCATGAAGCTCGGGGACTTCCGCTTCTCCAGGGTGCGGAGTGAAGCCCAGCCGCATTCCCCCTCGCAGAGGTACGAGCGCATTCTGATACTCGACGCCCGCCAACTCGATCTCGTAGCCATAACCCCACGGCAGTCTTGCAGGCTCGTCCCTCAGCCTGCCATGCCACCGCAGCGGTGAGTGCAGATCGATTCGATCTCCGTCCAACAGGGTGACTACGTGGTCCGGTGGAAGAGGCTGCTGCGCAATTCCCGCGCCGAGGACGCCCAACAGGATCCAAGACAACAGCGAAGCAACGGCGCCCAGGGCCACACGCTCAAGCCGCACGAGAACAATGCCGGCGAGGACGAGGCAGCCGGCTGCGGCGAAGCCCCGATCGAGAAAGACCGGGGCGCTAGCTTGGTTCGCGATTGGAGGACACAGGCCTGCCGCAATGCCGTCAGACAAACGCCGCAGCGATCGCGACCACCGGAAGCTTCATGGAGCGCGTCTCAACCGCACAAGCGTTTCGATATGGAAGGTCTGGGGGAAAAGATCGAAGAGGTGCATCTCTGAAATCTCATAGCGAATGGCGTTTCCGGTTTCCGCACTCACTTTCTTCGAGGAGCCGGTAAGCTCGGCCAGATCCCGCGCCAACGTCGATGGATCGCACGAGAGATAGGCGATCTCCGGCGCGCCAAGCGCCGCCAACTTTGCTGCTGTCTCCGCGCCAAGTCCCGCGCGCGGTGGATCGAGCGACACAAAATCCGGCTTTTCGTCGGTCTTGCGGAGAAACTCTTCGGCATGTTCGTTATGCGAGGTGATCGTCACGCCGGCGCTCTCCGCGTTCGCATACAAATCGCGAGTCGCCGCCAGATTTGCGTCCACACTCACGACCTTTTTGAACGCACGCGCCAGCGGCAGCGTGAAGAAGCCAACGCCCGCATACAAATCGAGCGCGACCTCGCCCTTCGCGCCGGATGTCATGGTCTGCAACAAATCGCCGATCAAGAACCGATTGACCTGGAAAAACGAAAGATGGCTTACCCGGAAGCGAAATCCTCCCGCCTCATGAAATAAGTATCCAGGGCCGGTCAGTTCAAACCTGTTTTTGCTTTCGTCCAGCAACAGCAGGCTCTCGATTTGCGGCATTGCCTGTTGCAGCGTGGTCGCGAGATCCTTGGCGGGACTGGGGAATCGCGCAAACGCGACGTTTAAGGCGATCTTCGTATCCGTCGAATCCGCGAACGCCTCGATTTCTAGAATCTTCTCCGGCAAAACGCCCGAGCGCGCCATGTTCTGGAGCTGCTCAAACGTCTTCGCCAATGTCGGCGACAGCACGGGGCACTCATCGATCGGCACAATCACCGAACTTTCCGACAGAAAATATCCAATCGCGCGCGGCTTGGCTTCTCGCACCGCCCATTGCGCTCGGTTGCGATAGCCATACGGCTCCGCGGAATGCTCCTGAATCGGTGCGTCCCAGGAGATTCCGCCCAGTCGAGACAGCGTCTCTCGCAGAATCTCCTTCTTCAGCCGGAGTTGTTCCGTGGCCGGGATGTGCTGGTAGTGGCAGCCGCCGCAGGTCTGAAAGTGTGGGCACTTTGGCTTGACGCGTTCCTTGGCGCTGGACGTTACCTCCAGCAGTTGCGCCCAGACCAGTTTCTTCTTCTTCGACTTGGCCGTCGCCCGTACCTCTTCACCCGGCAGTACATAAGGCACGAAAACGGTGTTTCCATCGGCGTGCGCCAAGCCATCACCGCCATACACAAGCTTCTCGATCGATAATCTTAACTCATCAGGCATATATGTGCCGATCCCATTCTGCGATGATTCGCGTGGAAAGAAAAGGTGCTTGCTTCAGGAAAAATAGTAAAGACTCAGCCGTGGCAATCCAAATTCGTCGAGCAACCGCTTTTGCACGTACTGCCTTTCGATGAGCGCCAGCTGTTCCACCTTCATTTTTCGCCGGTACGCGGCGAGTTGCGCGTCCACCTCGCGGCGTATCCGGAGCATGATCTCGTCGCTCGCGTGATTGGTCAGAGCTGCCTGCATCTTCTCGTCGAGGACCGTGAGGCGCCTCTCAAGATCTTCCAAGTCCAGCGTACCCGGACCATCCAGCAAGACCAAGCTCGATTCCAGCGATTGCGCAATCTCGGCGAGCCGCTCCGCCAGACCCACGCGTTCTCGCCGGTGCGTGTCGGCCACCTTTGCAACTTGCGCAGCGTTCTTCGTAAAGTACGCTCGCAGTTCGTCTCGCGAAAACGGCTCCGCCGGGACGCGTCCGTTCTTCGGTGCGCTTCCCGTCGCGGCCTCCTGACTCTCCTCTGCCGCGTCCAATACCGCGTCCGTGCAATACGCCAGGCTCTTCAGCGGCTTGCCAGCACCTCGCCGCGACCTCCCGTAACTCTCAAACGCTCGATCGATTCCTTTCAGGACTGCTTCCAGCGGCACTCCCGCCTTTTGCCAGGTCTCCATGATGGCCCAGTCCAGTGGTGACACCAGCAAGTGCGCGCCCCGCTTCTTCCAAAAATATTCTTCGATTTCCGTAAAGTAGTTGAAGTAGTTCCAGCCGTCCATGTCGCGAACGCCGCGGCCTATCTCTGAGCTTTCTTGGTCTGGGCGGGTGGGCGCGAAGCGGAAGCGCGTGGCTCGGGCACGGTCCTGCCAGATTCCGCCGCGGCTTGATTCTTCTCCCAAATGAGCCGCAACCCCATCAGCGTTAGAAACTCATCCGTGTGTTGGATCTGTTTTGACCCGCGTGCCACCAGCTTGGCTTGCCCGCCCGTGGCCACGACGGTTGCTTGCGTCCCGAGTTCTGCCTTCATGCGCGTCAGCATGCCATCCACCATGTCGATGGCGCCGTAGTAGAGGCCCGCCTGCATGTGCGTAACGGTGTTGGTCCCGATCACTTTGCCGGGATCCTTGATTTCCACGCGCGGAAGCCTGGCCGCCCGCGCAAATAGCGCCTCCGACGCGATTCCCAGCCCCGGCGCGATCACGCCTCCGAGGTACTCGCCGCGCGCCGAAATCACATCGAACGTGATGGCCGTTCCAAAATCCACCACGATGCACGGCCCGCCATACTTATGAAAAGCCGCCACACCATTCACGATCCGATCGGCTCCCACTTCCAGCGGGTTATCGACGAGAACCGCCATCCCCGTCTTGACGCCCATCTCGACAAACAGCGCCTTCTTGCCAAAATAAATGCGCGACATCTCGGCAAGCGTCCAGTTCATCGGCGGCACGACAGAGCTGATGATCACGCCACCGATCGCCGACACATCCAGCCCCGCCAGCGTGAACAGGTTGCGCGTCAGCACGCCGTATTCGTCCACGGTCTGAAGCCGCGCCGTGGTCAGCCGCCAGTTGGCGATCAACTCCTCGCCCCGAAACACGCCCAGCACCGTGTTCGTGTTGCCGACATCGATGGTCAGTAGCATCGCTCGCCGTCCCGTCGCTAACCGGAAAATTATCTCGAAAAGGGAGCTTCACTCTTTTCTTTACTTCGTTACTTCCTTACTTTCATTGCTTCGCTCTTCTGCCACTTCGCCCGCAATCACGGTCACTACTTGTCCGCTCTCGCGTTTCACCAGCAGCAACCCTTCCGGCCCCAGGCCGTGCGTCACTCCGGTGAAACTGTCCGTGCCGTTGGTCACCCGCACGCGCTTGCCTTGCGCATAGCTCGAAACCGCCGTGAACCGCTCAACCACGCTCGTCGCACCGTTCGCCAGAAATCGATTGTAGTCGCTCTCGAATTCCCGCAGCAACCGCACCAGCAATTCGAGCCGCGATTGCGGACGCCCCGTTTCCGCTCGCAGCGAAGTCGCAATGGCGCCCAACTCTCCGGGAAACTCTTCCTGATTTACGTTCAGGCCGATACCCACAATCACAAAGCGTATTTGCCCCGGCTCCGCATGCATCTCCGTCAGAATCCCGCCCGCTTTCTTCCCGCCGATCAGCAGATCGTTCGGCCATTTCAAATCCACGCTAAGCCCCGCCTGCGCCTGAATCGCCGCATGCACCGAAAGGCCCGCCATCATGGTCAGCAACGGAGCTTGGACCGGAGCCAGCCGCGGCCGCAGCAGCAGCGTAACGTAGATCCCCGCCGCTCGCTCCGAATGCCAACTATGACCGGCGCGCCCGCGCCCCGCTGTCTGCTCCTCGGCCAGCACCACCGCGCCTTCAGGCTCACCTGCATGCCCCAACTCCAGTGCCACCCGATTCGTCGAATCCACCTTGAAGAAGTGATAGATGCGCTTGCCGAACAGGCTGCCCTTTAGCCGCTGCCGCAGCATATCCGGCGTGAGGATGTCGGGAACCTTTTCCAGGAAATAGCCCGTGCGCTGCTGGCCTTTCGCCCGCACGCCGAGTTCACGCAGCCGGTTCACCCACCGCCACACCGTCGAGCGCGACACCCCAATCTCCCGCGCGATCCTCGCGCCGCTCACCACGATCGTGGCATTCTCCGCCAGCAGCGTCAGCAGCGCCGCAAGCCGGCGATCCGTCGTTCCCGGAAGTGTTTGCTGTGGCATGGAAGAGAAGCAGTGTAATCCCTATCCTCTTAAATCGCGACCCAACGGCCCCGCGCTGGCCCCGCCGTCTTCAGAGTGCGAGCACCTCTTACTTTTCCTCGATGCTATCTACAAGGAGACTCAGGTTTGCCGCTGGCGCCGAATGCGTCAGCGCTCCCGAAGAAAGAAAATCCGCTCCGGTTTCGGCATAAGCGCGCGCATTTTCCAGCGTAATCCCACCGGAGATCTCTACGACACAATCCGCGCGCAAGCTCCGCGCCAGCTCCACACAACGCTTCGCCTCTTCCGGCGTCATATTGTCCAGCAGCACCGCGTCCGCTCCGGCCTGCAGCGCCTCGCGAAGCTCCCGATCATTCCGCACCTCGATCTGAATCGTCAGGGAAGTACTCGCATCACCACGCGGCGCGCCACCCGCTGCTTCGTACGCGCTCATCTCTTGGGTTACTATCTGCGCTGAGGAGTATACATGCGCCTTGTCGAGTGCCGCCTTCACCCCGCCGGCCAGCGCGATATGATTTTCCTTGAGCAAGATCGCGTCGAAGAGCCCGAACCGGTGGTTCGTGCCGCCGCCTATGCGCACCGCGTATTTTTCCAGCATTCGCAATCCCGGCGTCGTTTTACGCGTGTCCCGAATCTTCGCCTTTGTCCCGGCAAGCCGCTCGACGAAACGCCGAGTCAAGGTGGCGACGCCGCTCAGATGCGCCAGAAAATTCAGCGCCGTTCTCTCTCCGGCAAGAATCGCCCGCGCGCGGCCCCGGCATCTGATCAGGTCGCGTCGCTTTTCGACCGTATCGCCATCCTTGGCCAGAAGCTCGATCTCCATGTCGCCGGCGAGCTCTCGAAAGACGCGCTCCGCGATCGGGAGGCCCGCGCAGACAAGGGGATCGCGCGCGATAATCCGCGCACGCGCCATCGCCGTCGCTGGAACGGTAGCCAGAGAGGTCGCGTCACCCGGCCCAACGTCTTCTTCCAGCGCTTGCCGCATAACGCTGAGAACCGGCGCGGAATCCCAATCCATCGCTTTTCGCGGGTCGTTCACTCGTGGCCTCGATCGAACGCGTCGGACGCGAGGTTCTGGGCCGCTCTCTAAGCGCCCCTCTCCAATTGCCTCAGGCGTTCCTGTAGCTTTTTGAGCTCCACGCACCGCTCTTCCAGCGTTGCTTCCATTCCGCGAATGATCTTCTCCGGCGCGCGGCTGCGGAACGTCTCATCCGCCAGTTGCTTTTCTTTGGACCCAATATCATTCCTTAGCCGCTCGATCTCCTTGCGGACGCGCGCCAGTTCGGCCGCCAGGTCCACCGTATCTGAATACGCAATGCGGAGATCAAACTGCGCCGTCGAACGCATGGCGCCGGCCGCCTGCGGTAGCCGGCTCGCGGTGATTTTCAAGTCCGATAAGATCGCCAGCCGCAAAATTCCGTCCAGATTTCGCTGGATCGTCGCGCGTATGTACTCGTAGGAGCTGTAAAACTCCGCCGCGACCTTCTTTTTCGGATCGAGCTTCATTTCCGCTCGAATGTTCCGCACTTCCGCGATAACGTCTTGCAGCAGCGTGAATTCGTTCATGCGGGACTGTTCGCCCGAGTCCGGCTGCTCGTCCGCGTACGCTTTCAAGGAAATCGATTTGTCGCCTGGGCGCTGCGGCAGTTGGTGCCAAAGCTCCTCGGTCAGGAAGGGCATGAAGGGATGCAGCAGGCGCAGCGCGCGGTCAAACGCCGCAAATAAGTTTTTCCATGCCACCACCGCTCTCTGGCGGTCGGCGTTTTGTAGCTCCGGCTTCACCCACTCGATGTACCAGTCGCAAAAATCGCCCCAGAAAAACTGGTAGATGACCTGCGCAGCCTCGTGGAATCGATAGTTCGCTAATGCGGCGTTCACCGTCTCCGTTGCCGCCGCAAGCCTTTCAAAAATCCATTCATCCACCAGTGGAACGCTTCCACGGAACTCGTACGGAGCCTTCTCGCGAACCTCCGGCGCCGCCAAATCCTGCAGCGTCGTTCCAGCCTGCTCGAACTTGTCCAAGTTCACGAACACGAACCGCGCTGCGTTCCAGATCTTGTTCGCAAAATTCCGCGCACCGGCCAGCCGGTCATCGGATAGAACGATGTCCGTTCCCGGAGCCGCCATCGACGCCAGGCAAAAACGCATCGCGTCCGTCCCGTACTTTTGGTTCAGCGCCACCGGATCGAGTCCCGTCCCCTTGGACTTCGACATCTTCTCCCCGCTCGCCGTTCTCACCAGGGAGTGCAGATACACCGCGCGAAAAGGCACCGTCCCCGTGAAGTGAAGGCCCAGCATGATCATCCGCGCCACCCAAAAAAACAGGATGTCGTAGCCGGTGATCAAAAGACTCGTGGGATAGTAGGTCTTGAAGTCCGGCGTCTCCTGCGGCCATCCCATCGTGGAAAATGGCCAGAGCCCGGAGCTGAACCACGTATCCAGGACGTCTTCATCCTGTGTGAGGTTCTGGGATCCGCAGGTCGCGCATTTCGCCGGCCTCGCTTTCGCCACCGTCACGTGCTTATTTTCTTTGCAGTACCACGCCGGAATGCGGTGTCCCCACCAGAGCTGGCGCGACAACGTCCAGTCCCGGATATTCTTCATCCAGTTGAAATATTCTTCCCGCCGGTTGTCAGGAGTGATCTGAATCTCGCCGCGCTCCACTGCCGCGATGGCCGGCTCCGCCAGCGGCTTCATCTTGCAGAACCACTGCGTCGAAGCCCTTGGTTCCACGATGGTCTTGCTGCGTTCGCAGATCCCGATCGCGTGCGTGTGGTCGCTGACCTTTTCCAGCAGGTCCTGCGCCTTCAAATCCTCGACAATCTTCTTGCGCGCCGCAAAACGTTCCATCCCTGCGTATGCGCCGGCAGCCGCGCTCATGTGCCCGTCATCCGTCATCACGTCAATCTCGGGCAAGCCATGTCGCCGTCCCACTTCAAAATCGTTTGGATCGTGCGCCGGTGTGATTTTCACGGCGCCCGTGCCGAAGTCACGGTCGACCATCTCATCCGCGATGATCGCGATCTCCCGATTCATTAGCGGCAGGATCGCACTCTTCCCCACCAAGTGTTCGTACCGTTCGTCCTCCGGGTTTACTGCGACGGCCGTATCACCCAGCATCGTCTCCGGTCGCGTCGTCGCCACCACCAAATACTCCTTGCTGCCGGCCACCGGGTACTTGATGTGCCACAGGTGCCCAGCGCGTTCCTCGTGCACCACTTCCAAGTCGCTCAGCACCGTCCGGCACACCGGACACCAATTCGTCATCCGCTTGTCGCGATAGATCAGTCCTTCTTCGTACAAGTGCACGAACACATCGCGCACCACCGCCGACAATTCCGGCGACAGCGTGAATTTCTCCCGCGACCAATCGCAGCTTTCCCCGATTTGCCGCATCTGCTGCGTGATCGTTCCCCCGCTCTCTTCCTTCCATTGCCACACGCGCCGCTCGAATTCCTCGCGTCCCAGCTTTCGATAGTCGATCCCTTGCTCGGCCAGCAGCCGCACCATCACTCGCTGCGTCGAGATTCCCGCGTGATCCATTCCCGGCAGGTACAGCGTGTTGTAGCCGCGCATGCGGTGCCAGCGCGTCAGGATGTCGATCTCCGTGTGGTCCAGCATATGGCCGATGTGCAGGGAGCCGGTCACATTGGGAGGAGGAATCACGATCGAAAACACGGGTCCCGGCGCATTCGCATCCGCGCGGAACAGCGCTTCCGTTACCCAGAACTCCGCCCAGCGTGGTTCGATCTGCTGCGGTTCGTATGCTTTGGCGATTTCGCGAGCCATCCGGCGCGACGCTCCCAGGAGTTTGCACGGCGTCACGCCCACACGTGCGCCTCTTCGTACTTAAGGTAATCTTTGACTATACGAGGGGGAAAGCGGCGCCGTCAATTCAACGCCTTGCCAGCCATTCGATTGCAGGGTTCTTCAGCGGCGAGAGTCGATGTCGAAAGCGGCCCGGCCGGGGGAGGGAACTACTGCTTTTTCGAGTTCAATTCCTCGCGGATCACCGCTTCCACCACAGGCCTCAGAAGCTCGCGCGTCGCGTCGTTCAGCAGGCCCGGACTCAGTCTGGCCAGCACCTTTGCTACGACCGCATCCATATCCAATTGGCCCGCCGCATCGTGCACTGTTTCTCTGGCATCCGCGGATGTGCCCGCTCGCTCCGCTTCCTGTTCGGCTTGCTCCACAGCCTGGGCCGCTTCTTCGCGAACTGTCTCAACCGCCGCGGCAGGAATGTCTGAGCTAATGCCGTTCCCGGATACCACTTCGATCTCATCCGGCGCGCTGGTGGGCTCGAAGGAAACTTCCCCGCGCGAATTTGTCTCGCTGCTCGGCGCGTCAACTACAGCATCCCAGGCCGACGCGAGCTGGTTCGCCTTTTGCGCTTCAACTTCCCAGGGGCTCGGTGGCGTGGAAAACCACGAAGTCTTGTTGTCCGGCGCAGGTGCTTCCACCGCTGAAGTATCCGCCACAACTACGGCTGGCGATGAATCCTCTGCGCTCTGGCGTTCAGGCTGGGGCTCAGGAACGGGATCGGAAACGACGGGTTGCTCGGCGACCGCCGGCTCCGCCGCGTGTTCCACCAAAGTCCCCGGGTCCACCGCTGTCACCGTCGGTTTTTCTACTTCGGCGACCGCTGTCTTACTCTCCGAATGCGATTCAATCGCCGCCGCCCACGCTTCGCCCGCGAACGGCGCGGCCGGCTCCCGGTGCCCAATTTCTGCTATCGCCGCTGTAACGCCCTCCTGGACCTCTGCAGCCGCCGTCAGATCTTCTTTCCCGCGAGTCGGCGCCCAAGTTTCGTGCCGTTGGCTCCGAAAGTCTCGAGAGGATCCCACTCCCTCTTCCACAAAACTTTCTTCGCCCGCGTCGCGCCGCCATGACCCTTTGGCGCTTGTGTCTTCTTCGTCCTCTTCTTCCTCTGGCTTGGAGGAGCGCCAGTCGCGTTCCATCGCTACAGGTGCCCTCGATACTTCGACGGGCTGTTCATCCGTCGCTGCTTCCGTTTCCAGCAAGCTGCCGAAGGCCACGGGCTGCTCGCCGGACTCTATCTTCAACGCCGCCGGGCGTACCGGCACTTCATCGACAAAAGACTCGGTCTCCGCTTGCACCTCAAACGGCTCGGGCACCGCCGCCAAAGTCGGCACACTGCTGCTCGGCGGCGCGGCAACTTCCGGCGCGGGCTCGGGCTCGGGCGTCGCTTTGCTCGGATTGAACCCGGCATGCGCAACACCCGCTCGAACCAGCGCTGACTTCACCATGGAAATCAATGGATCGGGCGGAACAAAAGGTTTCTTCAGCACACCGTCAGCGCCAGCCCGCTGCGCTTCTTGCTCGTCCAGTGGATCAAACGCTCCGACCAGCAGGATCACCGGAATGTGTGCCAGCGCTTTATCGTCTTTCACGAACTTGCAAACTTCGTAGCCGTTTCGCACCGGCATGAACACGTCTGCCAGCACCAGATCAGGGTGTATGTCGGCGATTTTTCGTACCGCTGCTTCGCCGTTTCCGACCGCCACGACCTCAATGCCGTGGTCTTTCAGCGCAAGACCCACCATCTTCTGGATATTGCTATTGTCGTCCGCAACCAGGATCTTGGCCACCGAACGCCCTCCGGAAACACACCCACGCCAGACGTCTAAACCGCTTTGCGGCTGCCATTCATCCATCGCGGCCGCCCGGTCCTCCCCGTTGGCAGCGATAGCCTGCAGGCAGGGGGACTTCACAGTATTGGAACACTCCGCTTCGAGGGCGTCAACGCCAACCCGGAAATGGTGTGTCGGAAGTAGACACTGGAGTTTTCAAGAACGTTTTCCGCTGTAATCCATTCGCAGTCCCAATCGCTAATGCATCCAAAAACGCAAAGAGCGCGGCAGTCATCCGCGCTCCTTGCACAATCTGGACGGTTTCTCGTTGCCACTACCAGGGCACGAGCTTACGCAGCCCTTTCTTCTTCTTGTTCTTGCTGCTGGATTCTTTCTGGTCGCTCGAGCTGGTTCCATTTTGCGCAGTGCTCTGCGAGCCGTCTGTCTTGGTCGTCCCGTCAGCGTTTTGCGGCGTTGTGGTTGTCGCCGCGTCACCCTTGCTGTCCGTGCCGGTTCCCGTTCCCGCGGTTGTCGCCGGATTCGCTCCCGCATCTGGCGTCGCCATAGGCTGTGGATCGGCAGTTGGCGCCGCATTCGGATCTCCCGCCGCTCCCGAGCTAGCTGCATTTCCGTCTGCCGGAGTCTGCGTGCTCGGAGTCTCGCTCCCGGTTCCGTTTGCCGCTCCGTCCGTCGTCCCCGTTCCGCCCGTTCCAGGCGTCACGATCTCAACGACCGCCCCGCTGCCGGCCGCGCCGCCACCACCCAGTTGCGACCCGGTGCCGGGTGTCAAAACGTCCGTTGCCGAAGTGTTGTCCGCCTCCGGCTGCAGGTTCGGCGCACCAGTCTTCGCTGCGGCAACGAATTCCGCGTGCGGACCCGTGCGCACCAACGCCAGCGGTCTCTTGAGCAGGCTGTCGTGCTCCCGCGGCGCGTTTTGCTCCGCCGTCATCCACGCAACCGCTTTCGGATCCGGCTGCGGCACAGGCACTTTGAAGGCCTTGAGTTTGCTCTTCGCGTCCGGCACCAGCGGCGACAGCGGATAATTCCGCAAAATTTGCGCGTAGTAGAGCGACGCGACCTCTTTGTGCTCGCTCTTCTCGAAAATATCCCCCAGCATCCAAAGCGCTCGGTCCGACCGGCTAAACAGCGGATAGCGCTTCGTTACCGCGATGAGCCGCGCCGCCGCGGCCCGCTTGTCGCCCTTTACATAGTAGTAGTAGCCGATGCGGTAATCGCCTTCGGCGATGATTTCCTGAACGTTGCGTAGCCGCTGTTCCGCTTTCGGCGCCAGCGGGTCCTTCGGATACTTATCCAGAAACGTCTGGTACTCTTGCTCGGCGGCCTTCGCTTCGGTGCGGTCGCGGTCTGGCTTGGCTAACTGCTGATAGTGTGCGTTTCCCACCTGAAACTGCGCGTACGACGCTTCCGGCAGGAAGGGGAAGAAAATACCGAAGTCCTTATAGCTTTGAATCGCCTGCGCCAGGTTCGCCGTGCCGCCCTCTTTGTAATACGAATCGGCAATCGCCAGCTTTGCCTTCGCGAGGTATTCACTGTCCGGGTAGGTATTGATCAGCGTCTGTAGACTCAGCCTGCCCACCTCTTGGCGGCCGTGCTTGATATCTTCCATCGCCCGGCCGTACAGGACCTTGTCGGGTTCGGCCGTGTTGTCGGCGCTGGTCGACTTATTGACCTTCTTTTTCTTGTGCAGGATCTGGGCGTCGCACTGGCTGGCGCTCACCAACACCAGCCCGCCCGCCATAATAAGAGTTGTCAGGCATTTCGCAATTCCCCATGAAGCTTGGCGCAAACGTTCACCTCTCCTAGTAAGTTTCCGCCCCCGGGTGCAATCTCACCAGGTCTGGGCCATTTTCCGCTGGGCTAGGCTCGACGCGATTTAGTATACCCTGAACGAAAGGACAGGCCAGCCCCAAAAATATGCCCGTTCGGCCAAGTCCCCCCCAACCCGCCTTCCTTGAATCTCCCGTGGCATCGCCATTTCTGGCTGCCTCTTGCCTCTCGGCCACTGACAAGGCACCGCCGCGGGCGTCGTCTCCCAAAAACCCCGACCCGTGGGTGAGATGCCCCCTCCCGCCTTTCGGGGTTGCCTTGCCCCAGGCAACCCTCCGGAGATTTTTAACAAACTGTTACACTCCGCCGGCTCCCTGCGACTAGAATGCCCTCACGCTCGCCACCGGGGGCCGGCGCCATTCGACAATGGAAAAGCGAAAATTCCTCTTCGTCTCGCTCTCGGGTTTAATCGGCGACATCGCCTGGCAGGTCGCTAAGGAAGACCACGAAGTCCGCTATTACATCGACAACGAGAAAGAGCGCGACATCGCCGACGGTTTCGTTCCCAAGTCAACCGATTGGGAAAAGGACGTCAAGTGGGCCGATATCGTCATCTTCGACGACACTCTCGGTCAGGGCGCTAAGGCTCAGGCGCTTCGCGCACAGGGAAAGCTGGTCATCGGCGGTACCGAGTACACCGACCGCCTCGAAGATGATCGCTCCTTCGGCCAGGAGGAGCTGAAGAAGGCCGGCGTCAACATCATCCCTTACGAAGACTTCGACTCCTTCGATCCCGCCATCGAATTCGTCAAGAAAAATCCCGACCGCTACGTCATCAAACCCAGCGGCGAAGCCCAGAACGTCAAGCGCCGCCTCTTCGTCGGCGAAGAGGAAGACGGCGAAGACGTCATCCGCATGCTCGAAGCCTACAAAAGAGCCTTCGCCGACGAGATCAAAGTCTTCCAACTCCAGCGCCGCATCAATGGCGTCGAGGTTGCCGTCGGCGCGTTCTTCAACGGCAAGAGATTCATCACGCCGATCAACATCAACTTCGAGCACAAAAAACTGTTTCCGGGCGAGGTCGGTCCACCCACCGGCGAGATGGGCACCGCCATGTTTTGGAGCGAGCCAAACGCGCTTTTCTACCGCACCCTTCTCAAAATGGAACCAAAACTTGCCGTCGAGGGCTACGTCGGCTACATCGATCTCAACTGTATCGTCAACAACAACGGCATCTACCCGCTCGAGTTCACCTCCCGCTTTGGCTATCCGAGTATCTTCATTCAGCAGGAAGGTATCCTCACGCCCATCAGCGAATTCTTGTGGGAACTCGCCAGCGGTTGCGACCCCAAGTGGCGCACTCGCAGCGGCTTCCAGATCGGCGTCCGCATCGTCGTCCCGCCATTCCCCTTCGACGATGAAGCCACCTTCGAGTCCTTCTCGAAAAACAACGCCATTGTCTTCAAGCGCGGCACTCCCGAGCAGGTCCACATCGAGGACGTAAAGCAGGTCAACGGTCAGTGGCTCATCGCAGGCACATCCGGCGTCGTTCTGGCCGTCGTCGGCACCGGCCAAACCATGAAGCAAGCCCAAGCCCAGGTCTACGCCCGCATCAAAAACATCCTTATCCCCAACATGTATTACCGAACCGACATCGGCGACCGCTGGGCCGAAGACTCCGACAAACTCCACAACTGGGGCTACCTGAGATAGCCGCGCCCAGCGGCGTCGATCAAATCTCCCTTGTAGGGGCAGGGGCTTGTTTACCCTGCTTCCCCGAGGAACGAGGGGAGCTTCGAAGGGCCCCTCCTGGCGTAAGCACCTGCAACCCCGTCTCGCGCCACCCTAGCGCCGTCCCTTCAGGGCAGCATCTTCGATGTAACCCTGGCCCAATCCACCCCGTCGCTTTCTGCTCTTCTCTTCAACCGGAAGGCCGTCAACTGGGCCCTGCGATTTGGCGTCCGCGTTGGGCTGCAAGTATGTGCGGCGGTTTCCCGGCGTTTTTTCTTTTTGAACCACAAAAGGCCGCGATGGACCCTTTCTGTACGTATGCTTACGCACTCTTTCGTCGACAACAGGCGTATTTCCCTCCAAAGCGAGGAACAACCGAAAGTTTTGCTGTCTCGAACCACGACTTTAGAATCAACAACTTACAAACTCCTTTTTCGCTAACCCTTGTCCTTTGATACTCTTATAAATGCCCGGGGGTGAAGGTACGATCGACCTTTCCCCGGGGCGAGACCACCCCTCGGCCTGTTCGACCTTGTGCGGGCCGCGACCTCGCTCGCCAACTGAAAAGTGACAAGTCTGGGCTTCCCGGTTTGGCGAGGGCCTTCTATCATCTCGTTGAGGTTCTCGGCCCCAACTCTATCTAGGGAGGAACGATGAGACATCTGCTCGCCGCTTTCTTGCTACTCAGCCTGACGAATGCGCTGACTTTCACGCCAGCGCAAACCCAAAAACCCGAAGTCGCCAAAACTTCCCTCAAGGTCGGTGATGTGGCACCCGACTTCGCCCTTCTCAGCGATCAATGGAAGACCGTCAAGCTCAGCGACTATCGCGGCAAGAAGAACGTCTTCCTCGCCATTTACGTTCTCGCTTTCACCGGTGGTTGAACCAAACAACTCCAGGCGGTCCAGTCTGGAATAGCCGCAGGCAAGATCGATCCCTCCGACACGGAAATCTTCGGCGTAAGCATGGATAGTCCCGCCGCCAACGCCGCCTTCGCGAAACAGATCAATATCAACTTCCCCTTGTTGAGCGACATGAACAAGAAGATGCTGAAGGAATACGGCATCCTCAAAGGCTACGACGTCCAAAACGAAACCTATCAGTGGGCGCAGCGAGCCAACATCGTAATCGACAAGAACGGCGTCATCCAGCACATCGAGGAAGGCGACAGCGCGGTCGATCCCAACACCGCCATGTCCGTCTGCACCGATCTGCACAAGAAACAAACCACAAAGTGACCTAAGGTCTCGACTCTCGGACTAGTACATATTTCTCTGTATTGTCGGACGGACTGCCCCTTGCCAGAATGGCTCGGACAGAGGTAGCGGCGATAAGTACGACGAAGCCCCTAGGATCGCTTGACGAATCGCACACGCCGCCTCCTGCAGCAGCGCGCCCAGGCGCTCGAGAACGAGATCGCGGAGCGCAGGTGCGCCGAGCGGCTGCCCCGGGCGTGGGGTTGCGAGGCATGCGCGAACGAATCAAGGATTTCCACGGAGAGCTCGAAATTGCCTCCGACGAAAAGGGGACGCGCGTCAAAGTGGCCGTTCCTTTGGCTGCCTCATGTGCGGCGTCGTAATGCTGTACCTTTGCGGTATTATTAGGCCGTCGCGAGGTTGCCCGCATCTCGCAACTGGTTAACGAAGACTTGTTAGGAGCCTAGTGCGAGTCTTAATCGCGGACGATCAACCGGGTATTCGAAAGCGAGTCTGTTTGACCCTTGCTGCTCGGATGGCCATGGAAGCGTGTGATGAGGCCGCCAACGGAGCAGAGGCGGTGGAGCTGGCGCAGGAGTCCCGTCCGGATGTGATCATTCTCGATATCACCATGCCCGTGATGAATGGCTTGGACGCGGCTCGCAAGATCCGGCAATTCTGTCCAGATACCCCGATTCTGATTCTCACCATGCACAAGAGCAAGCAGCTCATGGAAGAAGCGCAAAAGATCGGCGTCCGCGGATACGTCGTGAAAGCAGAAGCCGGGCAAAGCCTGGTATCTGCCGTCAACGCTGTCCTTCTGCGCCAAACTTTTTTCCCCACCGAGTTCTGACGTTATGTGCATCGCGTCAACATGATGAGCAACTTGCGGTGCCGACGTCAGCGACGGCTAGGCTTCGGTAGCAGGGGCGCAGCATGCTGCGCCCCTGCTTGGCACGATGTCCTGTGCAAGCTGTGGTAGGAACTGTCCGCAAACCCTATTGCTTTGGCGGCTGAGCGGGCGCCGGCGGCTGGGCTGTCGGCGGCAGAATCCCGCTCAAGCGCAGATAGACCGCTTGCGTGCCGTAGTGGTCGAACCACTCGTCGCTCAACACGATCAGCGCGCCCGCGCGCGACGACGGCCGGTTGCCAAACAATGTCGTCGGCTCACCCAGCTTGGAATCGTCCACGTTGGCCAGCGCCGTGGCGCAAAAATCGAACGAAGCCTTCAGTCCCGCCACCAGCTTGTCCTTGGGATCGCTGTCGGTCACGTTTGCCTCCGGAGCTGTCGCGCCGGAAATTTTCGCGCACAGAAAATAATTCGTCTGCAAGATGTGCAGGACCAGGTGCCCGTAGGTATTCATCTCCGGCGTCGGCTTGAATGCGTATTTCTCCGCCGGCATGGCATCCGCCGCCGCGACCATGTTCTTCGCAAAGCGCGGCATCTGCCCCTTGACGGTCGAGCTCACCGGATTCGCCACCGGCGCCGCGCCCTGCTGAGCGCTCGCGGCGCCCGCGAGCAAAGCCATCCCCGCAACCAGCGCGATCCATCCCAAGTATCTCATCGGTATCGTCCTCCTCCACAAAGTCGTACCGCAGGATACTCCGAAGAGTGCGCAGTGGGTAGGGATCAGTGAGTAGTCGATATTCCGAAGCGGTCCCGCTTCGGCGAATCCCATCAAGCCAGATATTTCGCCAGCGGTTCCCAGTAATGCGCTTTCCATCCTCCCGCCAGGTGTTCCCCCTGGCCGTTGGGGAAGCCCGTATGGTCAAAAACGATTTTCGTTTCCGAGCCTTGTTCCCTGAGCTCGAATCGAGCGATCGAATAAACGCCCTCATCCCATGCACCAGCCACTCGCCATGCCTGGACGATTCGCTGGTTGGGCACAAGCTCGACGTGGCGTCCTACGATGACGCCGCCAAAACACGAAAACGAGCCGCCGGCTTCCCGACTGATTTCCGCGGGGGCAGCGTTCTTTATCTCGGTGAACTCCGTGACCTTGGTGAACTGCTTGGCATCCGTGAGCGCTTCGTAGACGCGCTTGCGGCTGGCCTTGAAGACGACTTCTTGATGGATGGATTCCGCCGTATGAGAAATTTCTTCGTCCGGGACGCCGCTCGTTGCCAGGGCTGCGGAGCCAAAGACGTTTCCGGCGATACCCAATACCGGGAATAGGGAAGCGATGCGCAGCGAAAATGCCCTGCGTGTAAAAAGCTGCATAATCATGAAGTGTTCCTCTTTTCTGTCTAGCGAATGGGATTGTTTCTGCGTGGCCGAAGTGTTTGCGATATTAAACAATAGTGTTTAATATTGTCCTTGTACCGGAGTTCTCCGATGCCGTCAAGCGCTAAAACCAAGGTCGCCGCCCAGCGCCGGCGCGGGCTAAACGATCAGGTCAACGATCAGCTCGATCGGCTCTTCCGCGCTTTGGGCGATCGCACCAGGCGCGCCCTGCTCGCCAGCCTGGCGGAGAAGCCGGCCATGGTGACCGAGCTCGCCGAACCCTTTGATATGTCCCTCCCCGCGGTATCGAGGCATATCCGGGTGCTCGAGCGCGCCCATCTGGTCGTGCGCACCGTCGATGGACGCGTTCACCACTGCTCGCTGGACCTTGCGCCGCTGAAGACCGTGGAAGCGTGGCTGCACCACTACCGGCGTTTCTGGGAAGCGAAGCTCGACGCTTTGGCTCGCTACGTGGAAGGCGAGGACAAGAAGAAGCACCGCTGAATCCGAGGACAAAACATGACCGAATCCGGTGCCGGCCCGCAATCCGAAATGGTGACCCTCGTTGTGCGCAAGACGATTCACGCCACGCCCGGGTGTCTATTCGCGGCCTGGACCGAGCCCGCTCAGCTCAAGGAGTGGTGGGGGCCCGAAGGCGTCGCCTGCATCGATCCCGAAGTCGATCTGCGTGTCGGCGGCCGCTACCGCATCGGCAATCGGCTTCCCGACGGAAAAGTACTCTGGATCGCGGGTGAGTTCGAGGTTGTCGACCCGCCGTACCAACTCACCTACACGTGGCAGCTCGAAGGAGCTCCCCGCGCTTCGGAGCGTGTAACCGTCCGCTTTGAACCGCGCGGCTCGGCCACCGAAGTGGTCGTGACCCACGAGCGCATCCCGAACAAAGCGATTCGCGAGCAGCACGAGTACGGCTGGCACGGCTGCCTGGAAGGTCTTGCGGAATACCTCGAATCACAACGCGTTTAAGGAGCGGTCGAAGAGGTTTCTGCTATTTCTTTACGAACAAGACGCAATAGCTATCGCCGGGCCAGTCGTTGACGGTTTTTTCGAGTTGCAAGCCGGCGGCAGTCAGTTCATCAATCACGATCTTCTCTGGGATGCCGTGGCCGCCGCGGTTGCTCGGAACGCCCTCAACAGGATCGAGTCCTTGGCGCGGCGGGAAATCGATGATGGCTAGACGACCGCCTGGCTTTAGCGAGCGAATGAGGTTCGCATCGAATTCGGCGGGCTTGGTGAGGTGATGGTAAACGCGGCGCAGGAAGATGGCGTCGCAGCATGCGGACGGCAGATTTGTGTCGGCAGCCGCGCTTTCCACCACGACTACATTTTGCAGATTTCGTTTCTTGACCTCGGCCCTCAGCTTGGCAAGCTTCTGCGAATCGATCTCCGTCGCGAACACCTTTCCCGCGGACCCGACGTGCTGTACCGCCGCAAACGAATAGCTGCCGTCGCCTGCGCCGATATCGGCGACGACCGTGCCGGGCTTCCAATCCATCAGAGCGGCCAGGCGGTTGATCTCGTCGAGGGGATCGGCATTCGCGGAACATGAAAACGCAAGCGCGAGCGCCGCGATGCACGCCAAGCAGATGAACGCCAACTTTTTCTTGTACATGAGGGACTGCGCCTTTGCGTCTAACAGCTCAAAACAACCTCGCACTTCCAGTTAGACTCCAAAACGGGCAAAAGGAATCTGTGGATAGCGCCGCGAGGGATACCGGGTAAAAAAACTAGTTCGCGACGGTAAGATCAACCGCGCCGGAGGCCGACAGGCGAGCGCCCGCGAGCGGGGCTTGATCGACGACCGTCCCGTGCGGCCATTGCGGCGCGGCAACGTAGTTCACTTTGCGCCGCAGGCCGGCCACATCCAGGCGGTGCTGCGCGTCGATTTCGTTGAGGCCAACCAGATGCGGCATGACGTAGGCCATGTCGCGCGGCCCTTGCGAGACCAGCACGTCCACGCGGGGCGTCGCCGCCCCCGCTCCCGGCCGCGGTGTCTGCAGCACGACGGTATCGACTGGCTTATCCGGCATCGTCACCTCAGAAACCTCGCCCACCTGCAGACCCGCGCGCAGCAGTTCGATTCGCGAAACACGCAGCGAACTGCCTTCCAGAAGGGGAATCTCTAGTTGGCGTTGCCCCAGGCTCAGCACCACATGCGCCTGCTGGGAGACCTTCATCAGCAGGCCGGCCGGCGGCGTTTGCCGCACCACCACGTTGATGGGCACGTCACTGTATACGCGATCCGCCACACGCAGCACCAGACCCCGCGAGCGCAGCATCGCGTTGGCTTCGCCGACATTCTTGCCGACTAGGTTCGGCATGGTCACTTCCCGGCCGTGAATGGCAATGCGCATCGCGGTGATCGCGCTCAGAAACGCCGCCGACGCCAGAATGAACACCAGCAGCGCCGTCTGCCCCAGCGATTCGAGTTTCTGACGGAAACGGCTGCCGGGTTCGGGAGGTTCGTAGTGCGGTACCGGAGCTTCAAAGTCGAGCGCCATGAATCACCGGCTACTTCTTCACAAGCGGCGGCGGAGGATAATCCGGGAGCTTGTCCTTGCTGGTATCGGCGCGCTTCACTTCCAGCTCGTCGAACAGCAACGAAGGACTGATGACGGTGGTGGCGATGCCGCCGGCGCGATTGCTCACCAACGGATCGTTGCCCACGGCCATCAAGTCGCTGCGCAGCGCGCGCACGTCCAATTCGTTGAACACCGCGCCGCGCACCAGCTCTTCGTGCCCGTCGGGATAGACGCGGTAGAGCAGCCGTGGCGTGTTGCCCGGCCCCATGGTCTCGACGCGGTAACCGTACGGCCTGCCTTGGTCGGTGACCATCTGAATTACCTTCTGCTTCAACGCCTCGGGTGACTGCGCGTCCGAGCTCTTCACCACCAGTACGCCAAGATTCGGCGCGGGAAACGTGCCGGCGCCCGCACGGCCGTGGCCGTTCGAGGAAGGGAAATCGCGAATCGGCTGGCGGCCCACCAGGTAATTGACCAGCGTCCCGTTGTCCACCAGAGTCACCGGCTGCGCTCTTACGCCATCATCATCAACGTCGTAATTGCCCACCAGGCTCTTGCCCTGAAAATCCTTCAGCGTGGGATCATCGATCACCGTCAGGAAGTTCGGCAGCACACGGGTCTTGTAGCTGGTGGCAAACGCGCCAGTCGTGCGATTCGGCCTGCCCAGTTGCGGCTTCCTGCCTAGCACATTGGAGCCCACCAACGACGCGACCACGTCGTCCGCCGCATCCGGCGCAAACAGCACCGGCCCGCGATAATCTTCCTCGACGATGGGCGCCTGCCGCAAAGCGACCACGGTATCGAGCATTTTCTTTGCTTCGGCCATCAGCTTGTCGTGCGCTGGCAGCTCTTCTGCCTTCGCGACCATCCAGAAGGGATTGCGGCTCAACCGCATCCCGTCCGTGGCTTGCGCCGTGCTGTTGAGCTGTACGCTGTAGGTTTTCTTTCCAGAACGCGTGACCGTTCCTTCCGAATTGACCAGGTATTCGTTGATCGCAGAGAAGCGCAGCGACGCCGTCACCGTCTGCACGTCCGGATATTGCCGGTACAGGCTCGTCGCGTCCTCAATCGTCTTCCTCCAGGCCGCTTCGTCCAATTTCAAAGTGACCGTGGGCTCCAGCTCCGTGACCACCGGTGCCTTCGCAAAATCGTCCACCGGATTGGTTTCCGCGCTGAATTGTTTCAACGCCGCTTGTTTTTCCGTCAGCGCCTCTCCCGCCGCTTTGTACGCTTCGTCCGTGGCCAGCCAGATCTGGTGGCGCAGCGCAATGGGATCATCGTCGAGCGGCAATATGTCCGTCTCGCCCATGCCCTGGCCGTAGTAACTGTCTTGCTTGTAGTCGCCGATGCGTACGACTACCCGCAGAACGCGGTACCTCACACGCTGATTCTCGCGCACCGCGCCGAATGCCGCTTCGGCGGCGTAGTCATCCACATCGTTCACTCGATATTCGATGTAGTACGGCGCAGCAACCTGATCCATTTTGAGTTGCGTCTTGGACCGGTCCAGTTCCGTCAGGAGTGCTTCCAGCAACGCATCGCCGCTGGCAGCGGCATGCGCCGCGGCGGGTACGCTGGCTGAGTTCGCTTTCGGCGCGTCATCCCCGGGCTGGGCATCATGTTTCGCTGCGTGCGACGAAACCACGCCAAGCGTCAGCAGATTTGCGAGCCCAACGGCAAACGCCACGCGACTCATCTTCATGGCTTCACTGCCTGCTTGCCCTGCGCTTCTTGCGCGGTGGTGGTCGTGGCCTCAAATCCGGGCGGAGGCAAGATCGGGGGCCGTTCGTGTGAATGCGCGCGTTTCTGCACTTCCATTTCGGAGAAGAGCATCGCCGGCGCCACCGCCGCCACAGGAACGCTTCCGCTCTCCGCTCCACACACCCCGTTGAACACGTGCTGCTGATCCCCGGTCGTGACGATCCGCGTCAGCGCCGCCAGCGGAGTCCCGACGATGTCCACGCCGCGCACCAACTCATCCGGCCGCCCATCCGCGTACACCCGGTACACGATCACCGGGAGCACTTGGAACGCCTGGGGAAGCGATCTGGTCGTCAGCGTGAAGCCGCCTTGAATGTCGTCGAAGTACAGCCCGTACGGCTTGCCCTGCTTCTTCGCTTCCTCGATCAGTTTCTTCCGGAGCTGCGCTTCGGGAACCGATTGCGTGGACGTCACGATCAAGTTCCCCTGCCGCCCTGTGGGCATAAGTCCTGGTTGATTCCGCCCGTGGCCGTTGGACACGCTGAAATCTTTGATGGGCATCCGCGACATCAAGAAATTTCTCAGTATGCCGTTTTGAATCACTTCGACGCGCTGCGCAGGCGATCCTTCGTTGTCATATTCGTACGTGCCCGCCAGCTTTACACTCCCAACCTCTTGAATCGTTGGATCGTCGGCCACACTCAAGAACTTGGGTAGCACTTCCTGGTTCACTTTCTTGGTGAAGGTTTGTCCTTCGTCTTCATCGCGCTGCCGGTGACCTTCCAGGCGATGCCCCAGGACCTCGTGGAAAAACACCGCTGCGGCGCGCCCGCTCAGGAGCGCCGGTCCATCGTAAGGTTCGGCCACGGGAGCCTTTCGCAGCGCATGCAAATCTTCCGCCATCTTATCGATCTTCGCGTTCAGCTCCGCCTCGGACGGCAGCCCGCCTGTCGATGGCGCCTGAAACGTTTCCACGCGCAGTAATTCCATGCCGTCTTCCGCGCGCGTTTGCGCTTCCATCAGCAAGCGCGTCGAAGCGTTCGGCGTTGCGATGGCCGCTCCTTCGCTCGAAACCAATCGCGACCTCGAGTTCTGCACCTGCAGCGTCACGGAAGCGAAATACACTTCGGAATACTTGCGGAAGTTTCCCGACAGCCGGCGAATCTCGCCTTCCCACGCCGCGCGGTCAAATCCGGGAACGGTCAGCGGCTCTCCCGTATGCGTCTGCGGCGCCTCTTTGGAAAAGTCCGGCGACTTGTCCTCTTCCTCTGCCCGCACCGCCGTATTCGTTTTCACGTTCAAGTACGCTGGAGCGGCCCGCTTGTATTCGCGGTCCGTCAGCTCCCAGAGCACGCGAGCCATGGCGTCTGGATCGTCACCGAGCGGCATGGGTCCGGAAGTCATGCCGCTGGGGCGGCTCTGCCCGTGGGTGTTGTCCAGCGCGGGCGAACCCACGCGCATGGTCACGTCCGCCTGCCGCCGCCGCAACGTCGCATCGGTAAGCAAACTTCCATACGACCCAACCAGCACCACTAGGTCTTGCTCGTTGACGGTGTAGCTGGTGAAGTAGGGCGCCGGATCGCTCTTGGCCAGTTCCGAGGTCGCCCGCAACAGCTCCGCTTGCATCACTTGGAGAGTCGGGTCGCCAGCAGTCTTGACGCTGGGAGCAGCAGAAGAAGAACCGCTGCGGCCCTCTGGCGGTGTACCGGCCGCCGTCAGCGGACTCATCGCCAACTGCGCGGCCATCGCGCAGCACGTTGCCACACGCGTAAGCTCTTTCGCGCGGAGAAGCAGATTCCGCCGCAAACGTAACGATTCAGCCATATTCATGAAATACGATCTCCCGGTACTTCCATCCCAGTCGCTCGGGGCGCAACGCCTTGCGCTCCTACTGGGGAGAGGCGCATCCTCTGCAGCCGTCGTGATGTTCCGACTGTGGTGACTCAAAAAACGAGTATGCCCTAGCGTTTCCCCACGCGCAAACTACGCGTCACCGAAGCGTTCTCCTTCGGTCAACTGTGTTCTGGAGGCGAATTCCATCGCGTCAATGCTCTTACCGCCTTCTTGTTTGACGGACAGGACGCGCAATTCGGTTGCTCCGCGGCATGCCACCAGCAGTCCTGCCTTGGTAAGACGAACAGCTCCCGGCTCCGCTCCTCGTCCTGAAACGCCGCCTTCCAGTAAGGCAGCCTCGCTCATTTCCTTAGACGCCGGTTCTGCCACAAGGTGGCAGGTGCGCCCGCGAAACGTGGTGTACGCTCCCGGCCACGGCGTGAACGCGCGGATGCGGTTGTAAATCTCCGTCGCCGGACGCTTCCAATCGATCCTGCCGTCTTCCTTCTTGAGCATCGGCGCGTACGTTGCGTCGGTGTGGCGTTGCGGCCGCGGCGCCAGCGTCCCTGCTGCGATCCCTCGAAGCGTCTCCACCATCAGCGGCGCGCCCGCGTCGGCCATGCGGGCTGCCAGTTCCGGCGTTGTCTCCCTCGGGCCGATCTCCATCTCCGCTTGCAACAGCATGTCGCCGGTATCCATCCCTGCGTCGATACGCATGGTCGTCAGGCCCGTCTTCGTCTCGCCGTTCGCAATGGCCCAATGGATCGGAGCCGCCCCGCGATATTTTGGCAGCAGGGAAGCATGCAGATTGATCCAGCCGTGCCTTGGAATGGGCAGCAGCGCCGCCGGAATAATCTGCCCGTAGGCGATGATCACAATGCAATCCGGCGCGAGCCGCTCCAGCAATTCCCGCGGCTCTGGCGCGCGCACTTTTTCCGGCTGATGCACGGGCACGCCCGCGGCCAGCGCCGCTTCCTTCACCGGAGAGAACGACACCTGCATCCCGCGCCCGCTCGGACGGTCCGGCTGCGTAAGTACCCCTGCGATCTCAAACTCCGATTGCGTGAGCAGATATTTCAGGGTGGGTACCGCGAACTGAGGGGTGCCGCAGAATACGACTTTCATCCGCTCCCGAGCCTACCACTCGCCTTGTTTCCGGAGCTTCTTGATCTTCCGCTTGATCAAATCCCGCTTCAGCATGCTGAGGTGTTGGATGAAGAGAATGCCATTCAGATGGTCGATCTCATGGCAAAACGCCCGCGCCAGCAGATCTTCGCCGCGAATGTCGAAGAATTCGCCTTTCGCGTTCTGCGCTCGCACGGTGACAAAGTGCGGCCGCAGCACGTAGCCGCGGAAGCCGGGAATCGACAGGCAGCCTTCTTCTTCCCGTTTTTCGCCCTCGTAGTGAACAACTTCCGGATTCACCAGCACGATCTTCGCTTCGGGGTTCTTTCCCCCGGTCACATCGACGACCGCCATCCGCAGGCTCATGCCGATCTGCGGCGCGGCCAGCCCTACCCCGGAAGCGGCGTACATCGAGGCGAACATGTCTTCAGCAAGCTGCTCGAGCTCCGCGTCAAATTTTTTCATCGGCGGCGTGGATTTTTCCAGGATGGGATCGCCATATTTGACGATTGGATAGATCTTCCTCGGCGCGGAAGGCGCTTCCGCCGCGGTTGCTTGCGCCTCGCGCGGTTCTGGCTCGGCCGGAGCCGCTGGCTTAGAACTGGTCGATTTGTCGGCCATAGTTGTCGAAATTCCGCCGCGTTTCGGCGAGCGAATCTCCCCCAAATTTTTGCAGAAAAGCATCGGCCAAGACAAGTGCCACCATCGCCTCGCCTGCCACTCCCGCGGCCGGTACCACGCACCAGTCGGATCGCTCGTACGCTGCCTGCACGGGCTCCTTGGTCACCATATTGGCCGTGCGCAGCGGCCGCCGCAGCGTCGAGATCGGCTTTAGATATCCTCGCACAATCACGTCTTCGCCGTTGGTGATTCCGCCCTCCAGGCCCCCCGCGCGGTTCGACGACCGGCGAAACTTCTTCGCCGCTTTGTCGTAAGAGATCTCGTCCTGCACTTCGCTTCCGTAGGAGCCGGCGGCGGTGACGCCCGCGCCGATCTCCACGCTCTTCACCGCCTGCACGCTCATCACGGCTTGCGCCAGCCTGCCGTCCAGTTTTTCGTCCCACTGGGCATGACTCCCGAGCCCCACCGGCACATGGTGCGCCACGACTTCAAAGATGCCGCCGACGGTGTCGCCCGCTTTGTTCGCGGCGTCCACTTCCACTTTCATCTTTTCTTGCACCGCGACATCGACGCACCGAAGCGGGGAATCGAGGTCCGCGGAAATCGCGCAAACCTCGTCCCAGCTAGTATCGCGATCGAGCTTCACGTGTCCCACCTGGATCGTGTGGCTGACGATTTCCGTGCCGAGTTCCCGCAGGAACAGCTTCGCAATCGCCCCAACGGCCACGCGTGCAGCCGTCTCGCGCGCCGATGCCCGCTCCAGAATGTACCGCGCATCGTGAAAATTGAATTTCTGCGAGCCCGCCAAATCCGCATGACCCGGCCGCGGCGCAACCAGCTTTTTTTCGTCCGACGCCGCGTCGGGCCGCCCTTCCACCGGCAGGATTTTCTCCCAATTGGCCCAGTCGCGATTCTCAATTCGCAGCGCGATCGGCGCCCCGATGGTCTGGCCGTGCCGCACGCCGGCGAAAATCTCCGCGCGGTCCTTTTCGATTTTCTGCCGCCCGCCCCGTCCATAACCAAGCTGCCGCCGATGCAATTCGTGGTTGATGAAATCAACGCTGACGGGAAGGGAAGCGGGCAGCCCCGAAAGGAACGCGAGCAGCGCCTGTCCATGCGACTCCCCTGCAGTGTAGAAGCGTAGCATTCCCGGTCGAAGCCCTCATTCGCGTGCAAATCGCGGCTGTGAAAACCAACAGTGTAACGGCCACGCCGCCTTGCGTCCAGTGTACGGGCCCGCGCATTTGGATTGACGCTTCAGTTTGCCATCGATAGCCTCTAGCCACGGTCGGCGAGCTGTGGCAAGCTGTTTGGCATGGGAAACAAAGACGCACGAAGACGCGAAATCAAGAAGCCCAAGAAGAAAGCGCCGCCGAAGCTCACTCCGCCTTCGACGTATGTCATCAACAAGCCGACGATCGTGAAACCGTAATTAGCGACTGCGTTGTCGTCCTAAACCCGGAGAGCAGGGCTTGTCGGAACCAGCCTTGGCCCATATATCATGAGGCTTCTGGCTCCGCTCCATGCCGCGAAACAACATTCTTCCTCTTCTGGCTGGAGGAGATCGACGGACGATCAGCCGCGCCGACCAAGTAGCGGCAATCGTGTCGAACGACCCGGAGCTTTTTCCCAAGCTGATCGCTGGTCTATGGTCCGCCGATTCGCTTGTACGGATGCGGGCCGCGGACGCGACCGAGAAAGTCACGCGCAAGCATCGGGCGCTTCTCCAGCCCTACAAGAAAGAACTCCTGGGCTTGATGACCGAGGCCCAGGAACAAGAATTACGTTGGCATCTGGCAGTCATGGTTCCACGGCTCCCGTTGAACGCCAAGGAGCGCCAAGTCGCGATTTCTTCGTTGAACCGTTATCTGCTATCTGCAGGACCGAAGTTCCATTGTCAAGACCTTCGCTCTTCAGGGGCTGGCGGACTTGGCCCAGGACCACCCAAGTATTCGGCCCGCGGTGGTAGAGGTTCTGCGCGAGGCTGCGCGGAACGGTACGCCCGCGATGAAAGCTCGCAGCCGCAAGTTGCTGATTCGCCTGGAGCGTATTTGAAGGTTGACCCGGTCCGTCCTCTTTGCGGCGCTTGACGTGTTCCCACCGCGCGGTTACGCTTTCGTCGAAGTGGTTATTTCGCAAGAGGTTGTCGCCGAACTTCATTTGCGATAAGGATTTGTGGCAGACACTCCTTTCCAGGTCGCCGGCAGCGACGCCAAGCCCGTGGAAGAAGTTTCCATGGTCCTGGTGCTGACCGATGCCTTCAAGCGCTTCCTCGCCGACATTCAAGACTACTCTCTGATGGCCATGCGCTCGGTCGCCAATCTGGCGTCTGGCCCGCGATATTTTCAGGATCTTCTGGACCAAATGAACGACATCGGCGTGGGCTCGCTGCCCATCGTGCTGGTGTCGGGTTTTTTCATCGGCGCGGTCATGGTGTTGCAAACGGGCTCTCAGTTCGTTCGCTTTGGCCAGACGGCGCTGACCGGCGATATCGTTTCCTTGGCTCTGGTTCGCGAACTAGGCCCGACTCTCACGGGAATTCTCGTTGCAGGCCGCTGCGCATCCGGTATCGCGTCCGAACTGGGCTCGATGCTGGTGACCGAGCAAGTGGATGCCATGCGCGCCATGGGAACCGATCCCAGTCGCAAGCTAGTCACTCCGCGGGTGCTGGCCACAATCCTGGTGCTGCCGTTGCTGACCGCGCTGAACGATTTCGTCGGTCTTCTCGGCGGATGCGTAGCCTCCGTGTTCTCCCTCCGGCTCGGCGCGGTGGAATTTTGGACCCGCGCGATTGACGCCCTGGATTTTGCCGACGTCATGCAGGGTATGATGAAGCCCATGGTTTATGGCTTTATCCTCGCGACCGTAGGCTGCTACAAAGGTCTGAACGTGCGCGGTGGAACCCAGGGCGTCGGACGCGCCACTACCCAGGCCGTGGTCGTCTCCAACGTCATCATCATCGCTACCGACGTGTTCCTCACAAAACTGGCACTCTATCTGGGGGACAAGCTGTTTTGACGCGCACGATGGGCTTACCGACGCGCCTTCGCTATCTGCTTACCAGAGCACACCAGAACGCCCGCGCGAATCGCGGCTTAGCCCGATGAGCTCACCCGCCACTCCAGCAATGCGCGCAGCTCCCGTTGCCTTCGAGAATGTGCGCATCGGGTTCGACGAAGGCGACATTCTTCGCGGCGTCTCATTTCGCGTGCTCCCTCGCGAGACGCTCGTGCTCTTAGGCGAGACCGGCACCGGCAAGACACTCACCCTCAAGCTCGCCGCTGGACTTCTCCAGCCATCGCACGGCAGCGTCCGCGTCCTCGGCCAAGAGTTGGCTGGTATGGCCGAAACCGATCTGCTCGCCTTCCGCCGGCAGATTGGCTTTGTGTTTCAGGAAGGCGCGCTGTTTGACTCCCTGACCGTCGGCGACAACGTCGCCTACCGCCTCCGCGAAGATCGCATCGATGAAGACGAAGTCGAGCTTCGCGTTCAGGAAATTCTGCGCTTCGTTGAACTCGAGCACACCCAAGACCAGTTTCCCTCGGAGCTGTCCGGAGGAATGCGCCGCCGTGTCTCGATCGCCCGCGCCCTCGTCAACCGCCCGCCGATCGTGCTGTACGATTCACCGACCGCGGGTCTGGACCCGGTCACGTCGCAAACCATCATCACGTTGATTCTGCGTTTGCGCGACGTTTATGGTGTCACCGCGCTGCTGGCCACTCATCGTCTCCAGGACGGTTTTGCGCTGGCCAATTTTCGCTTCGATCCGGAAACAAAACGCGTCGTGCATGACGGCGCGGCGGCCGCGCGCGGCGCGCAAGTCTCCGCCGAACCCGTGACCAAGTTTCTCGTTTATCGCGCAGGCCGCATCTACTTTGAAGGCGCCCCCGAAGAGTTGGCGACCTCGCAAGACGCCTATCTCAAGCGCTTTCTGGTCTGAATTTGCTGTAGTCTGTTGTACGGGCTAGCCGAGTTGTCGAGCTGCACGGCGGGGAGGAAAACCATCCATGGCGCAGCGGAAACAATTGACCTGGGTCGAACTACGCGTCGGTCTGTTCGTGCTGGTCGCCATGTTCGTTCTCGCGGTCGGTATTTTTTATGTCACCGGCTCCAAATTCTGGGGACCCAAGTACCGGCTGGTTACCTTTTTGCCCACTGTGGCGGGTCTTGCCACGGGCGCTCCCGTGCGCATCGATGGCCTCGATGTTGGCAACGTCGAGTGGATCCGGCTGGTACCGCGAACCCAGGGCCAGGTTACCGACAAGACTCGAAACATTGAAGTCGTCATGCGCATCGACAGGCGATTTCAAGCCTACATCCTCACCGATTCCATCGCGAGCCTGGTAACCGAAGGCCTTCTTGGCAATCGCTACGTCAATATTACGCGCGGTATCACCGGTATTCCGCTGACGGAAGGCAAGGAAGTCACCGGCGTGGAAGAAAAAGCCATGATGGAAGTGGTCGAGCGCAGCTCCGATCTCCTTGGCAATCTTCAAGCGCTTACCGTTGACGTGCAGGAACTCGTCGCGGGTGTGAAACAGGGCAAAGGCAACCTGGGCAAGCTTATTACCGATGACAAGGCCTATAACAATCTAAATTCGCTACTGACCAAGGGCAACGAGCTGGTGAGCAACATTCAGGCCGGGCAAGGCACCGTCGGCAAACTGGTGGTTTCCGACGAGATGTACAACAAAGTCGGCACGGCCGTCGATAACGTGAACACCATCATGGCGGACGTGCGCGCGCAGAAGGGGACGATCGGCAAGCTGCTTTACGATCCCACGCTATACGATCAGGCCAAAGCGGCCGTCACTAACGGCAACTCCATGATCGGCGACATTCGCGCCGGGAAGGGAAGCCTCGGCAAGCTGGCCACCGACGACGTCCTTTACGAAAAGCTGCGCGACACCGGCACCAACCTGGCGAACGCGACGTCGAAGCTCAACGACAATACGACCACCGCTGGAAAACTTTTCTCCGACCCGCAACTCTACGACAATTTGACCGGGCTGACCGGAGATCTGCGTCTCTTGATCGGCGATTTTCGCCAGAATCCGAAAAAGTTTTTGCACTTCAAGATCACTCTTTTCTGATGTCTTTGTGCTGGGAGCAGTGATTCGTTTGTGGCCGCCCTTTGCGGCGAACCTGCCCGCTATGTTGTAATGCTGTTGTAACACGAACAGGATATTCTCGACGAACTCGGACGTTTGTGCCTACAGGGTCGATGGACATTCAAGAATCACCGCAAAAGGTGCCTCGCGGCGAGGCCGCTAAATCTACTCTGCCCCAACCGGGGCGTCCCGTCCCCAGCCGCGCGTATCCCGGCGCGCTGATCGTCGTGGAAGGAACCGACGGCTCCGGCAAGAGCACGCAACTCTATCTCCTGAAACGCTGGCTCGAGATCGGCGGCTACCGGCTGCACTTTACCGAGTGGAACTCTTCGCCGCTGGTGAAGTCCGCCACGCGGCGCGGGAAACAGCGGCGCTTGCTGACGCCGACGACGTTTTCCTTGCTGCACGCCGCCGACTTTGCCGATCGCTGCGAGCGCCAGATCATGCCGCTACTCCAGGGCGACTACTTGGTGCTGGCCGACCGGTACATCTATACGGCATTCGCGCGAGATGCTGCTCGCGGTTGCCCGCCGCGATGGCTGCGAAATCTGTACCGTTTCGCGCCGATTCCCGACCTTACCTTTTATTTCCGCGCGCCTCTCGACGTGGCCGTGAACCGCATTCTCAGCGGGCGTCCGAAGTTGAAATACTACGAAGCGGGAATGGATCTGGGGTTGAGCTACGATCGCGCCGAGAGCTTCCGCTTGTTTCAAGCGCGCATTCTCGAAGAATACGACAAGATGGTGGAGTCCGATAATTTTGTGGTGCTCGACGGCACGCTGCCAGTCAACAAGTTGCAGAAACAGATGCGCGACATCGTCGCTTCGAAGATCGATCTGAAGCGATTCGCTCCGCGCTTGGCGGATTCGGAGTAAGCATGCCTGACCAGGAAAAAGATAAGGCCGCTGTGCCAGTTCCAGGAACGGCCCTTGAACCGACCTCGGCTCCCGTGCCGGGTTCGCCGGCCAAGAGTGCTGCTCCCACCGAGGAAGAAACCGCCCAGCATTTCTACGGCGAGCCGCTGGTGGGTTTTGATCCGAGCGAAATCACCGGCAGCCTGATCGTGATCGAAGGAATGGACGGCTCGGGCCGGTCCACGCAAATTGCGTTGTTGCAGGAATGGCTGGAGTCGGAAGGCTTTGCGGTGCAGACCAGCGGTCTACGCCGCTCAAACCTGGTGGGACAAGATATCGACCAGTTGCTGGCGAAGAACGCGGTGACCCGCCTGACGCTTTCTTTAATGTACGCGACGGATTTTTTCGACCAGGTGGAGCATCGCGTTTTGCCCGCGCTGCGTGCCGGTACGGTGGTGCTTGCGGACCGTTTCATCTTTACGCTCATCGCCCGCGGCGTGGTGCGCGGAATCAATCGCGACTATATCAGCGGGTTATATGCGATGGCCCCGCGGCCGCACCTTACCTTCTGGCTGAATGTGCGGCCGGAGACGGCGTTCGGCCGCGAATTCAAGAAGGCCCAGGCCATCAGCTATTGGGAGGCAGGCCGTGACATGTCGCTGTCGCACGACCTGTACTGGTCTTTCATTCGCTACCAAACCATGATCAAACGCGAATTTGAAGTTATGGCCAAACGGCACGGCTTCATCGAACTGGACGGCGAAGCCAGCGTCTCCACCGTGAACAAGCAATTGCGGCTGCGCATCGGTGAACAGCTGGGAATTCGCGCGACGAGATACACTCCGTCCGCCGCGCTCGCTCACCTCTGGCGGTAGACTCCGAAATGTCCGAGCCGGTTCATATCGCCGCCATCGATGCCGGCTCCAACGCCGTGCGTCTTTCCGTCGCGCGCGCCTACTCCGCACTGGACATCGAACCGCTGCACAGCGAGCGCTACTCGCTGCGTTTGGGCGAGAGTGTTTTTCTGCGTCATCGCTTTAGCGAAGATATTTTCAAGAAGGGCGTCAAAGCCTTTCGGCATTTCAGGGAAGTGATGGATGAATTTGGCGTGACCCAGTATCGCGCCGTGGGCACCAGCGCGTGCCGCGAAGCGCGCAACCGCAAACAGTTCACCCGGCGGATCCGGCAGCGGTCCGGCATCACTCTGGAAGTCATCAGCAGCGCGGAAGAATCTCGCCTGGGACGCGAAGCCGCCCTCGCCGCACTGGGACCGGAAACGCCTCCGCGGTGCATCATCGATCTTGGCGGCGGGAGCCTAGAGATCAGCGTGCTTCGCGATCATTCCGTGGAGCACAGCGCGCAATTGCCGGTCGGCACGGTGCGGCTGATGACCACGCTGAACATTCCGGGGGCCATTGGTCCGGCGCAGGCCGAGCAGGTTCGCCGGTATGTGCGCGCGCTGCTGGAGTCGCGCCTGCCGTCGCGCCCGAATCTGGGCGAGAGCGTCACGGTGGCGCTCGGAGGCAACGCGGAAACGCTCGCGGCGGTTGCCCCGGGGCCGCGCGAGCACGGCGTGCCGACTCTTCAACTCGCACTGCTGCGCGAGCGGCTGACCGGCATTCTCGAACGCGACCTCCGCGAACGCATGAAGACCTACGCCGTAAGGCGCGACCGCGCCGATGTAATGGGCATCGCGGCGCTAACCTTCATCACCCTGGGCCGCTATTTGAATTTGAGGACGCTGTCGATTCCGGGCGTCGGCATTCGCGAGGCGCTGCTGCAGGAGATCGCGCGCGAGGCTTTCTCGCGGAAGGAACCGCATCGCTACAATGCCGCGGCGCGGCAGCTCATCGTGGGGACGCGCAGCTTTGCGCGGCGTCTCGAATACGACCAGCCCCACGCCGAGCATGTGCGCGAATTGAGCATCATGCTGTTCGATCAGCTCCAACCGATCCATCATTTGCCTCCGCAATCGAGGGTGCTGCTCGAGGCGGGTGCGCTGCTTCACGACGTAGGGCACATGGTGAGCCATCGCGGGCATCATAAGCATGGCGAATATCTGGCGCTGTATGGCGATATTGTGGGCCTCGAGCCGCGGGACCGCGCCATTGTCGCGGCGCTGGTCCGCTACCACAACCGGAAGTCGGAGCCGGCCGGGCATCATGTGGCGTATTCTTCGCTGCACAGCAACGACCAGCGGATCGCGCGCCGCCTTGCGGCCATCCTGCGAATCGCCGAAGCGCTCGATCATTCCCATCGGCAGCGGGTCGCGAATCTGGACGCGTCCTTTCGGCGCGGCGCCGTGGGCCTGCAAATTGCTGCGCGAGGTGACGCGGCCGAGGATCTGCTCGACGCCAATCGCAGCGCCGAGATGTTTGAGAAGGAATTTCACGTGCGACTTTATTTTCGCCAGTCCGGCACGTGACGTAACATCAGGCCAGGAGAATATTTCCGATGCAGCTTTACATCGTCCGCCACGGCCTCGCGATCGATCGCGAAGATCCCAAGTGCCCGCCTGATCCCGACCGTTACTTGACCGAGGAAGGCATCGAGAAAACGAAACAAGTCGCGCAGGGCGTCGTCGCCCTCGGCGCAATCGCCGATTTGCTGATGAGCAGCCCATACGTGCGCGCGATGCAGACGGCGGAGATTTTCGCGGCGGTGCTGGAGTATCCCAAGGAGAAGATCCGGCGCACTGACTTGTTGCTGCCGGGCAGTGAGGCGTCGTTGTTCTACAAGGAATTAGCGAAAGATAAGCAGTCGTCGACGATTTTCTGTTTTGGCCACGCGCCGCAACTCGACGATCTGGTCGCTGCCGGAATCGGTTCGAAGCAGCAGGTCACATCGCTGAAAAAGGCTGGCGTAGCGTTGGTCGAGTTGAAGCGTGTGTCGCCGCCGAGTGGTCAGCTCGTGTGGCTGGCGACACCGAAGATGCTGCGCAAAGCCGGGAAGTAAGCCCTTTCGGTGCCGCTGACAGCGCCCGGTTGTCAAGAGCAGTCCTGCTGCAGAGCGCGAAATTCTCATCCTGAGGGCATCCGACAAGGATGTCCGAAGGATCTCATCGTCGAGTGTTTGAGTCACTTAACGTTTGGCAAGTCAGTTCTTCAGCAACCTGTGATAACCAGCTCCCCAAAACCCGAGGACCTTCCCAGCCGCAGAAGCGGCGCATGCAGTAGGCGTGCGCGTCAGCGAGAAATTGTCATTCTGAGAGCATCCGACTTGCCCCGAGCGCTGTGCGCGAAGGGCGAGGATGCCCGATCGAAGATTCCGACTCCCGTCGGAAAGAATCTCAACGTCAGCTCCTTCAAGCAAGCGCCGCGGGAGCAGGTACATCCGCTGCCTAACCCCAATCTCTCACAGCTTGGCAGAAGTGAATGAAGTTTGTTCAAGTTGGGAGTTGCGGGATGGTTTCGTGGGGCGCTGTCGTTTAGCTGATCCGTTTTTCGTTTGGCGTAAGAGTTTT
>Ga0187819_10000055_pt1 | contig 50911 bp, 47 predicted proteins | sample NC_wetland_sal_i_15_FD_132411 | JGI IMG/M metagenome (GOLD analysis project Ga0187819, IMG submission 132411) | Wetland sediment microbial communities from Neuse River Estuary, North Carolina, USA - SO4_4 | ecosystem: Environmental > Aquatic > Freshwater > Wetlands > Sediment | place: USA... | reverse complement strand
CGGCATCGGATTGTGCTCCGTCGAAGAGTTAGGAGGGTTCTCCAGACCTCCGAATTCCTCGAATGATCACCGGGTGTTCGGGAAACAGGACCCTACTAACGGTTCGGCGAATGGCCAGCCTCGATTGCGGGACCAGCTATGCCTTCTGATCCGGCAGTACAACCTCGATCCAACGCTCGTCAAGGCATACGCCGCGGACTTTTGCGGCACGCAAACTCTCAGCGGGGCCAGCCGCGATCTGGTCGAATCCTTCATCTCTCATCTGTCTGCGTCCGCCAAGGAAAACCGAGACGCCTTGGTGTGCAAGCTCAATTCCTACACCCAGCCTCAGGAGGCCAAGTCATGAGACGGCACATTCCCGGTCTTCACTCGAATCAGCAGGATCCTGAGAGCAATCTCGATGGATTGTTCCTGGTCCGTGTGGAAAGAGCTGCTTACCGGTGGCATCGGCAGAAGTCTTTTCTAGAGCTGCGATTCATGATTTTGGAACCGAAAGCCGTCGCTCCGCGCTCCTTCTCTGGACGGCTGTATTGCACCGACCGGGCCCTTTGGAAGCTCAATTGGTTTCTTCGCGACTTCGGCTACGACGCTGAACTACTTAACCGCGACCAAGTGGATGAAAAGTCTCTGTTGAACCTGCAAGGCATCATCCGTACTTCCCATGCCACCCTGAACGGGCGTGCTTATCAGAACCTCGACGCATTTGCGTCGGCTGCCGAGTGGGAAGCCCTGTCCTGCGAACCTGTCAGTCCTGACGATGCCAGGGGAGACGCCGGTGATTTATAGCTTCACACAAATCAGCCAATATCTCCGCTGCCCCCGCAGCTATCGCTACCGCTACCTCGATGGCTGGCGCGAAAAGGAAACCCGTGCGGCCATGGCTTTCGGCCGCTGCTTCGAGAGCGCTCTTGCAGCGTACTTTCGTGGAGAGGATTGCGGTGCTGCCCTGTTCAAGGAATGGGGAGCATTTCGCGATGCTCCGTTTGAGTACAAGAGGGGAGACACCTGGGACCGCCTTGTGCACCAGGGCGTCCATTTGCTCCAAAGGTTTGTCCAGGACGACCATATACGCATTCCCGATCCCGGGAAGAGTCTTCAGATCAAAATCCTTCGATCACTTCCCGGAGGCGCCGAATTTGTGGGGTATCTGGATGCCATCGGTGAAGTCAACGGGATCCGCTGCTTGATCGATTGGAAGACCACCACGAGTCGCTATCCAGAGGGACCCAATGGCTTGCTGTCACTAGACCCACAGCTTATCTGCTATTCGTGGATCAGTGGCATTTCGGAGGTGGCACTGGTCGTCTTTGTGCGAAAGCATGCACCCGAGATCCAATATTTGAGGACTTCGATCTCGGAAGAACAACGTCGGGAGTTCGGCCGGCTGGTAGAAACAACCATAAGCCAGATCGAGTCGGGTCACTTTGATTCGCACAGCGGCATTCGCTTTCCGCAGAACGGCTGCGTGAGTTGTTCTCATCTGGGGCTTTGTCTGAACAACGAGCCGCTAATCGCAGCCAACCTCATCCGGAAGGCAGGAGCGAGCGACCTTGATTGGCTTGACGAGCTTGTGGATTAACGGACGGCCTCCGGTGTCACCGCAACTCGATCCCCGTCGGGCCCGATTCGTCCTGGGCAGGATCGACGAGATCTTGACCTGGGAAAAGACCAAAGAGAAGGAACGAGACGTGCGATTTGTCGAGCTTGGAGAGTACCTGTGCGAGGTGAGATCGAAGCAGTACTGGAGATTGGAGAAACTGAGTTCGTTCGAGGAGTTCCTCGGGAAACGGTTTCCGGAATCGCGCCGAAAGGCCTATTACCTAATGGCGATCCACGAAAATCTGACGCGGATTCCCAAGCCTCAGCTTCAAGAGGTGGGTTGGAGCAAAGCGGTGGAATTGGTCAAAGTGGCGAGGAGGGATGGAGAAAACTTCGATTGTGCAACCTGGTTGCACAAGGCAAGAGAGCTACCGAAGGAAGGATTCAAGGGTGAGGTCGAGCGGCACCTGACAGGGAAGGAGACGGAGCCTTGGGAGATTATCTACTTCAAGCTTTACAAGAGTCAGTTGCCAGTCGTAGAGAAAGCTATCGAGACAGCCGCTCTCATGCTCGGAACCGACAAATCTCGAGGTTATTGCCTGGAGATGATCTGCGCTGATTTTCTCGCCGGTGCCCAGGTCGGAGAAACCCAACCGTAAATTTTGCTATGCAACGTTTAACGAATTCGACGCCGCTCCGCCAGAAGCAACCTAGGCTCAAACTGGATCCGGAACAGTATGCAATCGTCCGGAAACGCGTGCTCGAACGAGATGGCTGGCGATGTCAAGAGTGCGGCTCCATGAAAAACTTGCACGTCCATCACATGAAACGCAGGAGTCAATTGGGTGGCGATATGATGCCGAACCTGATTACACTCTGCGCCAACTGTCACGGGAAACGCCACGGATGGGGCTGAGGACCTTCGGAGGAAGAAAAGGCCTGCAACAACAGGCTGAGGTTGGGCGGATTCTAACGTGTAACAAGACTGGCAGCGGCATTCTCGGGGGCAAAACACCGTAGCACTTGAATATGCCAGTCTGGCAGTGCGATCTCGAATGTGTCTATCAGGCGCGAGTTCGAGAGAACTGAGTAGGCGGGACGTTGTGTTGGAGATCGAAACTCTTCCGTCGAAATGGGGATGACCTGGCGAGCAATTAGCGGACGGCCGTGGGTAGCCGCGGCTAGCCAGGGTAGATCGTGCGAGGCGCCGCTTGCTTTCTCGAGGATGGCCTTAGCGAAGTCGTACCAGGTCGTTTGGCCTAGGGCGGTCATGTGATAGGTTCCGCCAACCTTGGAAAAAACAACCGCACCATTGTTCCGTTCACATATGCCAGCCAGGATTTTCGTTGTGGCTGTGGCTATGTCCGAAGCGCAGGTCGGAGCGCCTATCTGGTCAGATACTACTTTTAACTCTTCTCGTTCTGTGGCGAGGCGCAAGATCGTCAGCACAAAATTTCGCCCGCGCGTGGCATAGACCCAAGCCGTGCGAAATATCAGGTGAGGCACGCCCGAATTGCGAATGGCCTGCTCACCCGCGAATTTGGTCTTGCCGTACACGTTGAGCGGATTTACAGGATCTCTCTCATCGTAGGGCGTCCGCTTCGAACCGTCGAAGACATAATCGGTCGAGTAGTGCACGAGCGCGGCATTGAGACTTTTTGCTTCTTCGGCCAACACTCTCACGGCCTCTGCATTGATGGTATACGCGCTGGCTTGGTCCTTTTCTGCCGCGTCGACGGCGGTGTACGCGGCTGCGTTGACTAGCAGTTGCGGCCGGATGTCACGAACCGTTCGGCGAATCGTGTCAAGGTCGAGCAGATCTAACTCCTTCCGATCAGGGGCAACGACCCGACCCAGTTGTGGAAGTAGCCGATGAAGTTCAGAGCCGACCTGGCCCGTTTTGCCCGTTAGCAAAATCGTCGGTTTCATTGGGTCAAATACCGAGGCAAAAAGTCCTGCGGGACATCTTCGAGGCGAGGATTCTTCGCATCTTTTTGCGAAAGCACCGGACTCGCGGTTCCCCAGGCGATTTCGAGAGCCGGATCATTCCAGAGAATACCGTATTCATCTGACGGTGCGTAGTAATCGCTGCATTTATAGAGAAATTGGACGGTGCCGCCCAGGGCCAGAAAGCCGTGCGCAAAGCCCGCTGGAATATAAATCTGATTTTGCTCTATGGCGGAGAGGCGCACGCTGGTCCACTTCCCAAAGTGCGGCGAACCGGTGCGGATGTCTACCGCGACGTCGAGGGCTTCACCTTCGATGACGCGACAGAGCTTCGCCTGTGCATGTCGCAACTGATAATGCAGACCGCGAAGAGTTCCCTGGGAAGAAACGGAGTGGTTGTCTTGAACGAAGAGGTCTTTGATACCGAGGTGGGCGAACTTGACCTGATGGTAGGTTTCGCTAAACGAGCCGCGAAAGTCGCGATGGATTACTGGGCGCAGCTCATAAACACCTGGAAGGGAGGTCTCGATTCTTTCCATCGGCTACGACTCAATGCGTCGCCTCCTTGCACCCATTGGACAAAGTTACGCAGGCTCATCAGGTTCAGCCGGCCAGTTTTGACCCTGAGCGCGCGATCGCATGCAACGAAGTATCTCGATTGTCGTAGTATTTCTCATAATAGGAGAGATACTCACCGGCACGCACGTCTGCGATCCACTTGCTGTTGGTTTTGTACCATTCGATGGTTTCACGCAGGCCCTCTTCGAGCGGAATCTTCGGTCTCCATCCCAGCTCGGCCTCGATTTTCTTGCAGTTGAGAGCGTAGCGGCGATCGTGCCCAGGGCGATCCTGCACGAAGGAAAGCAAGCTCTCCGATTTGCTTGTCAAGCAAAGCAGCCGCCGCGCCATCGTGAGATTTTCTTCCACGTCCAATCCCCCGATATTATACACTTCGCCGATTTTGCCCTTTTCGAGAACCGTAAAAATTCCTCGGCAATTATCTTCGACGTGCAGCCAGTTGCGCTGCTGTTTGCCATCACCGTAGATGGGGAGTGGCTTGTCGTACAGCGCGTTTGTGATCATCAGCGGTAAGAACTTCTCAGGAAATTGGTATGGACCGTAGTTGTTGGAAGAGCGGGTGATCAGCGCGGGGAATTCATACGTGCGCATATAGGAGCGAACGAGCAGATCGGAGCCCGCCTTGGAGGCGGAATATGGGCTGCTCGGCTGCAAAAGTGAGTCTTCGTCGGCGAAAACTCCAGGAGCAATGTCGCCGTAGACTTCGTCCGTGGAAATCTGCACAAAGCGCGAGATGGACAGCTTGCGCGCGGTTTCCAGCAGCGTAAACGTCCCGGTGACATTGGTTTCAATCACAGGTGCAGGCTCGTAGATGCTTCGGTCGACGTGAGATTCGGCGGCGAAATGGACAACGGCGTCGCAGCCGCGCATGGCCGATTCCACCGCGCCCGCATCACAAATATCCCCTTTGACAAAGTGATAGTTGGGATTTTCGGCGACGGAATCCAGGTTTGCGAGATTGCCGGCGTAAGTCAGCTTGTCGTAGTTAACGACCGCGCAATTCTCGCCGCTTCCTAGCACATAGCGAACAAAATTCGAGCCGATGAATCCGGCTCCGCCGCTCACAAAAATCTTCATCGCGCGACTTCCGGGCTCAGCGCTTTTGCAGGGCGGTCCTCGATGGATATTTTGTTGGCGCCGGTTTCTGCGACCAAATTGTTGGCGCGCAATAGGGACTCGAACGTGCCGGCATCGGTCCACCATCCCTCGAGGATCTCGTACGTCAGCGTGCGTTCTTCAACGTAAAAATTATTGACGTCGGTGATCTCGAGCTCGCCGCGGCCGGAAGGTTTCAGGCGCCGAATCTTCTGGAACACGGTTGCGTCGTAAAAGTAGACTCCAATCACCGCATAGTTGGACTTCGGGTTGCGCGGTTTCTCTTCGATGCCCACCACGCGGTCCGCGCGAATCTCCGCAACGCCGAATCGTTGGGCGTCTTGAACTTCCTTCAGCAAGATCTTCGCGCCTTCTTTTTGCTTCTTGAAGTTTTCAACCGCGTGGCGAATGTTATTTTCGATGATGTTGTCGCCCAGTACGACGCAGATAGGCTCGCTGTCGGCAAAATGTTCCGCGAGACCTAGCGCCTCCGCAATGCCGCCTTCGCCTTCTTGATACGTGTAGTTGATGTGCTTCAAGCCGAAATCGCGGCCGTTCCCAAGCAGCCGGAGAAACTCCCCGGCGTTCTTTCCGCCGGTCACAAGAAGAATCTCCTGAATTTCCGCGTTCACCAGCGTCTGAATCGGGTAGTACACCATCGGCTTGTCGTACACGGGAAGCAGGTGCTTGTTCGTGACCCGCGTAAGCGGATTGAGCCGACTCCCCGTTCCGCCCGCGAGGACCACACCCTTCATGTGAGCCTCCTGAAGCCAGTCTTCCTAGATATCATCTCGCAGAACCGCCGACTAAGAATTCAACCGAACACCAGGGACATCTCGATTTTTGACCGAGCCGACCCCTGCCATTTCCATGAAGGGAAGTAGTTCGTTTTTGTAGTTCGCCTCTTCGAGGCTTCCAGAATATAAGAATAAGACTAAAATATATAGGACTAAGATACCTAAGGAGCTTGTATGGCGCCCTCAAAATCTGGTCCTACTCTCCCTCAGTTCTTGTGCATATTATGACCGAGCTCTATGTCTGCGACGAAAATTGAGCGGCGCCGCTGCGCGTCTACTTTCACTTGCGCGAACTGCAGGTCGGAGGCGCATTCGTTGCACCTGTTCGAGTTGGCTCAGAGTGCGATCGAAGGCGCGTTACAGCCTTATGGCTCTTCTCATCCCTGGCATAAAATCATGTCGCTACCTGAAGAAGAGTGTCAGTACATTTGCTCAAAGCAAGACCAGGAAGAAGATGAACGAGACGATATTTGTTAGAGCGCTCTGAGGATGGCCTAATCTTCTCGTGTGAGACTCACTTCTCCGTTGTGCGACGTCCAGTCCAAACCGATGGGGCGACGCAAGCTCAAGAGCGGCCGAGCGCGGAACGGAGGGATCGCTTGACTGCCAGCCGCCATTCGTCGAGGCGATGGAAGTTTCGATAACCCACGAAGAGCGAGCCGAACGCGTTCGCGTAGTGTACGACCAAGTGACGCCATGTCATGCGCGTTCCAAAATACCGGGGCTGCTCGAGTAGATGGCGGAAAAAGCGCAACCGTCCCGGCGGCGATAATGCGAATTCGCCGGCTCTGCTCGAAACCGTCCATTGCATTAAGAATGCCCGGAGATCAGGGCGGTTTACGTCAAAGCCGTTTTTCTCGAGCCATTGCCGGACGCCTTCGCTAATCGCCCGAGTTGCGATCACGCGTCGCTGCAGCCGGGCCCTGGCAGCTGGATCTCCCTCGAAGATGTTGCAGCCCGGCGGGGTGTTTCCTGCCCAGTTCCACAGGTTGGCGGCGTGAACGCGATAAACCGTCAGGGGCTGGTCGATATACACGATTGGTGCGACGAAGATGACGCAAGCGGAGAGGTGAGCGTCGGCTTGGACGATGAGGCGCTCCGGCACTGGCAACAGCCGCTGCAAGACACTCCGCCGAAACGCTAGTGTGGCTGTTGGATGAAGGTCGTAGCCCAGCAGGCTCTTGCGATCGTCCGGGAGGAATCCGGAGAGGCCCGCAAGTCCGCTATCGGGTAGTCGGTCCGCCGGGGGGTTCCCCTTGTAGAAGAAGTTGTGGTAGACCATGCCGGCTTCCGGGTGCTTTTCGAATTCGGCCGCAACCTGCTGCAGCTTGCCGGGCAGCCAGTAATCGTCGCCGTCGAGGAACGCAACGATTTCTCCGCGTGCTCGTGCGATGCCGAGGTTGAGGGCGGAAGCCTGGCCGCCGTTAGGTTTATGAAAATACTGAATCCGCTCGCCATACTTGCGGACGCGGTCGGCGGTGTCGTCGGTCGAGCCGTCGTCCACCACGAGAATCTCCATTTGCTCCGGCGGGAAATCCTGTGCCAGGACACTGTCGATGGCTTCGTCGATAAAGTGGCCGTAGTTGTACGTGTCGACCAAGACCGTGACTCGAATTGGTCCTGCTTGGGTCACATGAGGATTCTGAATGATTCCACTCGTCACTTTTGAAACTTCTGCTTGAACCGAGATTTGAGTAATTTACCAAGATTGCGAGAAGTCGCTTTCACAGATGCGTGTTCTCGTTCAAGTCGCCGCCAAGCCTGCCGATAGAGGAGGCCGTGCTTCGTAGCAATGAATGCTTCAACTTGTGATAGGAATCCCTGTGTGCGAGTGATCATCGACTCTTCGGCCTGCCGATAGTCGAAAAAGACTTCCGGCACATACGCAAATTCCCAGCCGTGTTCCAAAGCACCCAACCAGAAATCCCAATCTTCCAGTCCCTGAACTGGCATCGTGCCATCGTAGCCGCGATTCTTCTCCCAAACAGAACGACGGTAGAGGGCAGAGGCGTGAATGTAATTCCATTGTAGCAACTTATCCGGTTCAAACGGGCCAACATGCCAGCGGCCCGTACGGGTCCCGAAGCATTCCGCATCGCCATAGACGACGCCGACTTGCGGTTCCGAGTCCAGGATTCGAATTCCACGGTCGATCCAGCCAGGACGCAAACGGTCGTCGGCATCCAGGGGAAGGATATACTCCCCTCTTGAAATCGCGATCCCGGCGTTGCGCGCCGCCGCTAGTCCTCTGTTTTCTTGCCGGATTACCTTAATCCCCTGTGCGGCCAGTGCATCCATTTCTTTGTGCGTTCGCTCATCAGTGGAACCGTCGTCCACAACAATTGACTCAATATCGTCCCGCTCGACGGCGGTCGCGCTGCCGACGGCCTCGGGCAAAAATTCGCCATGATTGAAGCAGGGGATTACGACGGACATCTTGTAGGATTTGCTCACTCCTCACACCATCTCTCTGCTGTCATCCGCCACTGCCGCCAATTCCCGGGCAAAATCGTCGCCTGGATACCTCGAAACGAATTGCCGAGCGTCCTTTGCCGCGGTACAGCCCATTTCCTTCAGCCGGCCCCGGCTGTCCCACGCGCGATTCATCGTTTCGTCCAGTAGCTCGACGGTTGGCGCTTTTGCCAGAAAACCGTTTATGCCATCGCGAATTAATTCCCGGTTTCCGCCCACGTCGCTTGCGATGCATGGGCGCCCGCAAAGCATCGCTTCCACCACTACCAGCGGCATGCCCTCAAAGCGCGACGGAAGCACCAGCGCGTGGTGCTTGCTCCAAATCTCTTCAATATTGTTCTGTTGACCGGCGAACTCGACATTGGTCAGTCTCAACTGCTCCACCATGCGGCGAAGGGCGCGTTCATTCGGGCCTGTTCCGATCAGCGACAAATGAACCTTGCGCTCGCGCCAGTGTGGAAGGCCCAAAACCTGCAAGAGCACATCCTGCGCCTTCGAGATGACGTCCAGTCGCCCAACGCAAGCCAGTGTCAGCCCTTCCGAAGAATTCGCAGGCCACGGCGGCTGCGCATCGTATCGGACGTTGAAAGGGTTGCGGACGACCTTCGCATTCCGAAGCGGAGTACCAAACTGGCGGCGGCTCAAGTCCAGGTTGGCTTGGGAAACGAAATACGTGGCGCTCGCTTTCTCGTAGCTTTCTGCTAGCCTTGCCGCGTCCTGATCCTCCGGCCACCAATACACTACTGCACTCTGCGCAATCGCGACATATTTAAGCCCAAGAGAGCGTGCTCTCTCCATCCAGAGAAGGCCGTCAAAATTAGCCCCTTGTGAAATCACCACCAAGTCCATGCCCTGTCCGATCTTGCGCACATGCTCAAGCGAGTATTCGGGCGGAGGGAAAATCCTCCGAATCTGCCGGGTGATAAACGAGGGCAGTCGGTAGTGGCGGTAGAAAATCTGGCAGCCTGCCAATCGAAGGTGTTCGATCTGCGGAACTGGTCTACCCCAATCCTTGACGCTTACACGAACTTCGTTTCCGCAGCGCACTAACTTCTCCGCCGCCGCGCTCCACAAGGGCTCGCTTCCCCCCCAAGGGTGCCCTTCGTTCGCCATAATGAACAGATATTTTCGCATACCTTATTTTGTGAAGCGGTTCGCTTTGCGACGCACAAGCTTGTCTTCGACCATAAATTATCCGGTACCTGTCATGATGTCACAATGTTGCGATTCGTCTCAAGCAGCACCGAAATAGTTAGGCCCCACGGGCGTCCGGTTGGAAAGCACCGGCAAGCCACGGTAAGCTTTGTACCTGCGTCGGCCCAGACTAGCTTGCGCACAGCCCGAAATCTCGTCCAAGGTAAGAATACTCATATGAAGCTCAGCGTGGCGATGATCACCTACAACCAGGAACGGTTCATTGCGCAGGCGATCGAGAGTGTGCTGGCCCAAAACGTAAATTTTGACTACGAAATCGTCATTGGCGAAGACTGTTCGACCGACGGAACGCGCGTGGTCGTAATGGATTTTCAGCGCCGCTACCGGGAACGAATTAAGCTCTTGCTGAGAGAACGAAATATCGGTGGTTTCCGGAACATCGAGTCGACCCTGGCCGCCTGCCACGGTGAGTATGTGGCCATTCTGGAGGGAGACGATTACTGGACGTCGGTGGACAAACTTCAGAGGCAGGTCGACTTCCTCGATGCGCATCCGGACTACGCTGTGTGCTGTCATCGAGCTCGATGGATTAACGAAACGGGTCTTGCGGAGACCTTTGCTGAGGCCTTCGTGTTCCCGTCTCTCGCTGCGGGTCCGTACGCAATTGACGATTTACTCAAGGACAATTTCGTGGTGACTTGCTCGGCCGTGCTGAGGCGCGACCTAAGTGGTCCCCTCCCTCCCTGCTTTTCGAAGACCAAGGTTGGCGATTGGCCACGCTACGTACTGGCGGCAAAACATGGAAAAATCGAGCTGATGGACGACATCATGGCAGTTTATCGCATGCATTCGGGCGGCATGTGGTCCTCCATGTCACGGCTCACCCGGCTGGAGGAGTGCTCACAGATGCTAAAAACGCTCGATAAACAACTGGGCTATGACTACACGAATACGATTCGGCAGACACTTTGCCGTTTTCATCTCGAGACGGCGTCCATTGCGCGTCAGGAGGGCAAGCGCATGCGGACCGCCAGGCACGTGATCTCCTGCCTCCGCAACGGCGGCTGGCAGCTTCCCGGCAGCCGTCGCATGTTGGCTGGGTTAGCCGCCTACGCCCTCATCGGCTCCTCGTATAAGGTGTTCTCGAGAGCGAAGCAAGCAACACACGGCTAAGTTCGCGACTCCACGCTAGCGAAGAGAACCGTTTCTTCCGCATGGATCGTGAAATGGTCGAGGTACAGTCGATACCCAAGATCCAAGCCAGCAATCCAGCGGGGGATCGAAGCAAAATGCCTTACATCGTGGTAAATGGAGATTGCTAGCTTTGGCCGATGCTTCCTAATTGTCCTTTCGGCTCCAACTAGCGCCTCCGGCTCCGCCCCTTCGATATCCATCTTGATGAAGTCGACTCGTTCCACCGAATTCGCCGACACAAAATCGTCAAGGCTTTGTGTTTCCACCTCCACTCCAACTCCGTCCGCAGCCGGCTGGCTTCCTGGCCCCATTTCCTTGAACACGAATTTTTCCCGAGATCGGCTCCAGAGAGCTCTCTGAATCACGCTGATCTTGGCGCCAAGGGCCGGGTTTAGCGCTAAGTTTTCTCTGATAATTTTGATGTTCGAAGGCATACACTCGAAACAAAAAACCTGCGCCGCGTCCTGCGCAAAGTACAGTGCTGTGTCACCCCAACAGCCGCCGGCATCGATTACCACGTCGCCCGGCTTGACGCCGACGCTGGCCCGCACGCAGCGGTACTGCTCCAACAAGAATGCGTGCAAGATCGCTAGCCGATGCACATGAAGGCGTATCCCCTTGAAATTGCAAAGGTCCAGCGAACCCAGGACGGGGATTTGCGTAACCGTGTTCCGCTTCTCCACATATTTTTCGACTGACTGTCGCAGTTCCCAGTATTGTGCATTGTTCAGTGACAGACGCACATGCCGATGACCCAGAATTCGATATGCCAAGACTTTGACAAATACGTCTCGCGACAACTGATCTTCAAGAAGTCCGTAAGCGTGATCCAGACCGTCGACTCCAAATACGTCCCTCAACTGGTCGTGGGGAATGGTCGAAGCGCGATAAAACCCCACGTAGGAAGCTAGCTCGTGAACTCTGTTTTTTACGGCAGCCTTAGTCGAGGATGGATATGCGAATCGGACCCGATCTATATTATCGACCTCGTATCGCTGCCAGCAGCTTAGTAGCTCGGTTGTTAGGTGCGTCAAAAAAGCGCCTGCGCCATGGTGAGGTGAGGTCACGAAGCCTTCGTTTGTTCCACGGGCGATCTCTTTGGAGTTTCCATCTACGCTCGATGCACCAATCACTTCAGGATTTCCATTGCGCAAGATTAACAAGCTAAGAACTCCTTCGCAACGCACAGCGTCGGCAATCGGTCTTCTGCGGCCGCCAAGGTTCTGCTAATGTAAGAAGATGTCTTCGACCCGGCACCGGGACTGTTGGCGTAAGGGTGCGATGCGTCCCAACGTGTGCCGGACCACCGAATTTGGTTTATCCTCGTCCTTGCAACATCACATGACCGGCTATTTACATCCGGACTATGCGCAATCGCTCGCTGAATTTGGAGTACCGTTGCACTTGCCTCGCAGTGGTGGGTACTTGCTAAAGCGGACGATAGACGGAGCTCAGGTAGACGCGATGAGCACATACCCGCTCTTTGCCTGCTCCGACTGGAAGTCGCTAAAGTGCGACCTCAACCAGCTTGGCAAGTCCCTGGTGAGCGTCCTTGTAGTCACTGATCCCTTTGGCGACTACGACGAAACCTTGCTTCGCGATTGCTTCGGTGACCTGGTAACTCCCTTCAAGTCGCATTTCATCAACGATCTGAGCTGTCCTCCGGAAAGCTCCATATCCCAGCACCATGCCCGCAACGTCTCCATCGGTCTGAAGCAAGTTACCGTGGAGCGCTGCGAAGACCCTCTCTCCCATCTCGACGGCTGGGTCAAGCTTTACTCGGCGCTGACGCAGCGCCGTCAGATTACCGGTATACGCGCGTTTTCCAGCACCTCTTTTGCAAAGCAGCTGAAGACTCCGGGAATCGTGGCCTTTCGCGCCGTTCGGGACCAGCAAATCATCGGAATGACCCTGTGGTACGTGCAGAATGGCGTGGCCTACTACCACCTCGGGGCATACACGGACGAAGGCTACCGCTTGCGCGCATCATTTGCCTTGTTTCGCAAGGCGCTTGACTACTTCACGACGTGCGGCTTGCAGTGCGCGAATCTGGGTGCGGGCGCAGGCCTTGGCAGTTCTGCCGACGATGGCCTCAGCCGCTTCAAGCGAGGATGGTCCACCGGTGTACGCACCGCCTATCTCTGCGGGCGCATTTTCGACCGCGAGCAATATGATCGCTTGGTACGGGCGCGTGGTGTTGCAGGCACCACCTACTTTCCCGCCTACCGCAAGGGAGAATTCAATTGACCTCCCCGTCGGCTTCCGCAAAGAGATACATCGAAATTGTGGAACACTACGAGTCGTGTCTCGCCAAGCACGGCGATACTCACTTGGGCGTGGATTGGCCCAAAGCGCAGGATGCCGAAACCCGCTATCGCGTCATGCTCGAACTGATTCGCTCGCCGTGCCCGCCAGTTGTGAAGCTGCTCGACTTTGGCTGCGGCGCATCTCACCTCTACGAGCACATTGTTGCAAACGGCATCACCGGAATTGAATACACCGGTTTGGATCTTTCGCCAAAGTTCGTCAAACTCTCACGCAAGAAGTTTCCAAAGAACCACTACATCTGCGCCGACATTCTGGAAGAGCCGGACGCCGTTCCCGCATCCGAGTACATTGTGATGAACGGCGTCTTCACCGAAAAGCGCGGCCTGACCTTCGACGAAATGCTGGCCTACTTCGAACGCACACTGACCGCGGTGTTTGCCAAGGCCCAGCGCGGAATAGCGTTCAACGTAATGTCTAAGCACGTGGACTGGGAACGCGAGGATTTGTTTCACCTGCCCTTCGACACGCTGGCCGGGTTTCTCATCCGGGCGCTCACGCGCAATTTCGTCATTCGCAACGACTATGGCCTGTATGAATACACCACGTATGTGTACCGTTGACGGAGACACCCGATGGCGAGAGTGATCATTTTTGGAGTCGCCGATTTTGCCTCCCTGGCGCATTTTTACTTGCGGCACGATACCAAACATGAGGTGGTCGCCTTCAGCGTAAGCGCGGAATACATGCCCGCCGGCCGGACCTTCGAAGGGCTGCCGGTCGTAGCGTTTGAAGAGGTCGAGCGCAAGTATCCCGCCTCCGATTACGCCTTCTTTGCTCCCATGTCCCACCGGAAGATGAGTCGCTTGCGCGAGGGCGTGTACAAACGCATTAAAGCCAAGGGATACCAGCTCATCAGCTATGTCAGCTCCAGAGCCACCGTTTGGCCGGAAGCGCAGATTGGAGACAACTGCTTCATCTTGGAAGACAACACCCTTCAGCCGTACACGCCCATCGGCAACAACGTCGTCCTGTGGTCGGGCAATCACATTGGCCATCACGGCATAATCCATGACCATGTGTTGTTTACCTCCCACGTCGTGCTCTCCGGCCATTGCACCGTCGAGCCCTTTTGCTTTTTCGGCGTGAACGCCACGATCCGCGACGGCCTGAAAATAGCGGAGGGCTCACTGATCGCCATGGCCGCAAGCATCCTCGCCGACACGGAGCCTTGGGGCGTTTACAAGGGTTCGCCGGCCAAGAAAGGCCAAGTTCTAAGCTGCGATCTGGATTTTTAACTATGAGTGCGAACGCTCTGGCGATTCAGAACAAATGGGTAAAGAAAGGGTTGATTTACAGACCCGCCGGAGAGCACTGGTGGAATCGAACACATGCGTCCGTTCCCACAGTCGATTCGACGGATCAAGAAATCTGGCGAATTTATTTCGGAACGCGCGATGAAATGAATCGCAACCGCATCAGCTACATAGACGTCGAAGCCGGCAATCCGGCAAACGTCCTCTATGAACACGACGCGCCTGTCCTTGACCTCGGCAATTTGGGTACGTTTGACGATTGTGGCGTTATGCCTTCGTGGATCCTCGACTACGACGGTAAGAAGTATCTGTACTACATAGGTTGGACCGTCAGAAGCACAATTCCCTATCACAATTCCATCGGCCTGGCGGTCAGCAGGGACAATGGGCGCACGTTCGAAAGGTTCTCCGAAGGACCTTTGTTCGGCGAAACTTACTTAGAACCGTTCTTCAACGGAACATCGTGTGTCCTTGTCGAAGAGGGATTTTGGAAGAACTGGTATTTGTCCTGTACCGGATGGACGAAGCTCGACGGAAAAGCCGAGCCCCGGTACCACATCAAGTATGCGGAATCCAAGGACGGCATCCGCTGGGATCGCCGGGGTCTTGTCGCAATTGACTACAAGTCAGACTCCGAAGCTGGCATTGTGCGCGCTTCAGTCCTCAAAGAAAATGATTTATACCGCATGTGGTACTCCTATCGCGGTGGAGTCGATTATCGGACAAATCCGAAAACGAGCTATCGCGTCGGATATGCCGAGTCGACAGACGGTATCTTGTGGACGCGTATGGATGATTCGGCTGGAATTGACGTTTCACCGGAAGGCTGGGACTCAGAGATGATCGAGTATCCCCATGTTATCCAGCACCGCGGCACGAAGTACATGTTTTACAATGGCAACAAATTTGGTCGCTCGGGCTTTGGCTATGCCCAGCTTGAGCGCAACGCCCCGGCCGCTCACAATCCCGTCAGGGAGTAGGATGCTATGGACAACTTGAGAGAGAGCTTTGAAGGCCAAGGGTTTGTCCGCCTAAATGGATTCTTTTCTAGGCAAGACGTTGAACGTGTGCGTATTGATGCGAAGTGGGTGTTTCTCAACCAGATGGCTAGCCGCGGTTTTGTCAGCCACGCCGACGTTGACGAGCGCGAATTTGAGCGTGCCATGACCCGCTATTTTTCTGAAGACCCGGAAGGATTCATCAATTGTGGTAAGACCTGCCAACATCTGATCAGTCTTCACCGGCTTTCTTTATGCGAAGAAATTGTGAAGCAGCTGATCGCACTTGGAGTCAAAAGGCCGAATATCTGCACGCGCCCTGTTCTGTACTTCAATTCGAGACACCTTGCCAAGTCAGAGGTTTATTACAAATCTCCTCCTCACCAGGATTGGCGAAGCATGCAGGGATCTTTGAACGCGATGGTGGTCTGGGTGCCACTCGCGGACGTCCCACGTGAACTCGGGGCCCTCGAGATCATTCCAGGTAGCCACATTTGGGGCCTTCAGGATTCCCGTGAAGACGAGTGGTATCGGCGCATAGAAGGGCTCAGAGATCAACAGTACCAGTCTGTGGCAATAAACGCCGGCGATGTCCTGTTCTTTTCAGCCTTTCTCGTCCATCGTTCTGGTAATAACGTCACGGATTCCATTCGCTGGTCGTGTCACTTTCGCTATAACGACTTGGAAGAGCCCACCTTCGTATCTCGGAAATATCCGAATCCCTACACTTACAAACCGCAACAGGAGTTGGTCACAAAAGACTTTCCATCGATTGAAGAGCTGCAAAAGGTGTTCCCTGGTAGGGCAGCAGCAATCTCCAGCTGAGGGAGTTTCACGGCGATCACATGTTGACAAAGAAAAGCATCGATGACTTCGCAGTATTCGGCGGCGAAGCAAGCTTCGACCAGCCGCTCCATGTCGGCCGTCCGAACATCGGCAGCAAAGAACGTCTCTTGCAACGGATCAACGAAGTCGTAGACCGCCGCTGGCTCACCAACTCCGGCCCGTGCGTCGAAGAATTTGAGCAGCAGCTCCGGCAACTGCTCGGCGTCGGCCACTGCGATTCCATGTGCAACGCCACAGACGGACTTCAATTGGCCATGCGCGCCATGAAGATGCACGGGGAAGTGATTGTGCCGGCTTTTACCTTCATCGCCACGGCCCATGCGGTCCAATGGCTTGGCTTCACTCCAGTCTTTTGTGACGTCGATCCCCGCACGCACGCAATTGATCCTGCTCGCGTCGAGGAACTGATCACGCCTCGGACGACTGGTATTCTTGGCGTTCACCTCTGGGGCCAGCCCTGCGACATCGAGGCGCTGGCGGCCATCGCCAGCCGCCACGGCCTCAAGCTGCTGTTTGACGCCGCCCACGCGTTCAACTGCTCTTGGCGCGGGCGCATGATCGGGAACTTCGGCGACGCCGAAGTCTTCAGCTTCCACGCCACCAAGGTCTTCAATACCTTCGAGGGTGGCGCGCTGGCTACGAACAACGCAGAGCTCGCCTGGCGGGTGCGGCGGATGCGCAACTTCGGTTTTGCAGGCCTCGACCAGACCGACGCTCTCGGCACCAACGCAAAGATGAGCGAGGCTTCAGCTGCAATGGGGCTCACCAATTTGGAGAGCCTTCAGGATTTCATCGAGACAAACCAACGCAATTACCATGCGTATCGTCGGGGGATCGAAGGCATCCCGGGCGTGCGCATGCTTGAGTACGACGCCAGCGAAAAGTGCAATTACCAGTACATCGTACTCGAGGTCGAAGAGTCCGAGGCAGTATTGAGCCGCGACTCGCTCCAAGAAATCCTGTGGGCTGAGAACGTGCTCGCTCGCCGCTATTTCTACCCTGGGTGCCACCGCATGCAGCCTTATGCATCGACGATGCCAGACATCGGCAGCCGGCTTCCGGTTACCGAGCGCCTGGCGCGCCGCGTCCTCGTGTTACCCACAGGCACTGCAGTAAGCGTAGAGCAGATCGAAATGATCTGCGGAATTTTGCGCTTTGCAGTTTCGCACGGGGGCGACATAGCTCAGAGGCTGGGTGGGTTGCGAGCGGTCCCACAATGGGCAGGTCGGATATAACTTCCCCTCAGCCCCGTTCTGTTGCAGCCGACGCCATGGGGTTGAGGTTATCCATGGTGTCGGTCTCCCACTTTAGCTTCGGCCGGACCGCACCGGGAGGCCGTCCGTACCAGTTCCCCACAACTTCACCCTCAACTACCTCGAAGGCAACCACGTTGTTTCGCAGCAGAATTCCAACCGACGCGTCTTTCACAATCATCGCGTTGATATAGTGCGAGCCGGCGTTTAGAAAGTCGCCCGGTATGCTTACGGCGTGGCGGATGAGGCCAGCGGGGCGTGGCGCATGACCGGGACCACCACTGAACACGCAGACTTCTTCCAGGTTGTTGAGGATCATGGACACGTTCAGAACCGCGCCGGGAACATAATTCCGATACGTGAATTCGATACGCAGCGGCGTGTGCACGGTAATCAGGCCGTCCGGACCACTTTGTGGAATCACCCGCACGCTATGGAGGCGCACGCGTTCATCCCCCGGTGCCGTCCGCTCGTCTTCCCACACTGATTCGAGATTGGACTCGGTGTTTTTCTGGAGGTAATGGTCGATTACGTTGGCAGCGGGGCCGGTATCCGCGATCCGGCCGCCCTCCAACCAGATCGCGCGCGAAGCGAGTCGGCGCATGGCGGTCATGTTGTGGCTGACGAACACGATCGTGCGGCCGTCTGGGCGACGTCACTCATCTTGCCCAGACACTTTTTTTGGAAAGACGCGTCGCCGACGGCGAGGACTTCATCCACCAGCAGAATTTCCGGCTCCAGGTGCGCCGCCACCGCGAACGCCAGCCGGACGTACATCCCGCTCGAATAGTGCTTCACCGGCGTATCGATGAACTTCTCGATTTCCGCAAACGCCACAATTTCATCGAACTTCCGGTCGATTTCCCGCTTTCCCATCCCCAGGATCGACCCACTCAGGTACGTATTCTCTCGACCCGTCAGCTCCCCATGGAAACCCGTTCCAACTTCCAGCAGGCTGCGCACCCGCCCGTGAATCTCCGCCCAACCCGTGGTCGGCCTCGTAATCCGCGACAATATCTTCAGCAGCGTCGTCTTCCCGGCTCCGTTCCGCCCGATCAGCCCCAGCACTTCCCCTTCATTCACTTGCAACGACACATCTTCCACCGCCCAGAACGTTTCCTGCTTGGGAGGACGCAGCACGGCCAGCGGCGACCGCACGAAGGACATCAGTGAATCGCGCAGCGTGCCACGCGATTCGGCGACGCCCCGCCGGTACCTCTTCCCCAACCCTTCCGCCTGTATGACCGCTGTGCTCATCGTTTCAAAACCCTGCATCCCCGTAATGTCCGCTCTTCTCGACAAGCCTCCGGACTCGCGGTCCGCACCAAAGGTCCCGCCTCCCCGACGGCGCCCTCCCTCCAATATGAATACCCGCGCTGGATCGACGGTTTTTCAAGGTAGCCAATTTTGTGGGTCGGAGGGGAGGGTACAACGATCTCCGTTCCCAACGTTTAAACGTGCCAACGTTCCCCTCTACACTCGGTCCGCCACCGTTCCCTCCACCCGCTGGAAGAAGAACAGCCCGCCCAGCACCACCACCACGACCATCGCCGCGGAAGCAAACAGCATCGGTCCGGGAGGCCGCCCGTGCCCGGTTAGCGCCCAGCGAAACCCGTCGATCACTCCCGCCATTGGATTCAACCCATACAACCAGCGCCACCGCGCCGGCACCAGCGAGCTCGGGTACGCCACCGGCGAGGCCAGCATCCAGAACTGCACCACAAACGGAACGATCGAAGCCACATCGCGATACAGCGCATTCAGCGCAGAGGTCCACAGTCCGACCCCTAGAGCCGTCAGCACCGCCAGCAGCAGGAACACCGGCAGCAGCACAACCGTCACCGGCGGGTGAATCCCGAAGCTCAAAGTAAGAATGATCATGACCGCCAAGCCGATCGCAAAGTCCACCAGCCCGGAAGACACCGCCGCCATCGGCAAAATCAGCCGCGGGAAGTACACCTTAGTGATCACATGCTGGTTCATCACCACGATGTTCGTGCAATTGGCCAGCGCGGTGGCGAAATACGCCCACGGCACCAGCGCGGCAAAGTAGAAGACTGGGTAAGGCAGTCCCTCCGACGGCAGCTTCGCCAGGCGACCGAAGAATATGGTGAAGACCCCCATGGTCATCAGCGGTTGAAGCACCACCCACAGGACGCCGACGACGGTCTGCTTATAGCGGACTTTGAGGTCCCGCCAGACGAAGAAGTAGAGAAGTTCGCGGTACTCCCACAGCTCGTGAAGGCGCAGCTCGAGCCAGCCGCGGGGTGGCTCGATGCGTACGATGGCGGGAGGGCTCGCGGGAACCACGAGTGAAGCGTTTTGGCTGCTGGCGACCGCTGAGCGGCCGGGCGGCGGAGGTGCGGTGACGGATGCCATTGAGTATCTCTGTGGCCGCACAGCGGTCCACGTTTACCGAATTCGCTGGGAAATTCTCCGACTAGAGTACCAGAGATGCGCTCCAGCCGGAGAGGGGATGCGGCACGTTTTTCTTACTTGCGCGGAGCCTACGGCCGCGCGTCGCGAGTTGCTGGAGGCCGCTACGGATCCGGCCGTTTATTCATTTGCTCGATGTCACGCTGTTCGATTTGTTGCATCAGATTCGCGCGATGGAACAAGTAATTATGTAATTTTGCAGAGATCTCACGCGGCACGACAAAAAACTGATTGTGGATCATCTCGCTCCAGGATATTGGCCCTCGCGCCGGGACCAGATGGGTCCCCCACTGGAACATGAACGCCATGTTCCAGAGAATGAGACACGCGAGGAGGGCCGAGCTTACCGGCAGCGCCGCGCGTGGCGAGCGGAACAGGCCTGCGACCCGCTGTAGTAGCACGCTGAGCCCCACGATAAATAGCCCCGAGAGCGAAACGAAGAACCGATTGCCGTATGAGGAAATGCCCGCCCAATCCGGATAGCACGCGATGAAAACGTAAAACGCCAACGTGGCCGCGAGAAACGCGGCGCCCACGCGGGGCTCGCGCCGCCAAAAAATAAAAAGCCCTACAACCGCCAGCAAAGTTACCGGCGTCCACACGAACAATCCGTGATTGGAGGAGAAGAGCACGGACAGAAAATACGGCGAGCCCCAGGCCCAATTGCGAATGGAAATATAACCGGACTCAAACGGATTCCCGTAGATGATGTAGCGCGTGACCAGCGTCGGCAGCAAACATGTGGCGACGATGGCGGCGAAGAGCATGTGTCTTGTGAACAGTTGAGTGGCGGTTTTCGGGCCCAGCTTGGGATCGCGAAAGGCGGCTCGATATTCCCGGATAGCTTCGACGGCGAGGACGACCAGCATCATGGCGTTCGCGTAATAGACATTGAGCATTAAGCCGGCGATCGCGGCGAGGACACACCCCTGCCATGTGGTGCGGTTGTCGCGGGTCTCGTGCCAATACCAGAGGAATAAGGCTACGGCGAAGGCAGAGTGCGCGTGCGACCATGACGGATTGAAATATATGTAGACAGGAAGAGAGCTGGCCCATAAGACGGAAATAGCGGCGAGAAATGCCCAGCGTTCGTCGACGTATTTGTGGGCGATGCGTGCGGCCAGCAGTATGCCTAGAAAACCGTAGAGTGCCGTGCCGAAGGCCATCGCGATGCGATAGGGCGCGGAAAATCCGTCGGCGGGGACATGCGACCCCGTGGCGCGCGCCAGCAAGACGCCCGCGTGCGCGGTTAGAAGGAACGGCGCCCAGAGGATGGCGGGGCCTACGGTGAAATGGTTGTCGAGATGGCCCGTGGAGGTGCGGAAGACGGTCTTGGGGATTCCGTTTTGATCGAGGCGGGCATCGCGAAAACTAATGTTGGCAGATTGGTAGTCGTGTTGGAAATTGAGGCTGTGTTCGATCAGCGGCGCGCGAGCAAATGCGTAGTAGCCGACGCCGTCGCCACGCACCCACGGATTGAGCAGCGGCAGCGAGAGAAAAAACAGGAGGAGAAGCCAGCGTTCCGACTTGCGCCACCTCTTCGGCTCCAATGTAGTCACACTATGGGGTCGCAATAGCGAGATCCAGTCTACCTGGCCTGATCGAATTCGTCGTTTCCTATGACCGCAACCGATTCGATGCCTATGCGCGGCGACGGATGCCGCGACGGACGCCCTTTGCCGATAGGGCAGCCTGTATGACGCATACATCCTGCCAGCACAGTGACTGACCTGAATCGAGTTCTGGCATGTTGGTTCGCAGGATTGGTTCATCTTGCTGTATCAAGTCCATTGAGATTAGATATCCTACCGTTTCAAGATAAAATTAGCATCCAGCGAACATCATGAGGCAAAAGAAATTTGAATCTTGGCGCCTGGGTCAGGTTGAATTGTGAACCGACCGCTTCTCGTTTATGGCTCACCTGCTGGTGGGGCTTTCAAGATGCGGATGAGGGTGCATACACGAGTATACCTGCCGACGTGCAGAGATCGCCTAAATCGCACTGCATGGTCCAAATCCGAAGTAGCTACGCTTGCGACTTGATGAGTGAATCGTGAGCTATCATGTCGCAGACTGCCATCGCGAGACAAAACGGAAAGGGCGAGCACGATCATGTTGAACCTTGACACTCGCGTGCGGTCTCTTACAGACTGAGGACTGTTGTTGCGACGAGGTCGGTGACTGAACTATGTGTGTTCTGTGGTTTTTCTTGGGCGTGCTGGCCGGGATGGTGATGACGCCCTTCTTGCTCCTCTGGTTGCTTGTCAAAGCGGACCACGACGATCACCGCGCCAGCGAGCTGATGTGAAGCCAGGTAATCCGCTGTTTCGATGTGCCTGAAGTTGAACCGGTCGGGCCTCCGATTTCTCCTGAACTACTGGTCGCGATGCACGGTGAAGGTCAAAGCCTAATTGCTTATCCGGCGCAAAAAAATGACCATGGGGATTGCGCACAGTCCCCCCTTGGCAAACCCAGAACTGTTGTTGCGCGTTTTATGGTCGTGAGCCCAACGGATCCTTGCGTCTCAACCGTATTCCTGGTCCTGAATCGCGGGTTCCGCCATGCCTGAGCGCCGTTATCGGGTTCTCGCGATTGCTTCGCATCCGGTTCAATACATGTCGCCGATCTTTCGCCGCTTGGCCGCGCATCCGGAAATTGACCTCCAAGTGGCTTACTGCAGCCTCCGCGGCGCAGAACCCGCACTCGATCAAGGATTCGGCATCACGGTCGGTTGGGACGTACCGCTACTTGACGGCTACTTCTGGACACACGTGCCCAATCGTGGCTCCGGCAGTCAGTCCTTCTTCGGCCTGTATAATCCCGGCCTCTGGAAAGTCCTTCGAAAGGGGCGCTACGACGCCGCCCTATGCTTCACAGGCTATCGCTGCGCAACGTTCTGGATTGCCAGGCTGGTCGCGAGGATTTCGCGGACTGCTTTTCTGTTCGGCACGGACAGTACTGCGCTTGCTTCGCGAGATGGGCGCTCTTGGAAAGCCGCGCTTAAGAAACTGTTCTGGCCACGCCTGTTTCGTCTCGCCACTCAGGTGATCGTCCCGTCTTCTGGTTCGCGCGATCTAATGCTCTCACTCGGTGTGCCCGCTGATCACGTCACACTCACCCCATATTCGGTAGACAACGACTGGTGGCTTGAGCAAGCCGGATCCGTGGATCGTCGGGCGGTCCGATCCAGTTGGGGTGCTACTGCGTTGGATATTGTCATCTTGTTCTGCGCGAAGCTCCAGCCCTGGAAACGGCCTCTCGATCTGATTCGCGCGTTTGCAAAGGCTGATCTCCCGAATGCCCTCCTAGTTTACGCAGGTGAAGGCCCGCTTCGAGAACAACTTGAATCCGAGGCCGTTTCGCTTGGCCTAGCCGCACGCGTGCGTTTTCTTGGTTTTGTCAATCAGTCGAAGCTTCCGGCCGTATACTCTTCCGCTGATGTTATGGTCCTTCCTTCGGAGCACGAACCGTTCGCCGTCGTGGTGAACGAAGCGATGTGCTGCGGCAGCCCGGTGATCGCCAGCGACCGTGTCGGCGCGGCACGTGATCTGATCGCACCTGTGTGCGCAGAGTTCGTCTATCCCTGTGGCGACATCGATGCGCTTGCGTCAATTCTTAGGGGTCTTAACCACTCGAGACTAGAAGTTCTGGCCCGCGCGTACGATGTGCATATCCGCTCGTGGTCTCCCGAACAAAACATTACCGCTACTATCGAAGCGATTCGCCTCGCGGTATCACGCGCGGACGGAAGTTCGCAGAGTGGCTCTCCCACTCCGGGGAAGACACCGGTTACCCCAGAAAAATCCCGCGGATGAAGCTACTGATTTATTCACACTTCTTCTTGCCGAGTATCGGAGGCGTTGAAACTGTTGTCCTCGGCCTTGCCCGCGGGCTCGGGGAGTTTCGTACTCCGGATGGCCTTCGACGGCTTGCAGTTACCGTTGTCACCGAGACCTCGCCGGGCTCTTTTGACGATCACGGCCTTCCCTTTCGTGTGGTCCGCCGGCCGGGGCTCGCCCAGCTTCGGCAACTCATCCGCGGTTCCGACGTGATCCACCTTGCTGGTCCTGCTCTTGCGCCGCTGATTCTGGCCCTTCTTGCCCGGAAACCGGTCGTTGTCGAACATCATGGTTTTCAAACCATATGCCCTAACGGCCAACTTCTCATCGAACCTGCTGGCGCAGTCTGTCCTGGGCATTTCATGGCCGGGCGTCATCGAGAATGTCTGCGTTGCACTGCTGGCCAAGGCTGGCTTGCTTCGTATAAACTCTGGTTGTCGACGTTCGTGCGCCGCTTTCTTTGCACTCGCGTGTCCGCGAACATCACGCCGACACGTTGGCTGGCCGGCCTTCTCCACATCCCGCGAATCACTGTCATCCCGCACGGTCTTGAGCGCACCGTCGCGCCCGGTCGCGCTGCCGCACCCCTCGGTCCGCCTGTCGTTGCCTTTCAAGGACGACTGGTCACGACCAAAGGCGTGCGATTGCTTCTCGAAGCCGCTCGGATTCTCCATGAACAGAACCATTCATTTCAGGTTTTGATCATCGGCGAAGGCCCAGAACACGCGGCACTGGAGGAATTCGTCCGCGAATCAGGCCTCGTCGGCCGCGTTCAATTCACGGGTCAGCTCGCCCCTGCGCACCTTGAAGCGGCCCTTGCCCGGGCATCCGTGGTCGTCGCGCCCTCGCTCGGGGGCGAAGTCTTTGGCTTGGTCGTCGCAGAGAACATGCAGCGCGGTCTTCCTGTCATCGCCTCCGATCTCGGCGCATTCGCGGAAGTCGTCGGCGAAGGCGGCCTCACGTTTCACACGGGTGAGGTCGCCGATCTGGTTGCCAAGCTCGTCCAATTGTTCAACAATTCGGCGCTTGCCGCACAGCTCAGCGTCGTTGCGCGTCAGCGCATCCTCGAACTCTTCTCTCAAGAACGCATGCTTGAAGATCATTTGCGCCTTTACGACGATCTACTCCGCTCGATTCCACGCTAGATCGTGACTTCCGTGTTTTGGCGCAGCCCTGCTGGTGTGTTGGCTAGCGACACTCGCCAGGTCTGCGCCAGAGACGCCATCCAAGACTAAGTTGGCTACAGAAAGGGTTGCCATTCGGTTCCGTGTTTAGGGGCGACAAACTGCTCCACGGGACCGTACGCCTTTTCGATTACTGCCACAAAAGGGTAGAGATGGACCGAGGAAATCGACCGCTGAAAGGGGGAGGGGGTAACTGCCAACTCTGTACCTGGCCCCTGCGCGGTCGCATTCAGAGCGTCCGTGAGCCCGCGCACGTAGGCGGCAAATCGATTGTGCACGCCGTGAATGTCTTCGCACAAGTAAACGCCACCGCCACGGATATGGGGAAGCATTTCCTCCAAGGTCGCGATTTGTTGTTCGGGAAGATGTCCTCCATCGTCAATCAAGATATCGACATCGGGAACCTGCGTTTTGAAGCGTCCCCAGAACCCCCGGTCGGCCTGATCGCCGATGAATATCCTGACCCTCTTCTCCTGGTACGCTAGGCACGCTTCTTCGACGTCGATGCCGTAGACGGTGCAGCCGTGGCCAAAGTACGTTTTCCACATGCCAAGGCTGCCACCGCTGTACACTCCCACCTCGACCACGTGGACTTCTTTGCCTATGAACTTTTGAAAATGTCGGTGATAGATGTCGAAATAGTGCATCCATTTCCACACGCCCCTGCCTTCGGCGATCGAGTCGAAATAAGCGCCCAGAGGATTTGAAGGAGCCAATGAAACTGTTTCGTTTGTGCCAGCCAGGCGCTGTTCTCTGAGGGGAAGGCTCTTCCATTCGGCAGCATGCATGGAACCCCGGGCGATTGATGGCAGAGTGGCAACAGCCCCGCGACCCTCGCGATGCCGCAGGAGGTTGAGGTACAGTTTGACCCGCTCCAGGTTCAGCACGGAGCCCTCCGGTCCAAATTGGAAAGGCGCTGGCAGCTAGTATAAGTCTCGCGCTGCAAACACCACCATCTTCCGTGCGGCGGGAAAATACATCGCGCCAACGAACCGGGTTAATTCTTTCCGCCGAATGGGCCGGACAGGTCGTTTGGGTCAGGCAGCGACCCAATCAAAATAGCTGCACTTCAGTTATTTCGAGGGGTAACGCAGACTTCGCATGGTCAGGGTCGTCCTGGCTGCCTCGAAGGGGGCCCGCGTCTGACCGCACAGCAGGGGCGTACCCCTTGCGTAGCAAAACGGTCGTTTCGCCCCTCCGCCATTCAAGCTCGAAGTCTCGTGTGGCTTGATAAACGGCCTGGCTGCAACCCATTTTGATATGATCGTGGAATTCGGTGACGATCACACCAACTCGGTCAATCCACGTCGCCGAATGCTCAAAAACCTCCCTCTCGGATCCCTCGATATCTACCTTCAGAATGTCGATGTAACCCAGCCCGAAATCAGACAAAATGGTGTCCACAGTAACGGCCGCTGCGGTTCCGCAGTCTGCGACAGATCCATCTGGTTCGACCTGTCCTCGGACTTGAAACGCCCAGCAACCGAGCCCCGGGTCGACGATGTGAACATCTTCGCGTTCCTTCCAAAGAGCGGCCTGGATGGCTTCCACGTTCGGATACGGAGCTATGTTCCTTCTTAGAATCGCGAAGTTTGAAGGCTCCGGTTCAATCGCTATGATCTTTGCCTCTGGATACCTGGTGGCATAGAAGACCGACGTAAAACCAACGTTTGCACCGGCATCGACGATGACCCTGGGTAATTTGGCGAAAGGCCAGTCATATTCATTCTCAAGAAGAATGGAGCGAAAGAGCGGAACGTCGGAGGTCCGCAAACGCAGATAGAGCGGGTGCTTTAAACCGGGCACCGTCACCCCTACGTGTACGCACTGGTGCAACATCCTAGCCTTGGCAGTCAATAAGACTCCCGGATAGCCAAACAAAGCATAGTAGTCGCGAAGGCCTTGAAGCAGACTCATTCCGGGGTGCTCCACGAACGCGCCGGCCTCGTCCATCTAACCGTCACCGCCACGTTGCGATAGCATGCCGCGCTCATTTGCGAAGACGCCGACTCTCCTCGCGGGAGGCACGGGGTGAACCATCAATACCCGGGCGGCGTTCCACTCGACCGTCGGCCGCAAGCAGCGGGGACAGTGGAAGGCTCGGGAGCCGGAACAGAATTCCCAGCAGAAGCCATAGATAGGCGTTAAGAACGAAATCTTGGTAGGGCTGAATGCCACCGAACGTCGCCGGGAAAAACACCATCGAGCAATACCAAAAAATGACGAAGGCAAGGGGGAAGAAGGGAGACCCCTTGAGCTTGCGAACGATGCGGAAAGCGGCCGCAATGATCGCTGCCGTCAGCACGATCCAGAGACAAAGTCCACCGATACCCATTTCGAGCACAATCGTGCCGAAACCACTTTCAACACCAACCCCAATCGGCCTGGTATGAAAAAATCGCACCACATACTGCGTTCCCAACGATGACGTCCCGATTCCGTATCCGTACGGCCAACGATCGTCGTCGAAGGCTCCGAGAAGGTTCTGCACGGGGTAGTCCCAGGCACGAAATCCCAGTTCGCTCTTCCCACTATTTGGAGACAGTGTCTCCGAGTACAAAGAAAGTCGCGAAGCAAGCGCCTCGGGGAAGACGAAAGCCAAAAAAAACATGGCGAAGGTGACGCCCAACGCCGCTCGTTGAATCGTCCGAATAACGCGGACCGCTTCACCCTGGCGCCAAGGGGCGCCCCATATGAACGCCACTGCCGTGGCCACTCCATTTATCATGGTCCACATAAAAACACCTCGGGAGGCGCACATGACCGCCGCCGCCGCCGTCACAGCGACGACGATGAACGCCAAGGAGCGACCTTGGCGATGGCGAAGAATCAAGTAGCCGCTAAAACCGAGCACAGAAAGCCATGCGACAGCAAGAAAATCGGCGAAACGGCCTGCACTCACGAATACGGAGGTGGGACGATACGAGATCGCCCCGGAAATGGGAGAAACGCGATAGAGGGTCCCCAACTCGCGAATCTCTTCGCCCATATTTGCGGGATTTAGAAACGTGTGGCCCAAAATCGACTGCGCGATCCCCAGGGATGCGATCACGAGGACGAGGACAAGATTGAAGGTGAAGAACCGTCGCAGCCGAACCTCGGAATCGAGAAACGCATACCCCACAAAAAGGAGCGGGACGTAGCAGAAATAGATCTTGATGCCTAGTAGTCCATACGCCATCGACGGCGACCCGGGGTTGAAGATCTGCAGGATTCCAAACCAAATCATCAGCAACATTGGAAGCCGAAATGGAGGACGAAACAATCGCACCTCGCGCCGGCGGTAGGCGAGAAAAAACGATAGATAGACCATGGCGATCAACGCGTCCTTCAAGAAAAAAATCGCCATGTTGTTTCCGAGATATTTGCGGGCGAGATCTTCAAAGAGCAGCCACGCCAGAAAGGCCAATAAACCTCGGCGCCAATTGTTGAGAATAGCAATCATGATGGCGCCCATCATTGCCGCGATAGCTATGAAGATGAGGTTTGTGAGGTCACCGCTGATGACGGAGCCGGCCGCGTAATACGCCAGAATGGCAGAGAAAGCCGCGAAGCCGATCGTGAACATCGTCCGGCGTCGAAGTGGCCTTGGCAAACGAATAGAATGGTTCATCCGGATGTCATGCTCTCATGTGTGCAGTATCGTCCACGGCGGTCCTCTTAGGAGCAACCCTCGCTCTTTTCTATGCCACCCACAACGGTAGCAACCCGTGGGATTCGGCCACTTGGCTCAATCTTTCCCCGATGTTCTCTTGCTCGGGCTCGCCTGGGGACCGGCGAAACGTACGGCCTGAGACGTGGCTATGCACAGGGCATACGCCCAGATTACCGCATCTACGGGGATGAAATAGAAGCGGGCCTTTAGTATGTTTCGTCCTAGTCTTATCAGCGTCCATTTGCTGAGATGCAGCCACAGCCGTACCAAGGAGTGCTGGCTTGAGGAAAACCAGCCGCTGTCCCGCAACTGCTTCAAAGCAAGCTCTTTGACTGTGTCTTGCTGTATCGAAACGCAATAACTCTGCGCGATGTAGTGCGTCTCCCAGCCCGATTTCCTCATTCTCTGGCAGATATCCCAGTCCTCGTGGTTGCGTCGATAACGAACATCATAACCACCGACGGCGTCAATCGCCTCTCTGCGAAACAAGACCGCGTGCCCGTGCGCGAATTCCGAAACTCCAGATTGTTCCCTTGGTTTGGCCTCTTGAAACCGCATACGCCAGCGTGTGAGAATGCGATTTGGTCTCTCGGGAATGATGCGAGTATAGCAGGCACCCACATCCAAATGACGAGCAAGGTAGTCGCGACAGGTCGCGAGCCAGTCTTCACCCGGAAGAACTTCACTGTTGATACAAGCCAAAAGGGGCGTATTCGAGCGCTCGATCGCAGTATTTCTGGCGGCCGAGATACCTTGATTCTCTGAAAGACGAATCAGACAAACCCGACCGGTTGAATGGATCCCGTCGGGTACGCCCACGGGCTCTGGTGATCCGTCGTCGATCACGAAGATCTTCGAAACGGGATACGCTTGGCGCAAACACGCCGAAAGCGTGGCGGCCAGAGCCTCCGGTCGCTCGCAGTAAACCGGAATGACAACGTCAACCTCTGGCGAGCTGTTTCCTTGTTGCTGCGTCATCCGCTGCGTACTCTTTGGTTGAACCGATCCAACGTCCATTTAACAGACTGTCCATCATAATGTCGTCCCTATCGGGCGAACAAGCTGCCGCGCAGACCGTGGATAAACTGCAGAATGGTTTCCGCTTTCGTTTCGAGAATGGCTTCCATCACCAGCTTGCCGGTGGACATTAATATACTTTTATTGATGCGCGACCGGGGAAATTCGTCGATTTCCTGCCGGATCTACAATGCTTTCCCCACGAACATTGCTCGCCAAAATTCTGTGGCTGCCACTTTCCCTGATTCCGCCCGAGGCCGAAGTTCGCATCTTGCGCGGCCAGCTCCGCGGAAAGAAGTGGATCAAGGGCGCGGGTACCAATGCCTACTGGGTCGGCACCTATGAGGTAGCCCGTCTCCGCGCTCTCGCAAACGCAGTGAGTTTGGGTGCCGTAGTCTACGATGTCGGCGCAAATGTCGGCATTTACTCCCTACTCGCCAGTTTGCGGGTAGGGCCTTCTGGAAAGATTTACGCGTTCGAGCCGCTGCAGCGCAACCTACTGTACCTTCGCCGTCATCTGACCCTGAACAACGTACGGAATTGCGTCATTCTCGAAGCGGCGGTCTGCAACAGAGAGGGGACACGTCGGTTTTCCGCGGCCGCTTGGCACCCCTCCATGGCGCATCTTTCCCGAGACGGCGAGATAGTGGTTCCCTCAACAACTATAGACAGCTGCATCTACGGAGGAAAGGGCCTCCGCCCGCCGAACATCATAAAAATCGATGTGGAAGGCGCAGAATTTGAACCCTTGGAAGGTGCCAGTAGGGCCCTCGCCGAATTCCACTCGACGATTTTTCTCGAAATCCACGGGACTCAACTACATGCCGATTGTCGTGCCTCTCTTTTAGCAAAAGGCTACCGCATTGAGGAGAGATACGGCCAGTTGACGGCCGCTTGGAGATCCGCCACTTGAATCGGTTTCGTCTGCCAACACCCGCCATTCCAACGGAGGGCCGAGACCCTTGGCGTAAATGACCGTTGAGGGTGAAAAGGAACGTGCACCATGCGCGCCGCGATGAGAGCGGCCGCAACGAAGGGCACCCCAACCAAGGATTGCAGCGGATACCAGGACGAGTAGAGCTGACCTTCGCGTCCGGGGATGCCCGGCCCGGTCGCCACCGTCAGATTGTGCCGGGTGACGATAGATTCGGTGACGCCCAGCATCGAATTGCCATCGATCGAATAAATGCCCGGAGGAAGAAAGGCGAGATAAAAAAGGGCGGTTCCAAGCGCTAGCGTCCAGATAAGGCGTCGTGCGTCTGACGCGTTCGTGCTGGAGGGAGGGGATGGCACGTCATGCTTCGCCATTCTGGCAGCGCTCATTTCCCTGCCCAAACGCGCGGCCTAACATTAGTCACAGCTCTTTCTTACTTTACAACCAGGAAACTACCGATCACGAGGGCGTCCATACCCGAACTGAAAAACGTACAGATGGCATCCGTCGAGGTGCACACGATCGCCTCGCCGCGTAGATTGAACGACGTGTTCAATATGACCGGCACGCCGGTGCGCTTGCCGAATTCGTCGATCAGCCGCCAGTAGAGCGGGTTGATCTCTTTCTCGACGGTCTGCGGACGCGCGCTGCCGTCCACGTGCGTGACCGACGGAATGACGCTGCGTTTGTCGGGCCGCACCTGCGCTGTAAGAACCATGAACGGTGAATCCGTCGCGCTCTCCAGATATTCCCCCGCTGCTTCTTTCTTGAACGATGGCGCGAACGGTCGCCACCACTCGCGGAATTTGACCGCGTTATTCACCTTCGCGTTCATTTCCGGATCACGGGGATCGGCAAGGATCGACCTGCTCCCCAGCGCTCGCGGCCCAAATTCCATCCGTCCCTGAAACCATCCAAGAATCTTTCCCTGTGACAAAAGCTCAGCCGCTGTCAAAGCTGGGTCGGAAATTCGTGCGTACCGCAATTTGTAAGTCCGAAGTGTGTTCTCGATTGCATCATCGTCGAAAGACGGCCCCCAATAGCCATGCCGCATCGCCTTGTTTGGCAATTTCCCGTTGTCATCGAGATATGGGGCGAGGGCTGCGCCCAGCGCGACTCCGTCGTCTGAGGCGGCAGGCTGGACGAACATTTTATCCACGAGCCCCGAAACTAGAATCTTACCGTTGGCTTTCGAATTCAGCGCAACTCCACCGGCAAGACACACGTTGCGGCAGTGCGTTTTCGCAATGGCCATGCGCACGACGCTCATCATCGCAATTTCGCAGGCCTCCTGCACAGCGTACGCGATATTCTTGTAGCGGTCGTCAATTTCGCTGTCCTCTATTCGGCGAGGCGGACCGAGCAACGGTGTCATCCCGGAAAATGTATCGGAGCCGTTCCCAGCGAGCCGCTTCGCGTGCACGCGGTAAGGCGCGATTTCAGAATCGATGAACGCCTCGAGCTTAACGCCCGGTTGGCCGTACGGCGCGAGCCCCATTACCTTCCATTCATCGCTGTTTCGGTGAAAGCCAAGAAATTCCGTGAACTCGCTGTAAAAATATCCTACGGAGTCAGGAAATGGGACCGTCAGCAGATGATCGATCTTGCCGTTGTGTCCCCGCCAAATGGACGTCGCTTCCCAAGCGCCTCGCCCGTCCATGACAACTACGGCGGCATCATCGAACCCTGAGTAGCCATACGCGCTGATGGCATGCGCGAGGTGATGATCAACAAACCGCATCTTCGCCTTCGTTGGGCCGAATTGCTGCACGAATAGCTTCGCCCCGCCCTGCTGTTGCCACATGGTAAGAAAATGCAGCGTAGTGGTTAGAAGATTCAAATAGGTGATCGGCAATCCCCCGGTAGCAAAACATTTCAAATCGTGACGGAATCCCGGCCCAGCTGTCGACCAGCCAAAGCAGACTTCATCGAGCTGCTCTGCACGAACACGCGCAAAATCTAGGCACGATTGAATTGCCAGTTGTGGAAATCGCGCATCGTGTTTCAGCCGACTGAGGCGCTCCTCCGCCACGGCAAAAAGCAGTTCACCGTCACGCACGATACAAGCCGAGGAATCATGCATTCTCGTGTAGTTAATTCCCAACGTAATCATTCGGAATTTGCGCTCCGTTTACCCAATCGGCTTTGGACGAGAGGACCGAGATTGGAGGCAGGTTGCGGTTTGGTTGCCCAGCCGAAGACGAATTCACGGTGTCAGCTTCTCACGCCGCTCAACGTGGCTCGGTACCGGAAATGGCAGAAGCTTTCGCCGCAATTCTTGATAGAACGCCAAGAGTGAAAGCCAGCGCCTCCAGCGATAATAAGTTCTGGCAGGCAAGATGACAGCTGGAATGATCCTAATGCAAGAGAACAGATGTTGCCAGATCGAGGCATCGCTATGAAACACCCGCATGATTCTTAATTCCGTCGACACCGTCTCCCAAGGGAACCCACTGTCCACTGCGAGACGCAAACAGTCTGCTTCGACCTCTACGCACTCCAAAATGATCCTCGCAATCTCAAAGGGTACTCCGTTTTGCTTTAATTGTTCTTGGAGCGATTGCGCCAAGGCCGCGAGGACCTTCTGTTTCCTGCGAATAGCTTTCGCGTCCCCATTTGTAAATTGAAACAAATTCTTATCGTGCAAGCGGTAGAAGGTGAATGACTCCCGCAAAATCATCACGTCAGCAAACAGCCCGGCAAGCGTAAACAGATACTCGTCGGCCTCGAACTTTAGCGCCTCCGGAACGCATCCAATGCGGCGAAGAGTTTCTCTCCGGTAGGCCATACGGCTGGTGCCCAAGAAGCCTCTGCTCATCCGGAACTTCTTGGCATCCTCGGTTGAAGTGATCCGAAAACGGTAAACTTCGCGCAGCACTTCCGTGCGTTGACGTCCGTCTGGGTACACTTCGGTGACGCCATGCCCAACCAGGCCGATGTCGGCGTCTACGGCGAACGCCTCGGCAACGGCCGTCAGTTTGCCAGGTGCCCACCAATCGTCCCCGTCTAGGAAAGCCACGATTTCGCCACGCGCTTCCGGAATACCGGCGTTGAACGCGGAAGCCTGTCCTCCATTGATCTTACGTAGCAGCCGTACCCGGGGCGCAAATTTCCGGACAACTTCGGGAGTATTGTCCGTCGAGCCGTCATCCACTACAAGAATCTCGGTTTCGGACGCCGGGAAATCCTGCCTGAGAACGCTGTTAATTGCTTCTTCGATGAAAAGCTGGTGATTGTAGGTGTCAATCAGAGTTGTGACGAACGGCTTTGACATGATAAGTCTCGTCTGACTCCAGGCTGCTGATTCATAAGTTCTACGCCAGGGCTAGCGTCCCTGGTTCCGAGATTCCGATGGCCCGCCGTTTAGAAGAATCGACTAGAAGCCTTCAACTGAACCGTCTCGAAGCCTTGTGACCAGGGCTTCCAGCATTTCTCGTGCTTAGTTAATTCGGTCGGGTCGGACATCATCGTCTGTTAGTCGAAGCAGGAAATTGAGCTGTTCCTCCGGCGAACTGCTGGCACTCCTGAACAGCGCTCTCTTTTCTCGGAGCAATTGCGCAAGAAGGCCAGTCATGTGAAACAGTACCCCAATGCGGTCCGCCGCGAACTTCCATCTCAGTCGGCTGATATCATTTGCCAGCCCCGCCGTCGAGACCAGCCAGGTGCGAAATGCATATCGCGCGGGAAGCAGTTTTGTCGCAAGCAGCAGTCGCCCTTTCAGTACCCCGCAAAAACTGAAGCGCGCTCCTTCCACCGATCGCACCGAACTGCCTACACGATGCCAGCAAATCGCACTTGGTACGTACAACGTCTTCCGCCGATGCAGCCACGCTCGCCAGCAAATCTCGGCGTCTTCGTACCCGAGCGGTAGCCGCTCGTCAAATCCGCCCAGCTCCTCAAAAACCGTCCTGCGCACCATCATGCACGCGGCCGAGGCCATGAATACCGGCGACTTGTCAGTCTTTTCCTGCTGATAAAAGTACAACCCAGGCACTAATTCGGTAGAAGAATCTCGCCGAGGCGGGACATTCGTCAGGCGCGTCGCCAGATGTCCACGAACAGTTCCATCCCAGTTGAACTGCATCCCGTCGGTAGCAAAAATCTCCTCGTCCTTCTCCAGCGGCTCGACCAACGCAGCCACAAACCCTGGGTCGAATCGCATGTCATTGTTCACGAAAAGCAGCAGATCGCCACTGGCAATCGCGGCGCCTCGGTTCAGGGCCGGCGCGAGGCCAAGATTTTTTCCCAGAAGAAGCCAGCGGGCTCCTAGACTTCTCGCCACCTCAGCAGAGTCATCCGACGACCGATTATCAACAATGATGATTTCTAGCGACCTAAACGATTGCGACGCAAGACTCGGCAAGCAAAGGCGAAGGTGCTCTGCCCCATTCCAATTGGCCATGATCACGGACACTCTGGGCTTCTGGGCCATGACTCTCCACACTGCGTAGCTGAAATTCTAACTCTCTAATACCTCTTGGCGATAGAAGGCTGTGCGTAGCATCTCCAACCACCGGCTGGTCTCGTTCGCCGACCAGAAAGTCACCTTTCGCTGGCGTGACTCCGCTCATAAGAACGAACAGCGACGGATGATTCGCTCGCTCGATGAATTCCTACATCCTTGGAGTCTGTCAGAGAGGGGGTTGGCAAAAAACAGCCCTCTCCGATAGGTGGCATGGATAAGTAAAGCGGTGAGCGGCAAAATATTTAGGACAATATCGACGCCCCTTGCATGGCCTTCGGGAATCGTTCTTGAGGTGCCATTGGTTCGCTGCTCTTTGTGCGGCCGTTCCTGCGCTATTTGCCCTTATACGTTTGTGTCCAACATCCAATCTACAAACTAAGTGCTGGGCTCGACATAAGTTACAGTATTGTTACGAGGAACACACTATGGGAAACGAGCCTCTCCAGCCCATCGCTTCACAGGAGCTAATCGAGCAAGGGATACCTCTTGGCAACATTTTGATGCCATACGCCATGAAGCAGGCGAAAGCATTTTTCGAAAAGAAGCCCAACCAAACTTACGCTAGGTGGTTCACTACACGACAGCCGACGCTGCTCTCAAGGTCATCAACAGCGAACGCTTCTGGATGCGAAAACACCAACTGCTTGGGGGATTGATTCGGTGCTAAACGTCCGGCTTGTCCGAGTCGTGATGTGGACCGCCACGATTGCGGCGGGACTTCTGCAGGCGTTGGCGGTCCGTTTCTCTATCAGCGGGGATGGGAACTCATATCTAGATGTTGCCAGCGCTTACCTTCGCGGTGACTTCGCAAACGCCATTAACGCGTACTGGAGCCCTTTCTATTCTTGGCTGATTGCCCTCGTCCTCTGGGTCTTCAAGCCTGGTGGATATTGGGAGACTACCATCCTGCATCTGCTGAGCTTTGCCGGACTCCTTGTGGCGTTGCGTGCGTTCGAATTTTTTTTCAGCACCTTCCTAGCGGCCAAGCAAAACCTCGCGCGGCCGGAAAGTGAGAGCTTCCAACTGCCTGTCTCCGCCTGGTGGATTCTAGGCTATGGGCTATTCCTCAACGCCGCCCTGGAAGTACTCAGCATGTACCCGACATCACCCGACGCTTGGGTTTGCGCCGTGACCTTTCTCTCCGCTGGGCTGATCCTGAAAATCTCGATAAGGGGAGGGGGGCTTTCCTATTTCGCCGCCCTGGGTCTCGTCCTAGGTTTGGGTTACTTGACAAAGACCTTCTATTTCCCCCTGGCTTTTGTCTTCATTGGGACGGCCTGGTTAGCGAGCCGTGGACTGCGCAATAATCTTACCGGGGCGCTTATCGCGCTAGTTGCTTTCACGCTCGTAGCTGGCCCGTTTGTCTTTGCCTTGTCAAGCGCAAAACACAGATTCACGTACGGGGACGTCGGAAAGATCGCCTATGCGTACTTCATGGACTGGACCCGACAGCCCATATTCTGGGAGGGCGGAGACGGATCGGGCACTCCAAAGCACCCCGCACGTATCATTCTGTCTTCGCCGAGAGTTTACGAGTTTGCAGAGCCCATCGGAGGTTCGTATCCCATGTGGTACGACCCATCATATTGGGCGGATGGCATTGAACCTCACTTTCATTTGGTTAACGAGTTGAAAATCCTCCGTCAATCTGCCGGCACCTTTTTTCTCATTCTGCTCACGCAGTTGGAATATGTCGTCGGCCTAGCGGCGCTCGTGTTCTGCAATCTGCGAGCGCGAGAGTGGATCGCGGTAACATGCCGTCAGTGGTTCCTCTGGTTCCCCCCAGCCGCAGCGTGCCTCGGATTTGCAAGCGTGCTCGTTGAAGGAAGATATGTCGCCTCGTTCCTTGTCATTCTGTGGGTCGCGGCATTCGCGAGTAGCCTGGGTTCCGCCTCCGTTGCATCCAGACGCGTCGCTGTGGCCGTTGTTCTCGCCGCCGCGCTCGTGACTGGCATGAAAACGCTCAAATACGCGGTCTCTGATGCGTTCGCCATTCCCAAACAGGTCAATGAAAACTGGGAGGCAGCGCAAAAATTGAAACAATTCGGCATAAGTCCGGGTGATCGAGTCGCTCTGATCGGCGTAATCGCAGAACAACATGTGATGCGTCTCGCCAAGGTCAAAGCCGTGGCCGAGCTGAGGTATCGCGACGAGCAGCAATTCTGGACGGGGGATGCCAGTCTGCAAGACAGCGTCTTCACCGCATTTGCGGCCACCGGATCGAGAATCGTCGTCGCCACACATGCGCCATTGACTGTGGTCAAAGAAGGGTGGATTAGGCTTGGAAATACGGATTACTACGCGCGCTCGTTGCTTGCAAAGCCGTAACCCATGGGCTCGCCGCGCGAAACGCCTTCACCGCCCTGACCGGGCGGAGATTCCCTCCTAAATTCGCCCCAATGCCAAGACCGAGTGTCAAGACGGCGGTGAACCCAGGATTCTTCCGCAGCATGCGCAGGCCATAGCGCAAATCCTGAATGAGGCTTTCGGTGAGTTTTACGCCACGCGCTTCGCGGCATTCTTCTTTGGCGCGTTTGATTCCGCCGAATTCAAAACGTGCGCGGCGCAGCGCTTGTTGTCGAGGCACGCCGGTGCGCACCAAGTCTTCGGCATACGATTCCAGGTGAAAACGAAGTTCGGCATCCATTTCGTTTTCCATACGAGGACGCTGCCATGTTGCGCCTAGCCAAGAGCGAAACCGGGCCCACAGAGTCATACGTCCTCCGTCGTGGTACGTAAGATCCCCGCGATGACGTCCATCATCACTCGTGCCTCAGCGCGACCATGGGATCGACGCGCAGCAGGAGGAGCGATATCGCCACCTGCTCCACAACGAGGGTTTTGAGGGTACGGTGTTTTGACCGGCTGCAGCCACCACCGTCTGTTTCTTCCTTCAGCCCTGAATTCGGTGCGACATTAGACGCTTTGAACGCCGGAACAAGTCCGAATAGCAGCGTCGCCGCCGTCACAGTGATCAGCGAGAAGGCGAACACGCGGATGTCCAGATTCAGCGCGAGTCCGATCTGAATCGGAACCCCGAAGTGCATTTCTTGAAGCGCCCGCGATACCGCCCTGTCGAAGAAAAGCGTCAAAAGCACACCGAGAGTCCCTCCCAACAGGGAGAGCAGCAGGCTTTCCGTGAGCAGTTGACGGATCAGCCGGACTCGGCCGGCGCCAAGCGCAATCCGCAGCGCGATTTCTTTCCGCCGAACCGAAGCCCGGGCCAGCAGCATTCCCGCGAGGTTGGCGCACGCAATCAGCAAAATCAATCCGACGAAGGCGATGACGACGTACGATGTGGCGTACAAAGCACCGTCAACCTCCGGCATGATTTTTACCTGGCTGGCGGGCAGGAGTGCCGCGGTGCGGTCTTTATTGGATTTCGGATACTGGTGCGCTAATCGATCCGCGACCGTTTTCATTTCCGCTTGCGCCTGAGCTACGGAGACTCCCGGGTTGAGACGCCCGGTGACAAAGAACCATTGGCTCCCGCGGTCTTCCAACGGCTCCCCCATGTGCAAGATTGAATCCATCGTTACTGGAACCCACAGGCCAGGTGAGAGACCCCGCATCAGGCCGGAGAAATCGCGCGGGGCGACGCCAATGATCGTAAGAAGGCTTCCGTTGAGGCGGACTGTCTTTCCAACGATCGCGGGATCGGCGTTGAATTGTCGCTGCCACGTGGTGTAGCTCAACACCACGAAAGGGTAGCCGCCTGGAACGATGACTTGTGCTGCGTCAAAAGTCCGGCCCAAGACTGGCTTCACGCCCAGCACATCAAAATAGTTTCCCGAGACAGCTTCGACCGAAATCATCTCACTTTCGCCGTTCCGTTCCAGCGCAAGGAAATTGGGTGCGAACCCAAGTAATCCGGAGAAAGTCTTGTTGTTGTCTCGAAAGTCGATGTAATCGGGATACGCAAGCGGGGCGTACTCGAACATTTCCCCCGGCGTGGCGCTGTACAGGTCGATCAACTCCTGTGGTGCATTTACAGGAAGAGGACGGAAGAGAACTGCATCGATTACACTGAAAATGGCGGTGTTCGCGCCGATGCCCAGGGCGAGTGTCAATACGGCGACCGCGGTGAAACCCGGATTCTTCCGCAACATGCGAACGCCATGGCGCAAATCCTGGGCCAATGTCTCGAGGAAGCTAACGCCACGTGCTTCGCGGCATTCTTCCTTGGCGCGTTCGAGGCCGCCAAATTCAAGACGTGCGCGCCGCAGCGCTTCTTGCCGGGGCACGCCGCCGCGGATCAAGTCTTCGGCGTACGCTTCCAGGTGGAAGCGAAGTTCGGCATCCATTTCGCTTTCCATGCGAGGACGCTGCCATGTTGCGCTCAGCCAGGAACGAAACCGCGCCCAGAGAGTCATACTTCCTCCGGCGTAGTACGTAGGATCCCGGCGATGACGTCGGCCATGCGGTTCCACTTTTCAGCTTCGGTCTGCAAGCGGCGCCTTCCTGCCGCGGTGAGACGGTAATACTTGGCTTTGCGCTTGTTTTCCGACTCGCCCCACTCGCTGGTAATCCAGCCCTGGTGTTCCAGCCGGTACAGCGCCGGGTAAAGCGACCCCTGTTGAATTTCCAAGCGATCGCCGGAAATCTGCTGGATGCGCAGTAGCACGCCGTAACCGTGCAAGGGGCCGAGGGAGACGGCTTTGAGGATCAGCAGGTCGAGGATGCCTTGCAGAAGTTCGAGTTGTTTGTCCACGGAAACGGGCTCTCCTAGAGCGCCTAGGAATGTATACCCGGTTCTCCTAGACTGTCAAGGGGACGCCCCGTAGAGGCGTACAGCCCCTTCGGAACTCCCTTCGTTCCTCAGGGCAAGCAGGGTAGACAGAAATGGTTGTGCCACGGATTTTTTGCGCAAGCTGCTAGGCTTTGAGGCCGGCCGGAACGAGCGGGAGGCTGCGGAGGCGGGTGCCGGTGGCGTCGAAGATGGCGTTGCCGATGGCGGGTGCGACGGCCATGATGGGCGTTTCGCCGGCGCCTGCAGAGGGGATGTCCTTGCGGTCCAGCAACACGGCTTCGATTTCGGGAACGTCGAGGAAACGCGGCACACGGTAGCGGGAGAAGCGCGGATTGCTGATGCGGCCATTTTCGAATTCGACGGCTTCGAAGAGCGCGCCACCGAGTCCCTGAATCATTGCGCCGACAACCTGGTTGCGCAAACCATCCGGATTGACAATCGCGCCGCACTCGAAGGCTTCGACCAAGCGCACGACTCGCACGGCGCCGGAAGCACGGTCCACGGCCACTTCCGCGCAGGTGGCCACGTAGCTGCCCTTTTCGTAGCCCGCGGCGAGGCCGAATCCCTGGCCTTCGCGCGTTTTCTTGGGCGGCCAGGCAAACGATTTCGCGGCGGCCTCAAGCACATTACGCGAGCGCTGGTCGGCAAGATTCTTGAGGCGAAATTCGAGCGGATCCATTGCTACGGCGCGGGCCAAGCAATCCATGTGGGTCTCGCGGGCAAAGTGGTTCGCGGTCGCGGCCAGGCCACGGTAGGAGCCACTCCTCAAAATCGGCGGCATGGGATGAAACTCGGTGCTTTGACTGGCGACGACGTAGGGCGTCTCAATGCCGGACATTCCGGAATGGTAGTTGTGAAACTCCCAAGCCGTGAGCGTGCCGTCGGCGGCCGCGCCACTCTTGATTTCGATCACGCCGGCAGGACGGAAGTAGGCCCAGGTGAATTCTTCTTCGCGCGTCCAAACGACCTTCACCGGATGGCCGGCGGCGCGAGCTAAACGGGCGGCTTCCAGAGCAGCATCGCCGGTGTGTTTCCCACCATAGGCGGAACCCGTATCGGGGACGATGACGCGTACGGCGCTTTCCGGAACGCGGAAGGTGGCGGCAAGCTCGTCGCGCACCGCGAACGGGCGCTGCGTGCCGGTCCACACGGTGAGCTTATCGTTGGACCAGTCGGCTAGCGCGGCGCGGGGCTCGAGCGGAGCATGGGCGATGAAGGCAACGGTGTAGGTGGCGTCGAGGCGATGCGGCACGGCAGCGAGAGCTTCTTCGACCGAGCCGTGTTGTTTTCGATAGCGGTCATCGGACTTGGCAGGAGCGTTTTGCTTGATCTTGGAGAAGAGGTCGCGGTTCGAAACCTGCGGCGGCGCTTCCTTCCATTGAACGCGAATGGCGTCGAGAGCGTTCTGGGCCTGGTGTTCGGTGGGCGCGGCGGCGGCGACGAAATCCGCGTCGCGAACGATGACTACGGAAGGCATTTTCTTGGCGGCACTGTCGTCGAACGAGGCGAGCGTTGCGCCGAACGAAGGAGGACGCAGCACTTTGCCATAAAGCATACCGGGGAGATGCATATCCGGCGTGTACTGATGGCGGCCGGTGACAAAGGCGCGGCCGTCAACTTTGGGGACGGCCTTCCCTGCGATGGTCCATTGATCCGCGGGGGTGACTGGGATTTCGGCAGGGAGGCTCTGAGCGAGGGCCTTGCCCTGCGCAAGATTCAGATAGGGGAGCGAGCGGCCGGAGGCAGGGTCGGTGACCTTCGCGTCGGCTGCGACTAGCTTCTCGGGTGCGACGTTCCATTCTTTGGCGGCGATCCCGACAAGGAGATCGCGCGCGGCAGCAGCTACCCGGCGGAGTTGAGGCGTCATGGTGGGCGTTGTGCGGCTGCCGAACGTGCCTGCGTCGAAGGGCACGAGCGCGGTATCCGCCATGACCATGCGAACGCTCGCAAAGGGAACGTGCAATTCATCGGCAACGACCTGAGCCAACTCCGTGCGAATGTTCTGGCCGATCTCGGCTTTTCCGGTGAAGGCGGTCACGCTGCCGTCATCGCCTACGTGCAGCCAGGCGGTGATGTCATTGGGAAGCTCTTCGCCATGGAAAGCCTTCGACGGAGCGGTTTCTTGCATCGCCATGGAATTTTTAGCAACTGCAAACACCGCGATTCCCGCGCCGAGGAGTTTGAAAAAATCGCGCCGAGCCAATTCGAAATGGTGGGTGGGGCTGGCGAAGAATTCGTAGCGCTCCGGCTCGGGAGCAAATTGATTGAGCGAATTGCTCATCGGCGGTGTTCCTGCTGCATCGCCTTTGCGGCCTGAGCGACAGCCGCGACGACGCGGGGATGCGTACCGCAACGGCAGATATTGCCTTGCAGCGACCTAACGATTTCAGCGGAACTGGGATCGGGAGTAGCCTGCAGAAGGGCGACGCTGCTCATGATCATTCCCGAAGTGCAATACGCGCATTGGAAGGCGCCGACATCGAGAAACGCCTGTTGCACGGGATGCAGCCGGCCATCCTTCTCGAGACCTTCGATGGTGATGACGGGCTGCGCCGCGGCCGCGCGGAGTGGAATCTGACAGGATCGACGCGGAACTCCGCCGAGTAACACGGTGCAGGCGCCACACTGTCCTTCGCCGCAGCCGTACTTCGCGCCGGTGAGGCCGAGCTCGTCACGAAGAACGCACAACAGCGGAGTATCCGGATCGTATTGAACCGGATATCGCTTTCCATTTACTTCGAGCTCGATGGGATTTCCCATCTACTGTCTCCGAGTGGCGCAGATCGGGAACCGGCCGGTTAGACGAATTGATCACAGCCGGACAGGTTCAGTCTACTCGCGTGGAGATTTGCATGGCAACGGAGTGATCAGACGGCGGAGTTGGCGGCGGCTCGGGGTGGAGGCGCAGCGGCGGCGGAGCGTTGCTGGAAAAAGGCGGCGACGCGGTCGATGATTTCGGTTAGGGGCGTGAGGGGGCGGAACCCAGTGAGAGATTGGAGTTTGTCGACGCAGGGGACGCGGCGCATCATGTCTTCGAAGCCGGGCTCGTACGCTTGGTCGTAAGGGACGAACTCGATCGGGGAGCTGCTCGCGGTGCGCTGCTTTACAAGCTGGGCGAGAGCCTCGATGGAAATTTCTTCGGTGTTGCCGACGTTGACGACTTCACCGACGGCGCGCTGCGTATCGATCAGACGGACGAGAGCCTCGACAGTGTCGCGGACGTCGCAGAAGCAGCGGGACTGTTTGCCGTCGCCGTACACGTTGATCGTGGAGTGATCGAGCGCGGCTTTGACGAAGTTGGGCAGAACCATGCCGTAGCGGCCGGTCTGGCGCGGACCCACGGTATTGAAAAGCCTCACGACGATCACGGGGAGTTTCTTTTCCTTCCAGTAGGAGAGGGCGAGAAATTCATCGAGGGCTTTCGAGGCGGCGTAGCTCCAGCGCCCTTTGGTGGTGGGACCCAGGACGAGGTCGGCGTCTTCGTGGAAGGGCACGTTGGTGTTCTTGCCGTAGACTTCGGAAGTGGAGGCGGTGAGAACGAGTTTGCGCTTTTTGCACGCGGCTTCGAGAATCATTTGGGTGCCGTTGACGTTGGTCTCGATGGTGCGCACAGGACTTTCGACGATGAGCTTGACGCCGACGGCGGCGGCGAGGTGGATGATGGCATCGGCATCGTCCACCAGCTCGGCAACCAATTGGCGGTTTTCGATGTTGTCGAGGTGATATTCCATCCGTTCCGAGGCTTTGAGGTGGCGGATGTTGTCCATGCTGCCGGTGGAGAGATTATCGAGGAGAACGACACGATCGCCGCGATCGAGGAGGTGCTCCGCCAAATGAGATCCGATGAAACCGGCCCCGCCGGTGATTAGAAAGCGCAAGAAGCCTCCTTGAATGAAACGTATTCCTGCAGCGTTTGAGCAGACCGGTTTAAAGACCGGCCACTACAGAATTTTCGTCGCGCTGGCCCGCCGTGGCGGGCCAGCCCGAAGGCCGGCGGAATCCATCATAGTTCCTGGACGTCGTCGTCGTGAGGACCGTGACGCTCGCGGGCTGAAGCCTTGAAAACAGGGCTCGCTTCCTCTTTCGAATGCGCAGGGTCGGCGGCTTCCTGGGGGCCATAGCCGTACGAATACGGATAGTAGCGATACGAGTAGTAATAGTCCGGAGCGCTGGAATCCACGGCATTCAATACCACACCAAGGAGACGACACTTCACACTGATGAGGAGATCGCGAGTGCGAGTGAAGGCTTCCTTTGGAGTTTCCCCGCATCGCACCACCAGGAGGACACCATCGGCCTGCACGGACAAGATGACGGCATCGGTGGCGGCCATGACCGGCGGCGAATCGATGACCACGAATTTGAACTTGGTGCGAAGCTCGGCAACGGCATCGGCGAGCTTGTGGGAAGAGAGCAAATCCGCGGGATTCGGGGGGAGAGGTCCGGTGGGAATGGCGGAGAGATTGGGAATGGCGGGATGCTGGACGGTGACGAGATCGAGACTGGAGACGCCGGCGAGATAGGAGCTGAGACCCGCATACTTTCCGCTGCCGAGATTGAGAAGGCGGTCGATGCCGGGCTTGCGGAGATCGGCATCGATGAGCAGGGTACGATCGCCGAGTTGAGCCAAGGTGACAGCGAGGTTTGCCGCGGCAGTGGTTTTGCCTTCGCGTGGCAAAGCGCTGGTGACGAGGATGACCTGAGGCGGATGTTCGGCCTGCGAGAGTAGAAGAGCGGTGCGCAAGGCCCGGAAAGCCTCGGACATTTGGGACTTGGGCAAATGTTGCGCGACCAACTCCACCTTGTCGTGACCGTTGCCGGTAACGCCGCTGAGGAGTCTGCTGCGCGGGCCGTCGCCATTGGAATCGGTGAAGGTGGGCACGACCGCGAGCGAAGGCAACCGGGCGAGCGTCTCGATGTCGTCGGGGGTCTTAACGGTGTTGTCCATGTACTCGCGCAGCAGCGCCAAACCGACACCTCCCACCAGGCCCACGAGGACGGCCAAGGCAACGTTGCGGGCCTTCGCTGGGCGCGAGGGATAGGCGGGAATCATGGCGGGATCGACGACGCGAATATTGGAGGACTGCAAGGCCGCAGAAATTCCCGCTTCCTTGAGCTTGGTGAGTAACCCATCGTAGAGCGCTTTGTTAGCTTCGGCGTCACGCTTGAGGATGTTGTACTGCACCATGCGCTCCGACATCATATTGGCTTCGACCTTTTGCTGATCGAGGGTGCGCATCAGCAACGCCTCGCGCTGCTGGGCTTCGTGGAAATCGCTCTCAAGACGAGCGACGACGCCTTTCTTTTCCCTTTCGATGCTCTGTTCCAATTCCTTAAGTTGGGCCTGGAGCCTTATCACCTTCGGGAAGTTGGGGCCGTACTGATTCACGGCGTCAGAGTATTGGGCGGTAAGGTCCGTGCGCTTGCGAATGAGTTCCGCGACACCGGGACTCTCGCGGATTTGCGGGACGACATCGGCGTCACCCGCCCTGGCGAATTCGAAGAGCGCCTCTTTCTTCATGCGCTCGCTTTGTGAATCGATCAGCTGGCGGCTGACCTCCGCGAGACGCTGGGTGGTGATGTTCTGCTTGTCGTCCAGCTCCCAGATCTGGTTTTTCCTCTCGTAATCCAAGCGGGCGTCTTCGGAATTCTTCATCCGGACGCGAAGCTCATCGAGCTGATCGGTGAGCCAGGACGTCGCCGCGGTGGTGGCGTCGAAGTGGCTGCGGCGATTCTGGTCGATGTAGTTCTTGATGTGGGCGTTGACGATCTGAGCGGCGAGCTCCGGGCTGGTGGCCTCAAAGCTCACGTCCATCAGGCGGCTGTTGGGGACACGCCTGACGCTGAGGCTGCCGAGAAATGCACCCAACTCCGGGGGCCGCTTTTGGTTGGCGAGGCTGCCGGTGGCGATGGCTTCGGAAGAAGTATCGGCGCCAAGAATAGTGTTGCGGATGGTCTGAAGAGCGAGCGTTTCGCTAATGAGGATCTTGGACTGGGTCTCGGTGTAGTTCTCGACATCCATCATGTAATCGTAAGAATCGGTACCCTGGAAGGGCAGGATGTTGGTGTTCTCGCGGCCGAGCTCGATCCGCGTGGTGGCGACGTAGACGGGTTGCATGCGGAAGGTGGCAATGGAAACGATGGTCACCACGGCGAGCATGAAAGAGAGAACGAGCCACTGATGCTTGCGGAGAATCAGCAGGTAATCGTAGAGATGTGGTTCGCGCGGCGACAGGTCCCAAGAGGGGCGCGGGGGCAGGATATCAACTACCCCGTTAGAGGAGTTGTCGCGAGGCACAACTTTGTAATCGTCAGCCATAAGCTAGTAGACAAGCCTGTAAACCAGAACGCCCGTACCGATACCCAAGGAAATCTCGCCGACCCGTACCAGTGCTTGTTTGGTGCCGCTGTTGGGAACGTACAAAATGTCGGACGGCCGAAGCTGCAAATCTTCCGCCTGGAACCTCATAACCTTTTTGAGATCCACGTCCACTTCGCGCTGCTTGCCCGCGCCGTCTTTTCGGACAATCACGGCACGATCGGACTTGGCCGTACGGTTCAAGCCCCCGGCTAGAGCAAGGACTTTGAGGGTGGTGAGCTGCGCGCGATCGTTGGAGACGACGTAGCCGCCGGGCCGGCCGACCGCACCGAGGACATACACAATTCCGGCATGGGGAACGGTGACGACGTCGCCAGGCAGGAGCACAATGTTGTTCTTCATGTCTCCAGTTTCGAGAATTTGATTCAGGTTGATGGTGATGGTGTTGCTTAGAGCGGGCGGCGCAATCTGGGGTGGATCGGTGCCTGGATCCGCAGATGGGGAGACCGGGGGTTTTGGCGCGGACGGCTCAATGGCCGAGGCCGCGGAACCCACCGACGTTGCCGGCGAACCAGAAGGGCTCGAGGCGGATGGCGGGGGCGGCTCTGGCCCAAGAACCGGCGCGGCGTCCTCCGGGCCGATCGCGGGCGGCTCAGAAGAATCAGCCAACGCGTCGCGGTCCGGGCGGGTGATGATGACGCTGTCTCCCGCGTCGGCGGCTACGCCGCCTGCTTCAGCCAAAACCTCGATCAGCGTCACCTGGCGGTCGGCCGAGTAGACCATGGGATGACCGACGGCGCCGACAACGGTGATGGGTTTGCTCTTCTTTTCCCGGACCGCCACGCTTACTTCGGCGTGCGTGACCAGACCGTTGGCCTCCAGCACTTCGGCAATCTTTCGCTCGGCTTGAATCTCGGTCAGGCCGGCGACGTGGAGCCGCACAGGTATCAGGGGAATGCCGATCGTGCCGGTTTGACTGACGCGCAGTTCGCGACTTATCTCCGGGACGTCGAACACCTGAACCGAAACCAGGTCGCCGCTGCCGATCACGTACTCGGTGGGAACAGGAGCGTGCGAGGCCGCAGCAAGCGCACGAATGCGCTCGTTGGTCTGCTGTGAGGTCTCGACCGTCTGCGCGCGGCTGGAAGGCGCCAGAACCAGTGTGTAAAACAGTACGTGGGTGGACAGACAAAGAACCGCCGCACCCAGTCTGGCTGGCTGCATAGGAATAAATGACCCCCAGTGTCAATTATACAGTTAGAACGCAGATGTCGCAGATGTCAATGGTGATTTCGCGTGTGCAAATGGGGGTTCTCCCGGGGAGATGGGCGGATTTCGCCGGTGGCGAGGTGGGCCATGAGGAAGAAGAGAAGGGCGTTGGCGGGGATATGAAGATTAAAATCCACTAAGCTGTGCACTAAGAAGCCAACGCACGCCACCAGTCCGGAAAGATGCAGGGCAGCGGCAAACGGCTTGTCAAGCTGAAGCAACTGACGGAGGGAAAGATAAAACAGAACGCCGAGAAACCAAGCGCAGCAGGCGGTGCCGGCGACTCCGGTCTCGGCCATGGCTTCGAGGTAGTCGTTGTGGGAGTGATTGACGATCTTTCCGTCGTAGAGGGTCTCGTAGGCGGGAAATACGGTTTGAAGGGTGCCCAAGCCAGTGCCGGTCCAAGGGTGATCCAGAAAGATCCGCCAGGTGTCCTGGCGCATGGAGGCGCGTTTGCCGGAGGTAACCTCGAGCGACTGTAGGGATGAAAAACGGTCGAGAATCTGGCGGACGCCGAGCCAGGAGACCAGCAGAAATGCCAAAAGCAAGATCAGCCCGCCTGCCAGGACGTGTTTCCCGCCGGTGCGCCGCAGGATCATCATCAGAACGAGAACCCCCAATTGCACCCCAAAGCTGACCACACCTCCGCGGGAAGCGGACAGAAAAAGCGCCCCGATGGGCAACAATCCGAAGATGCCGACGACGAACCAGCGCTCTTTCCTGACCTTGCCGAGCACCAGCGGCACCAGCGCGATGGGAATGACCAGCTCGGCAAATGCCGCGAAGTGATTGCGGTTCACATAGGGGCCAAAGGGGATGCCGCCGTAGCGCATCTCGCGAAACCAATAGAGCTTGCCGTTGAAGGTGAGCTGCTGAAGGATGCCGAAGATGGTCACCAGAAAGCCAAACCCCATGATGAACCAGACGAAGGTGCGCCAATCGTCGGAGTTGCGGAAGACCTGGGCAGCGAGGAAGAGAATGACGCAGTCGGCGACGAGGAGGTTGAGTTCCATCCGAGTGCTGTAGGTGGAGGCGGTGGCGCGAAAGAGAAGCTGAGCAAGAGCGACGAAAGCGAGCAGCACCAACGGGGGAAGAAGGGGCGTGAGGACGATCTGCTGGTCTTCGTCTTTGCTGAAATAGAAGCGCGCGGCCCAGAACAGAAACACGAGTCCGGCGCAGGTTTCCAGGACAGCCCGAGCCCAGTCTTCGACGGCGCCGTGGGCGGCGACGCCAAAAACCACGAGCGCACAGATGGCGATCCGCAGGAACTTCATGGTTTCGTGCCCGCCGGGGATTCGGGGACGAGGGCGACATCATCGACCCAAGCGGTGCCGTGAATGCGGCTGCCGTAAATGTCGCTGGGGTCGCGCGAAACGCAGACGCGGACCGTGTGCACGCTGGCCGTGGCCGTCCATGGCATTTCCACTTTTGTCCACGGCTGGGTACCGTGCGTTTCGGGGGTTTCGATGGAGAAGCCGCGGGCGTCTTCGAACCAATCCAAGCGAAACCGGATGCCCTGGTCGGTGGAAAGCGCCTGGGTGCGCACCCAAGCAGAAAAACGATAGGTGGTGGCGGGCTCGACGATGGCAAGATGACAGACATCGGCGAAGTTCACGTTGTGCTTGCCGTCGAAACCCAGCTGCAGGGATCGACGCCCGGAGTGTTTTTCTTTCGAGTCGATCGCAACCTGCACACCCGTGGAAAGAGACGCAAAGGTCCAAGCAAAACCTCCGCCGCTGACGCCGGACTCGAAGCCGCCGTCCCACAAAACCGAGCCCGGAGTATCGCCTGTGGAGGGCGTGCCGGAAAGAGCGGCGGCTTCTCCCCAGACGCGCTGGGCGTCGGCGTAGCGGCGCGCGAAAATGAGCATGTCGGTGAACGGGATCACGTCGTTCAAGGACAAGCGCGGATGAAGCGACACGAGGCGGGACCAAACCGCGAGGGCGGGGCCGATCTCTGCGTCGGCGTCCAGCTCGCGGATGGCGTCGAGATACACCCCGCCGTCGGCCGGCAACACGTTGTCGAGGATCACTTGAATGTCCGGATCGACGCGCCAGCAGCGGGAGAAGGCTTCGGCGGCGCGCTTGGGATCGGCGGTGACGGCGCGACGTATTTCCGCGAAGGCCATGGGAAGCTCGCCTTGACGCAACAGAAAATTCCCATAGCGCCAGGAAACTTCGGCGGAAAGCGGGTAGACGCGCTTGGCTTGAAGGAATGCGTTGCGAGCCGCCGAGAGGTCGCCCTCCAACTCATACGCGTTGGCGAGATCAAGCCAGGTCCCGGCCGAGCGTGGATCGAGAGAGAGCGCGGTGAGGTAGACCTTGATGGCGCGCGGGTTGTCGGGCTCGTCAAGATTGTATTGCCAGTAGCGGCCGAGAAGGAACCAATTGAGAGGGTTGCCCGGCTCGAGCTGCGTGGCTCGCTCGTATCCGTGGCGCGTCGCGAGATTGGCATAGTACACGGCCACGGCGTTACGGACGCTGAAGTAGCCAAGCTCGACAGCAAGACCTACCGCAACAAGGATCAGAGCCAGGCGTTCAGCGGACCTGCCAAGCCGGAGAATCATTGCAACCGTACTCTGCCTAGATCACCGCCGAGAAGCAATATGAATCCGTTCCCATGTCGTGCTGGATCTGAACGCCGTGCGACTGGTAGCCCAACCAAACAAACCGCTGCCAAGTAGTCGGTCGATTCACCGGAGTCGAATTGACAAGGCAGCTAGCCGGTCCGTCGCATAGGATTTGCGATTAGCTCTTCACAGTCATCGGTCTGTGACTGACGCCATGATGTTTCCCACAACGCTTAGTAGTTTCTGGAGAGTTACGTTACCGGACAAGCGCCAATTCCGGGCATCCCCGCTAGCTGGGCGGTTTGGGGCGGTCTACGCGCTCATCCGTCCTGAGGAAGATGAGGTGGTCGAGGGAGAACGGGCCTCCGCCCGTCGTGGCGACTGCGAGTGAGGCCAACCCCAAGATCAAGGGGAGTTCGTAATCGCGCACAGCATAAATGCCTTCGTTGAAGTTGTACTTCCACACCGCTGCTGCCATATCGAGCAGTAAGAGTAGTCCTGCAACTGGCGTAAAGAGTCCCAGTGCGAGAGCCACGCCACCGAAGAATTCAATCGCACCTGCAACGTACACAAAATATGCCGGCAGGCCGATGGCCTGGAAGGACTCAACGAACCTTGCCGTGTGCCCGAAGAGCTTCGGATAGCCGTGATAAATGAAAACCATGGCCAAGGCGCATCGCAATAGGAGTAGCGTGAGCGGTTCCCATTTTTTCAAGAAGCTCATGAGGGTCTCCCGCAGAGGACCCCGTGTCCCGGTGGAGCACAGCTACGCGATTCTAACAGGTCTGGAGGCAGGCAATCGCTGTGGGGAATTAAGCCTGCGCCACTTGCCGTATAGGCTGGAATTGACTCAGGTTCTTGTCGGCAAGCCGGAGTGCGACCTGTAAAGCTGCTGAAAATGATTGTCTGGAGAGGAGGAACTCGATCAGACCGTGCGTCCCATCGCACGTAGCCTACAAGGCAGAGCGGGGAGGCAACGAACCGTTCTGGAGCCCTTGGAAAAATGTATCCACGCTCG